>Ga0172373_10008964_pt1 | contig 12563 bp, 12 predicted proteins | sample Lak10m_2_FD_114546 | JGI IMG/M metagenome (GOLD analysis project Ga0172373, IMG submission 114546) | Freshwater microbial communities from Kabuno Bay, South-Kivu, Congo - kab_092012_10m | ecosystem: Environmental > Aquatic > Freshwater > Lake | place: Democratic Republic of the Congo... | reverse complement strand
TTTGAGGACTTGCTCGGAATGGATTGTTCGGGTAATCTTGGCACTGGGCTTGGACATTGGCGTTGGTCTCCTTGGTCGGAACCAAGTTAACCATGTTCAAGCCTTTTCGTGAACTACTGATTAACTACATTCAGCAACTCGCTCACGAATAACCCCAGGCCAAGCTTTGCGTGGAGCAATGTCCGCGGCGCATTGGCATACGAGGTATTCATCTCACGAGATGCCAATTTCTCGCAAATCGTGCTGACGCAAACCGTCAATCAGCGGGAATTCACTCCCAGCACACCTCTCGCAGACGGCATTTACTTTATGCGGGTACGAGCTTATAACTCAAACCTATCACCAGGAAAATTCAGCAAAACCTTTACTTTTACATTGGACAGTACACCGCCCGCAGTGCCTATGCTCATCAGTCCGTCCAATACCTCAACATCCCAAAATCGCCCCACCCTGCAATGGACGTTGTCTGATGGTGCAGCTCAATACCAGATTGAAATGGATAGCAACCCAGATTTCTCCAGTGTAGAATACAGAGAGGCAACCACAAAAACCTCTATTCGAACGAAGTCGCTTTCCAAAGGCACAACCTACTACTGGCGGGTTCGCGCCAAGGATCGGGCTGGTAATTGGAGCGACTGGTCCACTAGTTACTCGGTAACCGTCCGCTAGTTTAGAGCGCTTTTCCGTCTCCTAAATATTTATGATATTTATCTAGTATATTGACAAGAAGATACTGGGCAGTTATACTGCCCAGTATGAAATCCACGCGAGACAAAATTTTACAAACTTTACTGAGAAAACCACGCTCAACCATTAACGATCTTGCTGAAGCGGTCGGGATCAACCCCATTTCTGTCCGCCACCACCTGACAAACCTCCAAATGGAGGGACTCGTCGAAGGACAAGAGGAACGTCACGGAGTGGGACGGCCGCGCCTGGTATACCTGCTCACCGACGATGGCATGGAGCACTTCCCTACCCGTTACATGAAATTGACTACACGACTACTCGCTCAAATGAAAGAGACGATGCCTGGGCCTGTGGTGGCGAAGCTATTTAACCAGATCGCCGAAGAACTTGCGGGTGAATACACAGAAGACATGAAAAATATGGGTATGGAAGAACGCCTAGACTTCGTCAAGGAAATGCTGGCACAGGAAGGCTTTACCGTGGAATGGGAAAAGAAGGAACATGGACAATACCAGATCCACGAAATCTCCTGTCCGTATTATCAGATTGGTATCGCACACCCTGAAGTTTGCACAGTGGACCAGACCCTGATCTCGAAAATGCTCGCCCTGCCAGCCAATAAAGTTCAATGCATTTTAGATGGCGGCGCGCACTGCACTTATGTTGTCCAATCTATGGAAGCAAAAGCAAAGTAATAAAAACACTCATTATTTACAAGAGGAACCATGAGCGAAGAAATTAAAGAAATTCAGTGGACGATCCACACTACCCACCCTGAGATCGTGAAGGAAGCCCGTGCGAAACTGTCAGAAGTGATCGACCCCGAAATTGGAATGAGCATCATCCAGCTGGGATTGATCCGTGATATCGAAATCGAAAACAACATTGCCAGTCTGAAAATGATCCTCACCACCCCGTTCTGCCCGTATGGCCCTGCCATGATAGAAATGACAAAAGCCAAGGCCACTGAAGGACTCAATATGCCAGTGACGATCAACATGGGCATGGAAATGTGGGACTTTTCCATGATGGAAGATCCTTCCGCGCTGGACTGGGGAATGTACGCGTAGTTGGTTTGGTTATATAGTCTGTCGTTTTTAGTAAAAACGCCGACCTTTGGTCGGCGTTTTTTTATTTACCCTGCATCCTTTTCCTTCGTACTTCTTTTCCAATGCATCGCATGAGGCTGCTCGCCTTCCTCAAACCCTGAAATGATGATCAAAGCGTTCGTTACATTCGTGCTTGGGTTTCGCCAGCGGTGACTTAATTTGGAAGCGAACAGGAGGCTGTCTCCAGCCTCAAGGTGAAACAATTCCTTTTCCACAAAATAATCCAGATGACCGCGCAGGCAGAAGACAAACTCGTGACCCGTGTGTACAATGCCGTGCGGGCCGCTGGCGGCACCGCTCTCCAGCGTCAGCATGAACGGCTCCACCCTTCCGATGAACTGCTCCCCACCTAACGCTTCAAATACTCCGCGGGTAAATGACATCCGTGTGCGCTGATCTGACTTCAGGAAAACGATTTGCTTCTTTTCTGTTTCGTTGTCAAAAAATGCCGTGATCGAAACCCCCAAAGCGTCTGCCAATTTATAAAGTGTACTGACCGATGGCGAGGTTTTCCCACGCTCGATCATCGAGAGCGCATTCGCAGACAGGCCGCTTTTCGTTCCAAGCGTCCGCATGGATATTCCACGCGCCTCACGCAGATCCCGCAGGCGGGATGCCACATCAACAGAAGTTGCTTCTCTTTGAAATGATTCCATCATGCCTCCAAATTTTACAACCACAAATCAACCAAATTTGTCAAATTATACCCAATTTTTATATTACATTAAACAAAACTTAAGATGACACATCTCACTATTGTACAATGTGTCACAAATGTATGATGGGGATGTAAATATTCGTTCATGCGCATATAAGCAGGTAATCATGGTCAATCAAACCCTCAAACAGGAAATCACCCAACTGGAAGCAAATTTCTGTGCTGCGCTCTCAGACCCGAACCGCCTCCTCATTTTATACACTCTAAATGAAGGCCCACGTAATGTCACCGAGCTGGCAAATGAACTCGGGTTGAACCAGCCCACTGCGTCGCGCCATCTCAAAGTCCTGCGCGAGCGCGGACTGGTGGATACCGTCCGCACCGGCACAATCATTACCTACCATTTATCTGATCAAAGACTTATTCAGGCTATAGACCTTTTGCGGAGTGCAATGCGCGACAGACTCGCGTATCAGGCAAACCTGATAAATGAAGTAACACAGGAGAATGTATGAAGAACCGCTTCCCTTCCTGGACTTTGGGGCTGGTCGGCATCTTGTTGCTGATCCTCGTCCCTGTCCTCTACTACTTACCCCGCGCCCAAAAAGCCAATGACCCAGCGGCGCACATCCCCACCAAAGCCGTGCATGTTGACCACAAGGATATCGTGCAGGGCGATTTCAAAACCGGGCAGGATGTTACCCGTGCCTGCCTTGAGTGCCACGAGGATGCCGCAACCGATCTGATGAAAACAACCCACTGGACTTGGGAATCCAAAGCGTTTGATGTCCCCTGGCGCGATACTCCTATCACCATCGGCAAGATCAACCAGATCAACAACTTCTGCATCGGCTCTCAGGGCAATGAAAACAAATGCATGTCCTGCCATGCCGGCTACGGCTGGGAAGAAGGCAAAAAAGTCCAGCAGGCCAACCCTGAAAATGTGGACTGCCTCGCCTGCCATGCAGACCCAGGATCGTACGGCAAAGGCGCGTTTGGCAATCCCGCTGAAGGCGTGGACTTGCTGGCAGCCGCGCAAAGTGTGCGCGCCACCACCCGCGAGAACTGCGGCAAATGTCACTTTGACGGCGGCGGCGGCAACGGCGTAAAACACGGCGACCTCGACGAAAGCCTGTACTTCCCGAGCGAAGCGCTCGATGTTCACATGGGCGGTGATCTCAACATGCAATGCACCGACTGCCACGTCACCACCGATCATCAGATCCTTGGCCGCATGGTCGCGGACAACTACACCATAGACCCGAAAGAACAGGTCTCCTGCGAGCAGTGCCATGTCAACCAAAAGCATGAAGATGAGCGCATCAACACCCATCTCTCTGCAGTAGCCTGCCAAACCTGCCACATCCCTGCCATTGCACTGGAAGACCCCACCAAGGCCACATGGGACTGGTCACAAGCTGGACAGGAAGGCCGTGAAGACGATCACTTCACCTATCTTAAGATCAAAGGCGAATTTACCTACGAAAAGAATTTCAAGCCCACCTATCTTTGGTTCAACGGCAACAACGAATACCGCTACATCCTCGGCGACCCGCTAGGCAAAGACGGTATCACGTACATTAACAAACCTGCCGGCAGCATTGACGATAAAACAGCCAAGATATTCCCCTTCAAACTGCACATTGCCAAGCAGCCTTATGATGTTGTAAATAATTACCTGCTTCAACCCGTCACCTCTGGTGCAGGCGGCTTCTGGACAACCTTCGACTGGAATAGCTCCTTCGAACTCGCCGCCCCCATCACAGGTCTTGACTACAGCGGGCAATATGGCTTCACCGAAACCTACATGTATTGGGCAACCACTCACATGGTGCAACCCTCTGAAAAAGCCCTCCAGTGCGACTCCTGCCATTCTGCTGCAGGCCAACCCGGCCTCATGGATTGGACCGCCCTCGGCTACTCTGGCGATCCCATCGAATGGGGTGGGAGAAAATAATCATGAAACGATACACACTCCTCTCACTGGCTGGACTCATCATCCTCGCCCTTGCCATCGGAATTGGAACGGCTCTCGCCGCGCCCAAAACTGCTCCTGAACAACAAGCATCTGTCCTGCACCCAGACTTTGCCCTGCTCGACAAAGACGGCGTGAACGTGCTCGAAAGCAACAACGCCGTCTCCACCATGCTAACATGCGGACAATGCCACAATACCGAGTTCATCGCATCGCATGCATTCCATTCTGACCTCGGCTTGTCTGACTATCAAGCATCCACCGAAACATGGGATGCCAGCACAGGCACCTTCGGCCAATGGGATCCCCTCACCTACCGCTTCCTCTCGCAGAACGGCGACGAACGCCTTGACCTCTCCACCGCCGAATGGCTCATGCTCAACGGCGAACGCATCGTCGGCGGCGGACCTGCCACCACATCACGTGATGGTAACTTGCTCACCGATCTGAAAGCCAGCAAGGATAACCCTGAAACATCCACGCTTGATGCGAACGGCAATATCACCACATGGGATTGGGACAAATCTGGCACGATGGAAATGAACTGCTTCCTCTGCCATCTTGAGACTCCAAACACTGCGGCACGCGCAGAAGCCATTCACGCTGGAGAGTTTGGTAAAGCAAATACCGCCACCCTTTCAGGCTTGAGTATTGTTGAAAAATCAGCAGATGGCTGGGCATGGAACGCCGCAGCTTTCAATGAAAACGGCGAACTCAAGAGTGACGTCATTGGCATTCAAGACCCCACGAATTCAAATTGCGCCACCTGCCACGGTGAAGTACACGCTTCCACAAGCGAGCCACTGACCCTTAACTCATGTGACTTGAACTATCCGCAAACCGCCACCACGGGACAAGTTGTCTCGTCCCAGCGCATCAACGAATCTGGCGTCAACCTGGCGAACAAGGATGAACTGGCACGCTCATGGGATATCCACGCAGAACGCCAATTGCAATGCACAGACTGTCACTACGCACTCAACAATCCCGCACACGTCAGCGAAGTGCAAAGCAACAACCCCGATCATTTAATTTACGATCCCCGCTCTTTGGAGATCAACGAATACCTACAAATGCCAGACCATAACTTTGCCCGCGGACAAAGCGCACAGTTCAACGTCGCCCCTGAGTACAAAGGAACCATGCGCCGCTGCGAGAATTGCCACGACGCCAGCAAGGGACATTCGGACTGGCTTCCATATATAGACACTCACATGGCGGCTGTGGCTTGCGAAACCTGCCACATCCCGCAGATGTATGCTCCCGCCATTGAGACCTATGACTGGACCGTCATCACCACCAAAGGTGCAGCCGTACAAACCTGCCGCGGCGTGGAAGGCAACCCCAACAACGTAACCTCCCTCATTACAGGGTACGAACCTGTCCTTCTCAACCGCACCAACATTGACGGCAACACATTGCTTGCCCCGTACAACCTGATCACTTCATTCTATTGGGTGTACGACGACGCAAACGGGAACAAGCGCCCCGTCCGTCAAATGGATCTCGAAGCTGCGTATCTCGATAATGGGAATTATGCGAGCGACATCGTCACCGCATTTGACGCAAATAGCAACGGCACATTGAGTGCCGCCGAACTCGTGATCGACTCCCCTGCAAAAGAAGAAACTGTCAAAACAAAGCTTGCGGCGCTTGGGTTGAACAATCCGCGCATTGAAGGCATGGTGCAGCCGTACAGCATCAACCACAATGTGACCCGTGGCGAGAACGCAGTCAATGACTGCAAAGCCTGCCACAACGAAAACTCACGCATGACCCAATCCATCAAACTGGCAAATTATGCACCTGTGATGCCCGCCTTTGACGTGAACAACAACGTCAACGGCAGCGGCAAGCTCGTCACCGATGCAGACGGCGCACTGTATTACCAGCCGATCCCCGCCGAAGACGCTATGTATGTCTTCGGATCAAGCCGCGTTAGCTGGATCGATTGGTTCGGAGCGCTCGCCTTCGCAGGTTCGCTTTTAGGAGTGCTGGTGCATGGGACAATGAGATTCTTCTCGTCGAAGAAACAGGCTCACAGCGCAGTCCGAACCGAGCGCGTCTATATGTATGAACCGTATCGCCGCTTCTGGCACTGGCTGCAAACTGCATCCATCGTCCTCCTGTTATTCACCGGTTTGATCATCCACAGACCGGACATCTTCGGAGCGTTCTCCTTCCGCGGCGTGGTAACCGTTCATAACGTACTCGCGGTCATCCTCGTGATCAATGCGGCACTCTCCCTCTTTTATCACATCGTCACTGAACGCATTCGGGAATTCATCCCGCGCCCATATGGCTTCTTTGATGACGCGATCGTGCAGGCGAAATATTACATCGGCGGCATCTTCAAAGGCGAGGGGCATCCCTTCGAGAAACTGCCCACCAGCCGCATGAACCCCATCCAAAAGATGACCTACTTTGTGATCTTGAACGCGCTTCTGCCTTTGCAGATCATCACGGGCGCGCTGATGTGGAGTGTGCAAAAGTGGCCGCAATTCGCGAACGCACTTGGCGGACTGCCCCTGCTTGCGCCTTTCCATTCCCTCGTCGCATGGCTGTTCGGAACCTTCATCATCGTGCATGTGTATATGACAACCACTGGCGCAACCCCGCTCGAAGCCATGCGCGCGATGGTAACGGGTTACGAAGAAGTCGAAGTACATGACGACAAGGATGAAGTGAAAAGTAAAAAGTGAACTCTGAACCCTGGTGGTTGAGTAGTCTTGAGCGCTCTTCGTGAAAGACCTATCGAAACCACCAGGTGAATATCAAAATTAAGGAGTAACAAATGGCTGCTCAAACAAGAAAATCAATTTTCAACCGGCCTGAAAAAGCATATGTGCATCCGTATTTCGGCGGCATGGTGCTGGGAGTTGTCCTCTTCCTCGCCGTGCTGCTCACAGGCAATGGACTTGGCTCATCGGGCGGCACTACACGTCTTGTGGCGCTTATCGAGGATACGATCTCGCCCGCCCATGTGGACCGAACCCCCTACCTGCTCAAGATGGCAGGCGGCGATAAAAATCCGCTGGACGACTGGATCATCCCTGTCTTCTTCGGCGCTTTGCTCGGCGGATTCTCCTCGGGAATGTTCAACGGACGCTTGAAGATCACAACCACAAAGGGACCGAATATCTCGAACCGCACTCGCTGGTTGATGGCCTTCCTTGGCGGCGTGATCTTCCTGTACGGCGCACGCATGGCACGCGGATGTACTTCAGGGCAGGCGCTCACTGGCGGCGCCACCCTTTCCGCAGGCTCGTGGGTGGTGATGTTCGCCATCTTTGGCGGTGCGTACGGGCTGGCTTATTTCGTCAGGAAGTTGTGGTTGTAAAACAACAGGAGAACTTAAAAAATGAACTTCCCTCTCCCATCTCTTATTGCAGTCAGCGCCGCGCACCCGTGGTCGTATGTACTTTTCGGTGTGATCGGCTTTGCATTCGGCTTCACGCTGGAAATGTCCGGCTTCGGTGATTCGCGCAAGCTCGCCGCGCAATTCTACTTCACCGAACTGACCGTGCTCAAGGTCATGTTCACCGCCATCGTCACGGCAACCGTGTTGATCTTCGGCGCAGTCGGCCTTGGCATTCTGGATTTCAGCCAGGTTTGGGTCAACCCCACCTATCTCGCCTCCGGCAGCCTCGGCGGCTTGATCATGGGCGTTGGATTTATAATTGGCGGGTTCTGCCCGACCACATCCCTCGCCTCTGCCTCCACCGGCAAGATCGACGGCATGATGTTCATGCTCGGCGGATTTGTCGGCGCGTTCCTCTTCAGCGAAACCGAAAAGTATTTTGACAACTGGTACACCAATGCTGGCTACTACGGACGCGTCACCCTCGACCAGGTCTTCGGAATTCCCGTCGGTGCAGTCGTTGTGATCGTTGTGCTGATGGCGCTCTTCATGTTCTGGGGCGCGGAGCAGCTTGAGCGCATCTTCGGCAAAAAAGACCTGAGCAAGGAACCTAGAATCCGCACCGCTGGCGCAGTGGCCTTGTTCGCCGGCGCTCTTGCCGTGCTCGCCATCGGCAGCCCATCCCTTCAAGATAGATACAACAAGGTCAAGTTCACGCGCACCGAGTCTGTCCCGCAATTGACCGGCGACCCCATCGTCAACACCTACACGTACACCGCCGACCAAATGCTTGAGAAGCGCCTGGTGTTCACATCTCCCGCCGAGGCATTCAAAGCCAAGTACAACCAGGCCATGAACCCCGTCTATCTGGATGTGCGTTCCGAGGCAGATTACAACTTGTATCACATCGACGGCGCGGTCAACGTGCCGCTGGACAGGCTGATGGAAGTGATCCCCGTCCTATTGACCGAGCCGCCCACAAACACGGTCTTCGTTGTGATGAGCAACGATGAAACCGCAGCAGTAGACGCCTGGAAGATACTGGTGGGGTCAAGCATCCAGAACGCGTACATCCTCGAAGGCGGAGTCAACAACTGGATCGCTTTCTTCGGCAAGGATGATAAGACGCTTCAAGCGAACCCGAATGCTGGCGACGACCAATTGGGCTTCATCTTCCCTGCCGCCTTGGGCAGCCGCTACGAATCATGTTCCCCCAACCCGATCGAGTACGAGAAGTTGGAATTCGAGCAGAAGATCATCCTGCAATTAAAGCGGGACAAATCTGGCGGTGGGTGCGGGTAAGAGGCAGCTATCAGCAATCAGCTTTTAGCAAACAAAGAAGGTTCCTGAAGGTGACTTCGGGAGCCTTCTTTGTTATTGGCCCTTCGATGGCCATGTTGATGTCGGTTATACTTAATGGAAGGAGCGCAATTCGGAAGCAGGGTTTCCGAACTCCAACGCGAAAGTTATCACTTACAAAAGACAAGAGGAACCATGAAATTTCGATTTTTGAGTTTGAGCATTTTGGCAACGGTGGCACTGCTGGCCGCCTGCGCGCCCGCAACACCGACCCAACCTCCGGTGGATGTGGTGGGCACACGAGCCATGGAACTAGCCTCCCTCATGCTGACACAAACGGTGGCGGCATACTCCCCCACCCCCCAACCTACCTTCACGCCAGAACCAACCGCGACACCAACCATTGAGCCGACCGTGGCTGAGATCCACCCGCCTAAAGTGCGGAACGGCCCTGCCTCGTGTTACTTAAAGCCAGATACGGCTTCCACCCTCTCCAGCAATATCAACGACTTTGAAGAAGTGGAATTGCTTGCCATTGGGAAGACCCCAGGTTGGTACAAGATCACAAATCCGTATTTCGGCTCCCCGTGCTGGATACAGGAAAACAACCTGGATCTTGATGGAAACATGGATCTTTCGGTCTTCCCGGTGGAGTAGGAAAGCAACGATTAGCCTTCAGCCATTAGCAATCAGCTTAAGTCCCTGAAATAACCTATAGAATTGAAACGGCTCCCGAAGATACCTTCGGGAGCCGTTCGTTTTGCGTATACTGTCTGAAAGATTTTTATTCGTGACCGAACAATCTTCTACTAAACCGAAAGAACACCGCCTTGCAATGGCATAAGGTTACTTATCACCTAACTTGCTGACATTGCCCGCGCCGCTGATGGATTCATCCACGCTGGGGTTGCCGTAATATTTGATGTCACCTGCGCCGCTGATGCTGGCGGTGAGATCTTTCTCCACCCAGGCCGTGGAACTGCCCGCCCCTGTAATACGGACATTGGCCATCTGGCTTTGCAGGTCGCCGCCTTTGAAATCGCCGAAGCCGCTGATATTCACGCCCAGTGACTCGGCTTTGCCGTCTGCTGTGATGCTGCCGGCGCCGCTCAAGGTGACATCGAGACTGGTCACATCGAGGTTGGTGAGGGAAATATCTCCAGCGCCGCTGACGTTCAAGGTAAGGGAATCAGTTTTCAGGTCCGTGACGAGAAGCGAGCCTGCGCTGGGCAGGGCGATCCTGCTGACATCCTTGAGGGTGATGACGATGACCACTCCCTCGGTCGGCTTGACGCGGTCAGCCCAGCTGTTTTCGCTGTTGGTGATCTCGAGGACGCCGTCCTTTACTTCCGTGGAAAGCTGTTTGAGCAGGTTGTCGTCGGCGGTGATAACAATGGAATTGGCTTTGCCCTGCTTGATGGTGACCTCGGCAGGATAGTTGAGAGTGACAGTTTCCGCAGCAGCCAGTTTGCGGGTTTCGGTTTTGATGACGCCTGAGCCCTGCACACCGCCGCCAAAATCTTCGCCGATATTGATGTTCCAATCAAATGGTGTGGAACCAGCCCAGCCCAATTGCGGGGCGAAGACAATGGCCGCCACCGCGCCGCCTACCAATAACACCGAGATGAATGCGCGGCCCTGATTCCAGAAGGAGCTGAGAATGAGACCGAGACCCCAGCCGATGATGAAGAAGGGCCAGATGTGAGTGAGCGCCCACAGGTTTTCTGAGGGGACAATGCCCATACCGACGAGGAGCCAGATGCTGCCTGTGGCGATGAGGGCGAGTGGGAAGAAGTAGGATCGTTGTTTCATGGTTTTCTCCGAGTAGTGCGTAGTTGGTAGTGAGTAGTGGAAAGTTGAAGGTTGAAAGTCAAAGGGTGAAAGTCAAAGGTCAACGGGTGGATGTTACTCTGGTTCTTTGTGAGTGAAGCGGTTGACGATGAGGTAGAGGCCAAGCAGGATAAGGCCAGCGGGGAAGATGACTTGACGCAGGCCGAAGGCGCTGCCAGCGGAGAAGATCATTTCGAAGAAGCCGCCGAAGACGATGAAGAGGATGAGGCCGACTTTCATTAACCCCTTGCCTGAGTTGCGCTGGGCTTCATCTCCGCCATAGAGACCCATGATGTAAATGCCAAGGCCGACAGCGAGGAGGATGACGGTCCAGGCGTAGGACCAGGATTCCCAGCGGTGGGAGATGTTCTGATAGAGCAGGATCAGCCCAATAGTAGAGATGATCGTGCCAGGGACTGCCAGCCCAGAGACGGATCTTCCGCCTGTGAACATGCCAAGGAAGAACAGTCCGCCGAAGCCGATGATGAAGAAGGGCCAGATGAAGCCCCAGAAGCTGGGTCCGTTGAAGACCTGCCCCAGCAGGCTGAGGATACCGATGGCGACGAGGACGCTTCCGCCGATGAGGGCGCCTGTATTGCGTTGTGTGGACATGGTTTACTCCTGAATAGTGGGTCTCGATATGCTCCGCAAGGTGCATGCGGAGCTACTCGACCAACGTGGTTTTGATCTACCTTTACTATACGCTGAAGATGGAGATTGGTTGATTAATATCTCCCTTTCCGCGTATCCTCAGTTAATTCCCTACCAGAAAAAAGCCAGCCAGTCTCGCAAAATTGCGCGGCTGGCTGGCTTTAATTAGGGAGATGACCCGCCGATTATGGCGACCCGTTGAAGTTGCTGTTTGGGTCTGGGACGGGGGTTTCGGTGGCGGCGGGGGATGTATTGGAATTGTCGTTTGAGGTTTCTGCAGTAGGGACGGTTTCAATGCAGATGGCACCATCAAACGTGAAATGATTGACTTCGGCATCATCCAGTTTTACAGAGACGGTGAGCGGGAAGACCGTGCCTTTGAGCAGGGTACAAGATAGGACGCTGCTGTTATTCGATGCGACCTCACATTTGACGGGGTTGCCGTTCAAGGAGACGCTGAGGTTCCTGCCAGCCAGCGCTGGAGCAGAGGGGTCAATGGGGAAGTTGATGAATTGCAAGCCTGTATCACAGGTATTGACGCCTCCTGCCAAGTAAGGCAGCAGGTTGGTTTCTGCTGGCGGAGCGGTAGCGGTGGGCGTATCGGTTGGGAGCGGGGTATTTGTGGATGTAGCCTCTACAACTTCCGCCGACTGTGCTCCATTTGAAGCGGGGAGCATGGCTTCGGGCGAGCAATACTGTGCCTGGAAGGCTGCTTTTTCTTCATCGCTTTTGACGGCGGGATAGAATTGTTGAGGCTTCTGATAGGTATCAAACTTGGAGACACTGCCATCCGGGCAGGGGACCTCGCATTCCCAAACGAATGTCGAGTTAAAGCCTTGCGAGTTGCCTTTGTCTTCAAAATACTCATTATATAACCTATGGTGCTAGTTTTAGAGCGAAAACTCGGCGATGCTCATCTTGTAAGGGTCGGCATCGGGATGAATCGAATGAAACAAATTTTGAAGTACATTGAACATAGCGGAAACATAA
>Ga0172373_10008963_pt1 | contig 12563 bp, 10 predicted proteins | sample Lak10m_2_FD_114546 | JGI IMG/M metagenome (GOLD analysis project Ga0172373, IMG submission 114546) | Freshwater microbial communities from Kabuno Bay, South-Kivu, Congo - kab_092012_10m | ecosystem: Environmental > Aquatic > Freshwater > Lake | place: Democratic Republic of the Congo... | reverse complement strand
TATTGAAGTGCTTTGCGCTTGCAGGGTCAACTAACATCGCTGAATGATGTTTTCGTATGTATTCGCTAGCAGCAACTAAAAAGCCGCATGTACCACTCGCTGGGTCGCAAATTGTATCTTTAGGCTGTGGGGCGGTTAACTCAACAAGCAGTTGAATGATGTGCCGTGGCGTTCTGAACTGTCCATTTTGACCGGCACTAGCAATCTTGCCCAACATGTATTCATAAATGTCGCCTTTAGTATCACGGTCATCCATTTTTATTTCATCAAGCATGTCCACAACTTTGGATAACAATGCCGGAGTTGGTAGAGTGAATCGCGCGCCTTGCATGTGTTTACTATAAGTACTTCCATCACCACCTAGTTCACGCAAAAATGGAAAGGCATGCTCACTGACAACGTTATACATGTCTTGTGGGTCTAAATTCTTAAGCCTGCTCCAACGCATGTCTTGGTAGCTGCGACCTTTTGCATCTGTGCCTTGAGGAAAGATGATGCGTTCAATTGGTTTATTCAGACGAGCCGCTTTGTTTTCTTCAAGCGTCTGCATCTCATCAAGCCTGCGCAAAAACAGTAAGTACGTAAGTTGCTCAACGACCTCAAGTGGATTTGAAATCCCGCCTGTGTAAATTGCCATCCATACTCTGTCTACTTGACTACGAATTTCACCTGTTAGCATTCTGGCTCCGTTATTTTCTATTTACTTGGCATTTTACTAACAATAATTGAAGTAGGTCTAACTGAATGTAAACATCTTTACATATTGAAAAATACACCCCGCTGTAAGAGCAACATATTTACATAGGGGGTACCCATCCAAGCCATTGTCCCACCCACCCCCATATAGGTGACGAGAGATCCTTATGTGTAACACTCACATTAAGGGTTCTAACATGACGCGCAAACACTTTGAATTAATTGCAGCCGCAATTCGTGAAAACATCACTGACGAGCTTTATAGAAAAGATTTGGCCGATGCTATACTGCCAGCACTAAAGGCAAGCAATCCGAACTTCGACCCATGCAGGTTTATGTCTGCCATCATGGATAACAGCGGTTCTAAACGTTAAACGCTTGCCCTTTTTCTGCCCTTTTAACAACAATATTCGAGAAGGAATGGGGTGGTTTTTCTGCAAACCGATATTTATGTAACTCGTTGATTTCTTTAAGAAACATATGGGGTGGCTGATGGGGCTCGAACCCACGACAACTGGAATCACAATCCAGGGCTCTACCAGCTGAGCTACAGCCACCATAGAGACTTACGATTGGCCTGCCCGACAGGAATCGAACCTGTAACCCCCAGCTTAGAAGGCTGGTGCTCTATCCGGTTGAGCTACGGGCAGATTTTGGTTACAAGACCTTATATATTGATATAAAGCTTTTCGGGCTGACTTTTTATTTCAGCGGTTGACATAAAAGCTTATATCAACCGCTGAAAGATTTTGGTCGGCGTGGAGAGATTCGAACTCCCGACATCCTGCTCCCAAAGCAGGCGCGCTACCAGGCTACGCTACACGCCGAAGAGGCAGTAATATAACCAAAACTAGACTCTAGGTCAATTGCTATATGCTAAAATTACGCTTTATTTTACAAATTATATGAATTTCACATTCAGACACTCCAATGACAGCAAAAATAATTGATGGAAAAGCCATCGCCGAGAATTTATTATCTTCTATCAAAGAACGCATTAACCAACGATTGCTCGCAGGCAAGCGCGCACCAGGTCTTGCAGTCATTCTTGTTGGTTTAGATCCTGCATCTTCTATCTATGTACGCAACAAGCGTCTGGCTTGTGAGAAAGTTGGTATTCGCTCTGTATCCTATGATTTACCGGCATCAACAACAGAGTCAGAGCTGCTCACTCTAATAACCCAGCTTAACCAAGATGACACGATAGATGGCATTCTTGTACAAGCACCTTTACCAGCTCACATTAAAGATGAGCATGTGATTGAATGTATCAGCCCCAACAAGGATGTAGACGGCTTCCACCCCTACAACATTGGCAGGCTAGCCGTTCGCGAGCCGACCTTGCGTTCTTGTACGCCATTTGGCGTGATTAAAATGCTGCAAGCCAGCAATATCAACTTAATGGGGATGGATGCAGTCGTTGTGGGCGTTTCTAACCACGTAGGCCGCCCTATGGGGTTAGAGCTGTTACTCGCAGGCTGCACAGTAACCAGTTGTCATCGCCACACTAAAGACTTAGGCAAGATTGTTGCAAGTGCTGACTTAATCGTTGCCGCCGCAGGCAAGCCGGGACTCATCAAAGGTGAATGGATCAAGCCTGGTGCCATCGTAGTCGACATTGGCATTAACCGCTTAGCTGACGGAAAAATTTGCGGTGATGTAGACTTCAATGCTGCCAAAGAACGTGCTGGCTGGATTACTCCTGTACCTGGCGGCGTAGGCCCCATGACAGTGGCAACATTGATGGAAAATACTTTGCTTTCTTTGGAAATGCATGAGGCGAAATAAATTAAGTTAGTCAAAGCCAAGTTAGTTAATGGATTCAATTAACTAACCACTTTTTACTGCTCTTTTGCATCAAAGCGTTAATCAGTGTACACTCATGCGCTAATTTTAATAACCAGCTACATTCTTAAATGTAGTTACATTTCAGTAACTTTATTTTTAGTTTTTAGGTCCCAATTATGGCAGACGTAATCAGTAAACATTTCACGCCTTATCAGCCAAAAGCCGATGAAGAGTACATGAGCAAAGGCCAGCTTAATCACTTTCGCAAGATTTTGAATGACTGGAAAGCAGAGTTGAGTGAAGAGCTTGATCGCACCGTACACACGATGCAGGATGAAGTGACAATGTTTGCCGACCCTAATGACCGCGCAAGCCAAGAGTCCGACATGACATTGGAACTTCGCAACCGTGACCGTGAACGCAAGCTCATCAAGAAAATCGATGATACCCTACGTAGCATCGATAACGATGAGTACGGCTACTGTGAAGGCTGCGGTGTCGAGATTGGGTTAAAACGCCTTGAAGCTCGCCCTACGGCCACACTATGCATTGACTGCAAAACATTGGACGAATTAAGAGAGCGCCAAGTCGCAAAGTAAGTCTAAACGCATATCCAGTAATATGTGTACTTTTAAATTTAAATAAAAAAACCCGCTTTCGCGGGTTTTTTTATGCCAACTAATAAATTACTCGTCAGCTTCTGTTTCAGCCTTTGGTTCAGCCGCAGGTGGATCAATCAGAGCTTTCATGCTTAGACGTACACGTCCTTTTTCATCAGCCTCTACCACCTTAACCTTCACCACATCGCCTTCTTTTAAAAAGTCAGCCACTGCATTGACACGCTGGTGTGCGATTTGAGAGATGTGCAGCAAGCCATCCTTGCCTGGCAACAATGTCACAATCGCGCCGAAATCCAGCAACTTGATCACAGTACCTTCGTAAGTTTGGCCCACTTCAACTTCAGCGGTGATCTCTGCGATACGGCGCTGCGCTTCAGCACCTTGCTCAGAGCTAGTGCAGGCAATTTTCACTGTACCGTCATCTTCGATATCGATCGTTGTGCCAGTTTCTTCAGTCAACGCACGAATCACTGCGCCGCCTTTACCGATGACATCACGGATTTTCTCGGGATTGATCTTCATAGTGATGATACGTGGTGCAAATTGTGACATTTCTGTATTTGCGCCGCTCACCGCCTGTTTCATGATACCCAGGATATGTGCACGGCCTTCTTTAGCCTGCGCTAAAGCTACTTGCATGATCTGTGCAGTAATGCCAGTGATCTTGATGTCCATTTGCAATGCAGTGATACCATCTTCTGTACCCGCTACTTTGAAATCCATATCGCCCAGGTGATCTTCATCGCCCAGAATGTCAGTCAATACAGCAACACGATTACCTTCCTTGATCAAGCCCATCGCAATACCGGCAACGTGGTTTTTCATTGGTACGCCGGCATCCATCAGCGCCAGGCAGCCGCCACATACTGAGGCCATTGAGCTTGAGCCATTAGACTCTGTAATTTCAGAAACCACGCGCATGGTGTAATCAAAATCCTCTTTTGAAGGCAATGCCGCGACCAAAGCACGCTTAGCCAAACGACCATGACCGATCTCACGACGTTTTGGCGTACCCACGCGACCAGTTTCGCCGGTTGCGTATGGAGGCATGTTGTAGTGCAACATGAAGCGGTCAGCATACTCACCTTGCAACGCATCAATGATTTGCTCATCACGGCCAGTGCCTAAAGTTGCAACCACTAAGGCCTGCGTTTCGCCTCGAGTAAATAATGCAGAACCATGCGTACGTGGCAATACGCCTGTACGGATGCTGATTGGACGCACGGTGCGTGTGTCTCGGCCATCAATGCGTGGCTCACCGTTCAGAATCTGGCTACGAACAGTCTTTGCTTCCAGCTTAAAGAACTCGTCTTTAACTTTGTTGGCTTCCAATGTTGAAGTTTCTTCTGTGATCAGCGTTGCCATGACACGGTTCTTGATTTCATCAAGTTTTGATGAACGTGCGCCTTTTGCCTTGATCTGGAATGCTGCATACACATCGTCTGCCGCCAATTGCGCTACTTTTTCTGTCAATGCAGTATCTGGTTCTGGAGCAACCCAATCCCATGCATCTTTGCCAGCCTCTGCAGACAACTCATTAATCATCTTGATGACAGCTTGCATTTGCTCATGGCCGTAAACAACCGCTCCCAGCATCACTTCTTCTGAAAGTTCTTTTGCTTCAGACTCAACCATCATCACCGCTGTTTCGGTAGCAGCAACCACCAAGTCCAACTCTGTCTCATCCAGTTGCGCTTTGGTTGGGTTCAATACGTACTCGTCATTGATATAACCTACACGTGCCGCACCAAGCGGACCGTAGAATGGGATGCCTGAAATTGCCATTGCTGCTGAAGCACCGATGATTGCAGGAATATCCGCATCAATTTCAGGGTCAGATGACAACACTGTTGCCACTACTTGTACTTCGTTATAAAACGCTTCTGGAAAAAGCGGGCGCAGTGGACGGTCAATTAAACGGCTAGTCAACGTTTCTTTTTCTGAAGGACGGCCTTCGCGCTTGAAGAAGCCGCCTGGAATCTTACCTGCTGCGTATGTCTTTTCTTGATAATCAACCGTTAACGGGAAGAAATCCTGGCCTTCTTTCACTTCTCTTTTACTTGTTACGGCAACCAGAACCACTGTGTCGCCATAGCTCACCATCACTGCAGCATCTGCCTGACGTGAGATTTCACCTGTTTCAAGTGTGAGCGTATGCGCACCGTATTGAATACTTTTCGTTACTTTATTAAACATTTCTTTTCCTTTTTTCTATGGCTGCTATTCACTACAGCTGTTATTCACTACCCAATAACAACTAGCAACTCAACAATAAAAAAAGCCGACGCAAGTAAAATGCAATCGGCTTTCTACTACTACGATAAATGCGAGTCCAATATAAAGACTTTATGCACTTACTGTAATTATTTACGCAGACCTAAACGTTGAATCAATGTTTGATAACGTGTTGCGTCTTTGCGTTTTAAGTAATCTAACAAACGACGACGTTGACTTACCAACGCCAACAAACCACGACGTGAGTGATTGTCTTTTTTGTTTGATTTGAAGTGCTCTGTCAAATAGCTGATGCGGCTAGTTAACAATGCCACCTGAACTTCTGGGCTACCAGTATCTTTTGGTGCGCGTTGATATTCAGCAACGATTTTTGCTGAGTCTTGTGCTGTAAGTGCCATAACTTTTTCCTAAATTGATGTTTTGCGTCAATGTATCTGCAGCCAGATTTCCTAACCGCCAATACATTCATTTACAATGAACCGCGCATTTTAAAGATAAAACAATGATTTATCAACAACTTTTTGTATTTATTTTAAATATCCCAAGTCAGTTCTGCTAAATTTGGGCTTTGTCTACGATCAGTCTTTTCGGTGCAATCCTGCCATCATCCTGCAACTCGCCCAATCCGAGAAAAACCTGCTGTTCACTGTACAGCCTTAACAGACCGGGTGGGATAACCCCACTTTTCCATACCGCTTGCCCCTGCTGTAAATAAAACGTGCAATCCGCATCCAATGTAACAGCAGGTAAATGCAACACTGCACTATCTGCTGACTGCAATGCAGCTATCCGACCCTCCGGAGACATCGCTTCAAACTGTTCGAGTGTTATCGTTTGAGATATCTGATATCCGGCAGTCGCAGTTCTACGCAGACCAATCAAATGGGCACCGCACCCTAAAAACTTGCCAATATCCTCAGCAAGCGTTCGAATATAAGTACCTTTGCTGCAAGTCACGGTAATGGTGGCCACGTCTTCCTGCAGACCATCAAGGCTAATGCCATGAATGATTACATTCCGCGCCTTACGCTCAATCTCCACCCCTGCTCGCGCATACTCATACAGTGCTTTACCTTCATGTTTCAGTGCAGAATACATCGGTGGGACCTGGCTAATTTCGCCGATGAACTGCTGGCAGGCATGCTCCAACTGCGCGCGCGTCACATGCACTGGGTGTGATGAAAGCACTTCACCTTCAGCATCCCCTGTGGTGGTAGTCACCCCTAACTTGATTGTTGCAACGTAAGTTTTGTCCGCATCGGTTAAATAGTGCGCAAATTTAGTCGCCTCGCCAAAGCAAAGTGGCAGTAGCCCGGTAGCAAGCGGATCCAGCGTACCGGTATGACCTGCTTTAGCGGCCTGCAGTAACCATTTGATTTTTTGCAATGCTTGATTGGATGAAAAGCCAAGTGGCTTATCCAGCAGCAGAATGCCGCTGATATGTTTTTTAGGTCTTTTGTACTGCAAAGGCTAATAACACTCGAAAATCAAGGCAAAAGTTAAGCCTTGGGTTTTGAAGCAAGCGCCTCATCGATCAATTTTGACATCATCATGCCATTATCGATAGACGCATCATAAACAAAATGCAGCTGTGGCACTGTGCGCAACAACATACGTTTTGCCAGTTGCGTACGCAAAAAGCCGGCGGACTTTTCCAAGCCCTGCTGAATGCTATCACTGGCTTTCGATGCACTGTAGAAGATCTTCGCATGCGCCATATCTCCGGTTACCTCAACTGCAGTAATCGTAATCATGCCTACACGCGGGTCTTTAACCTCGAACATGAGCAAATCAGCCAATTCGCGCTGCATCTGCTCTGCCACCCGGTGGCTACGTGAAAAATCTTTTGCCATTTACTATTTCCTAATAACTTAAAAAGCCTACCCGTCAAGGGCATCACCACCAATCTAAATAGCTAAAGCTACAAGATTGGTGCGATAAATGAGACTAGGCGCGAAACTAACAACTGAGTGCAGCATACATGCAGTATGTAAACGAAGCTTTTTTGTTTCGCAACAACGTATCATGACATACGACTTTGCAAGTGCTTTAGCACTTAGCAAATCGGAGTGCCCGTGGTGCGGATTTTTAAGTTATAGCGTACGTGCTACTTCTATCATTTCATAAACTTCCAAGATATCGCCCACCTCAATGTCGTTGTATCCTTTGAGTGACAGGCCGCATTCGAAGTTATTTTTCACTTCTTTTACGTCATCTTTGAAGCGTTTGAGTGAGTCCAGCTCACCCGTATGTACAATCACGTTATTACGCAACACACGTACCTTGGAATTACGTTTAATCATACCATCCTGTACGTAACAACCGGCAATCGCACCCACCTTGGAAATGCGGAACACTTCGCGCACTTCCACGGTACCAATCATCTGCTCTTTGTGCTCCGGCGCCAACATGCCACTCAATGCCGCCTTAATTTCATCTACCGCTTCGTAGATAATATTGTAGTAACGCACATCTACGCCCAGTGTATCCACCAGTTTGCGCGCGCCTGAATCAGCACGCACGTTAAAGCCAATCAAAACTGCTTTAGACGCAGCCGCCAGATTCACATCTGACTCGCTGATCGCACCTACACCTGTATGAATGATGTTTACTTTCACTTCACTGGTAGAGAGTTTTTGCAATGTTCCTGAAAGCGCCTCGTAAGAACCCTGAACATCTGATTTGATAATCAAGTTCAGTGTCTGAACTTCACCAGACTCCATCTGTTCAAACATGCTCTCCAGCTTGGCCGCCTGCTGTTTAGCCAGTTTCACATCACGGAATTTACCTTGACGGAACAATGCAATCTCACGTGCCTTACGCTCATCGTTCAGCACAATCACTTCTTCACCTGCGCTAGGCACATCAGACAAGCCCAGTATCTCTACTGGAATAGATGGGCCAGCCTCTTGAATATCAGCGCCTGACTCATCCAACATCGCACGCACCTTACCAAAGGTGGTACCTGCCAAAATCATATCGCCACGCTTCAATGTGCCTGACTGCACCAGAATTGTCGCCACTGAACCACGACCTTTATCCAAACGCCCTTCGATCACAAGACCCTTAGCTGGCGTATTTCTTGGTGCTTGAAGTTCCAGAACCTCTGCTTGTAACAATACCGCCTCAAGTAACTCATCAATGCCTTTACCTGTTTTAGCAGACACTTCGCGGAACATCGTGTCACCACCGAACTCCTCAGGCACCACTTCATGATTAACAAGTTCCATTTTCACGCGCTCAGGCTGCGCTTCTGGTTTATCAATCTTGTTGATTGCAACGACCAAAGGTACGTTTGCAGCCTTGGCATGGTGTATCGCTTCAATTGTTTGCGGCATTACGCCATCATCCGCTGAAACCACCAGAATCACGATATCCGTTGCTTTGGCACCGCGGGCACGCATTGCAGTAAATGCCTCATGGCCTGGAGTATCCAAAAACGTCACCATGCCGCGTGGTGTTTCCACATGATACGCACCAATATGCTGTGTAATGCCACCAGCTTCACCTGTCGCCACACGGCTGCGACGAATGTAATCCAGCAACGAAGTCTTACCATGGTCAACGTGGCCCATTACCGTTACTACTGGTGGGCGGGTTTCCATGATAGCTTCAGCATGGGCTTCCTCTTCAATAAAAGCATCCGGATCGTTTGGCGCTGCCGCGATTGCCTTATGCCCCATCTCCTCAACAAGAATAATGGCTGTTTCCTGATCCAACACTTGGTTAATGGTTACCATCATGCCCATACCCATCAGGGTTTTAATTACTTCACCTGATTTCACGGACATTTTATGTGCCAGATCAGCTACGGTAATGGTCTCTGGCACCAACACTTCATAAACAATCGCCTCTGTAGGCGCTGTAAAACCATGTTGCTGCTCTTCATTATGATGAGATTTAGATTTACCTTTTGGAGCACGCCAGCTGGATTTTCCTGCAGCAACATCGCCACGGGTTTTCAATCCACGCTTTTTGTTTTCTGCTTCGGTCCAGTCTTTATTGTTACTCTTACCTTTTTTAGCGTCCTTTGCACCCGGTTTCTCTGCACCCTCTTTGGCTACGGGTTTATGTAATGTACCCTCTGAAAGCTTAGCCGCTTTAGCTTTTGCTGCCTCAGCCTCAGCCAATCTTTTGGCTTCCTCTTCAAGACGACGCTGCGCAAGCTCTTCTTTTTTGCGCTTATCTTCAGCTTGCAATGCTAACAGTGTCGCATGACGCTTCGCCTCCTGCTCACGCAGTGCGATTTCATCCGCGCCTAACAGATCCTTACGGCTAATCGTTTGCGGTTTCGCTGTCACCTTCTCTGCCGCCACAGGTTCAACGGCTGGAGCGACTTCTGCAACCACAGGCTCACTCTCAGCCAACTCAGGCTCTGCAACAACGATCTCCGGTTCCACAACCACTTCAGGCACCGACTCAACAACAGGCACCACTGGCTCAACCGGCGTGGGCACGGCTTCAGCTACTACTGGCAAGCTTTCTTCCTGCTCAGCCAAGCCACTCTCTTCACGCTGTTCAATCACACGTTTTTTACGCACCTCAACCTGAATTGTACGTGCTTTACCGGTGTTATCCGTTTTCTTGATCTCTGTGCTTGATTTACGTGTTAACGTAATTTTGCTTTTAGTGGCCTGTGTGCCATGCTCTTTGCGCAAATGCTCAAGCAATGCCGCCTTGTCATTTTCGCTCAATTGGTCATCTGCGCTTGATTTATGCACGCCAGCACTCTTTAGCTGCTCTAATAACAACAATGTTGGCAGCTTTAATTCGCCAGCAAATTGTTCTACGGTTGTTTGTGCCATCTTGTTGCTCCAGTATTCTTTTTCCAGACTTTATTGCCTAGGGTTACTGCTTAATATTTCCAGTTAATTCGGCCTATTTGAACCACGGTGCGCGAGCCGTCATAATCAGTGCCTTGGCACGCTCTTCATCCATATTGGTCAGCTCGACCAACTCATCGATCGCCAATTCAGCCAAATCATCCTGAGTGGAGATGCCTTTTGCTGCCAATTGATGTGCCGTTGCATCATCCATGCCTTCAAGCGCCAACAAATCCTCAGCAGCCTCTTCAACTTTTTCTTCTTTAGCAATCGCTTCAGTTAATAACGCCGCACGCGCACGTTTACGTAATTCCTCAACCGTATCTTCATCAAACGCCTCGATTTCATTCATCTCAGCGAGTGGTACATACGCAATCTCCTCCAGCGTACTAAATCCTTCCTGCACGAGAATTTCTGCAACCTCTTCATCCACATCCAGTTTTTCCATGAATAACTGGCTAACACCAGCATACTCTTCCTGATTTTTCTGAGCAGCCTGGTTCACAGTCAAGATATTCAATGTCCAACCAGTCAATTCAGAAGCCAGGCGCACATTCTGACCATTACGCCCAATCGCCAAAGCTAATTGCTCTTCCTCGACCACGACATCCATGCTATGTGCGTCTTCATCGACCACGATACTTGAAACTTCTGCCGGTGACATTGCGTTAATTACAAACTGAGCAGGTTCCATGCTCCAGAGCACGATGTCGACACGCTCGCCTGCTAATTCTCCTGTCACAGCTTGCACGCGTGATCCACGCATGCCAACACAAGTGCCTACTGGATCCAGGCGCTGATCATTGCTCTTCACTGCGATTTTTGAACGTAAGCCGGGATCGCGTGCTGCTGAACGAATTTCCAGCAAACCTTCTTCTATCTCTGGTACTTCCAACTCAAATAATCGAATCAGGAACTCGGGCGTAATTCTGGACAGAATCAACTGAGGGCCTCGGCCACTGCGCTCAATACGCAGTAAATATGCACGTACACGGTCACCCACACGCAGATTCTCTTTAGGGATCATTTGTTCACGTGGCAACAAGGCTTCGATACGACCTACTTCAATAATCGCATTACCTTTTTCCATACGTTTGATCACACCGGTGACCAACTTTTCATCACGCGCCAGAAAATCCTGCAAGATTTGTTCACGTTCAGCCTCACGTACTTTTTGCAGAATCACCTGTTTAGCAGCCTGAGCACCGATACGCCCAAACTCGATATTTTCTAATGGCTCTTCATAGTAATCACCAATTTGCAGGTCTTTGGAACGCTCATCTTCCTCATCAATCTGATAGGCAGAATTCTCCAGCAAATCATATTCTACGAACTGCCACCTTCTGAAAGTCTTATATTCGCCCGTCTCACGGTTAATCTCAACGCGCACGTCGGCATCGTCATGATGTTTTTTCTTAGTAGCCGAAGCCAAAGCAAGTTCCAGCGCAGTAAAGATTACCTCTTTACTTACGTTCTTCTCATGCGCCAAGGCATCTACCAACAATAAAATTTCACGACTCATTTTCTATCTCCGACCATATATTGCAGATTCACTGCTTTATTTATTAAATTCTTACAATAAAAACTTTTATATTCAGAACACGGGGCTTAATCGTGCTTTATCTATATTACTTAAAGCCATTTTGTGTACGACGCCTTCAAATTCAAGCATCAAATAACCATTCTCAACACCTTTAATGATGCCTAAAAAGGTTTTGCGTGGCAGTGTTGTTTCTTTAGCACCACCACTTTCGTCTTTGATACCTACGCGTAATTTTATAGACGCACGCTCACCAGCAAATCGTAAAAAATCCGCCTCTTTTTTCAATATACGATCCATGCCCGGAGAAGACACCTCCAAGCGGTCGTAATCAATCTCGTGCTCAACCGCTAACAAATTACCCAGTTGATTACTTACCAGCACACAATCATCAATATTGACGCTGTCTTTGCTGTCTGCTGGGTTTAACTTATCAATAAACACACGCAATAACTTGCCACGATTAGAAATCTCCAGATCAACAAGCTCAAAACCCAACTGATTCACCGACTTTTCTATCAATGTATGCAAATCCTGCATGTATATAACCCTTCAATGCAAACATCAACTACGTACAATAACGCGTACGAAAGTTGCAGAAACAAAAAATGGGCCCGAAGCCCATCAAAAATTTAACGCATTATACCAATCAATTCAATGAATTGGAAACACATCAGAAAAAAAGTTAAGGATTTCTTATGATTGTTGAATTACTCAATTAAATTTCCGATTGCGCCAACCGCTGCCATAAACTAAAAAACCTCCGCGAGGGAGGTTGTTTAGTGTAAATAAATAGCTTGGCAGTGACCTACTTTGCCTGCGGCCGCTCGCTTTGCTCCCTTAACCTAAAGGTTAGCCTGC
>Ga0172373_10008962_pt1 | contig 12563 bp, 9 predicted proteins | sample Lak10m_2_FD_114546 | JGI IMG/M metagenome (GOLD analysis project Ga0172373, IMG submission 114546) | Freshwater microbial communities from Kabuno Bay, South-Kivu, Congo - kab_092012_10m | ecosystem: Environmental > Aquatic > Freshwater > Lake | place: Democratic Republic of the Congo: South-Kivu... | reverse complement strand
GTAATGACTTTGCCATTAATAATTTATTTACACGCTATACACAAAGTTTATTATTACTGTTAAATTAATTTTTTCAAGTAAAAAATCATTTCTTCTTTTTATATGCAGCACACAATTATTGAAATAAAAGCACGATCAGGCAATCATACTGAAATAAGAAAAATATTGAAAGACAATCACGCTGATTTTATCGGCACGGATCATCAGGTTGATACTTATTTCAAAGTGAATTTTGGAAGACTTAAACTCAGGGAGGGTGAAATAGAAAATCATTTAATTCATTACCAAAGGGAAAACAAATCCGGACCGAAAGAATCTTGTGTAACTCTTTTTAAATCAAATCCCAAATCTTCCTTAAAAGAAATTTTGACTAATGCGTTGGGGGTGCTGGCTGTTGTAGATAAAAGAAGAGAAATTTATTTTATTGATAATGTAAAATTTCATCTCGATACGGTTAATGATTTGGGAAGCTTTGTTGAGATTGAAGCCATTAATACTGAAAGAAATATCGGGAAAGAGAAACTACTCGAGCAATGTCAATTTTATCTTTCACTTTTTAATATTGCCGCAGATGAATTAATAAAAGTTTCTTACAGTGATATGCTGCTAAAGATATAAACTTGTACAGTTTGGTTATAACAGCAAGCTTTTTAATTATTAAAAATAATTATTACGTTTGAACTGTTAATTGTCCGGAATATTTTTTCGGCGTATTTGGAAGCATTAAAATCAGGAGAGACAAAATGCCCGCCACAAAAGAAAACCTCAAAGAAGCTTTCGCAGGTGAAAGTCAGGCTAATCAAAAATATCGTGCCTTTGCAAAAAAAGCTGAGCGCGATGGATTCCCCAACATTGCAAAACTTTTTAAAACCGCTGCTGAAGCAGAACGAATTCATGCCGAAGGACATTTTACTGCCTTAGATGCAATCGGTTCAACTGTTGAAAATATTAAAGCAGCTATCGAGGGCGAAACTTACGAGTACACAACAATGTATCCGCCTATGCTTGAACAGGCAGATAAAGAAAATCACAAAGCAAAACGAATGTTTAAGTATGCCGTTGCCGCCGAAGATATTCACGCACAACTTTATAAACTTGCGCTCGCCGCTGCAGAACAAGGCAAAGATCTGTCTGTAACAGAGTTTTACCTCTGCCCTGTTTGTGGACACATTGAATTTGGCAAGCCGGAAAATAATTGCCCGATTTGCGGAACGCTTGCATCTAAGTATATAAACGTTGCTTAAGAACAGATAGGAGTGATAAACTCAAAACTTAACTACTATATTTTAAATATTTAAAAGGGGTCCAACATGAAAAAACTATATTTTGTTTTTTCTCTGATACTCGTTATCGGATTTACACAAACTACTCAAGCTCAATTTTTAGATAAACTTAAAAAAAAGACAGAAGAAAAAATTAAAAGCGAAGGCGAGAAAAGAGTTGATACAAAAATAGACGAGGGGGTAGAAAAAGGATACGATGAAGTTGAAAAAGGAATTGAGGGTAATGGTGAAGAACAAAAACAAAACGAAGACGCAAATAAAAATGACCAGCAAAATAATAACGAACAAAAAACCGAGAGCGTAATAACAACTGGCAGCAATAATCCTCAGGAAGATCCGAAGTTCTCAAGCTCAACTCAATATGATTTTGTACCTGGAGACAGAGTAATATTATTTGATGATTTCAGTCAGGATGCGGTTGGAGATTTCCCTGCTTTGTGGACGACAAATGCACCGGGAGAAATAAATACTATAAATATTGCTCCGGGAAACTGGTTTAATCTTAACAGTACTGACGGAAATTATTTTCTGTTAAAGAATATAGAATTCCCAAAGAACTTTATAATAGAGTTTGATATAGTTCCGAAAAAAAGCGGGGGACGAATAGCTGCCGGTCTTTTGCTTTATGGTGAAGATAAGTATAAGGAAATGGACAATGATCCTCATCCCGGGCTTGGCGGAATTATGCTTTCAATTGAGAGAGAAAACTGGAATACGTGGGGGTACAAAAAAGGTGAAAATGATATGATAATCGGCAAATCAACTGTTAAACCGGTTATTGCAGAAAAGGTGAATCACGTTATAGTTTGGGTTCAGGGAAGAAGATTTAGAGTTTATCATGAGGGAGCCAAAGTTCTTGATATGCCCACAAATATTTACGATGGGGTAAAACTTAACCGGCTTTGTTTTAGATTAAGCAGAGGCGCTTCTTCCGGATCATACATTTCTAATTTAAGAATTACTGATGCCGCACCCGATATGCGAAACAAGCTTCTTACCGAAGGCAAGCTGGTTAGTTACGGAATTTACTTTGATGTAAATAAAGATGTTGTAAAATCAGAATCTTATGGAACAATAAAAGAAATAGCAAAAGTTCTTACAGACAATCCTAATGTAAAAATTAAAATTGTTGGTCACACAGATTCGGATGGCGATGATAAATCAAATTTAGATTTATCAAAACGCAGAGCTGCTTCTGTTAAAAATATTTTAGTTAATAATTTTGGGATTGATACTGTGAGAATTGAAACCGATGGCAAAGGCGAAGGCGAACCCGTTGCAAAGAATGACAGCGGAATAAACAAAGCACTAAATAGAAGGGTTGAGTTTTTAAAATTATAATGCCAATTGTTTTAAAGGGATTGCTTGATAACAATCCCTTTAATATTTATGGAGAATTGAATCTACAAAACATGCTATACTTGTTGGAATTATCTGGCTCGGACTAACAATTCTTTTTGAATTTGGATTTGGACATTACATAATAGGCAATCCCTGCTAAAAACTTTTACACGATTACAACCATGCAGAAGGCAGAGTTTGGAGTCTATTTTTGCTGTGGATAACAATTGCACCCTATATTTTTTATCGAATTGAAAATAAAAATAAATCTTAATGATAAAAGACCTTTGTGTATTCTTCCCAATTCAAAAACATAATAGAAAATGATCTGAAAAAAATTATATCCTACCTGTAATCCTGGAAATATTTCCGCTTTTCTTCTTCTTTTTATCAGGAAACAACAACCCACTGCGTGATGTGTGTTAAGCACGAAGCAACAAGAATTAAAATATGACCCTATTACCATTACAAAGCTAACATGCCAAAATTTATTTTTTAATGTTCATTATAGTTTCGACTTTTAGATTGAAAATAATTTTTTTTAATTCATTTGGTTATTCAATGAAAATATTATTTCTGATTCTGTGTTTATTTGTGTTGTCGAACTTCACACTTCCGCAGCAAAAATTAATTGATTTTGTTAATCCCATGATTGGTACTGATGATATGGGGCATACTTATCCGGGCGCAACTGTGCCGTTTGGTATGGTTCAGCTTAGTCCTGAAACCGATACAATACCTTATTCGCTGGGGCAGGGGTATAACAAAGATGTTTATCGTTACTGCGCCGGTTATCAATTTAAAGATAATACGATTGTTGGATTTAGCCATACGCATTTTTCCGGCACCGGTCATTCTGATCTTGGTGATTTTCTTATTATGCCGACAACGGGAGCGCTAAAATTAAATCCCGGCACCAAAGACAATCCCGATTCCGGTTATCGAAGCAGATTCAGTCATCAAAATGAAAAAAGTACACCGGGTTACTATTCAGTTTTTCTTGATGATTATAAAATCAAGACTGAACTAACAGCTTCTGCAAGGGTGGGTTTTCATAAATATACTTTTTTAGATTCTTCATCTGCAAATATTATTCTTGATATGCTTTCCGGAATTTATAATTATGATGGAAAAGTAATATGGTCGGGTATTCGAGTTGAAAATGACACGCTGGTGACAGGCTTCCGTCAAACACGAGGCTGGGCACGAACCAAGTATATTTATTTTGCGATGATTTTTTCAAAGCCAATCAAAAATTATGGCTATAAAAATGACGAGAAAATTATCTACAACGGCTTTTACCGCAAGTGGAATGAGCAGGAAAACTTTCCTGAAATGGCGGGGGCAAAAGTTCGTGCTTATTTTGGTTTTGACATGAATAAAGATGAATACCTTCAAATAAAATTTGCTGTCTCGGGAGTTAGTACAGATGGCGCACTAAAAAATTTGCTTGCCGAAATTCCACACTGGAATTTTAATAAAGCAAAAAGCACCGCTGAAGATTTGTGGGAAAAGGAATTAAGTAAAATTAAAATCACATCTGAGGGCAATCAAAAAACTATTTTTTATACGGCTCTTTATCATTCATCCTTGAGTCCAACTATATATATGGATGTTGACAGCACATATCGAGGTATTGATCAAAACATTCACAAAGCAAATGACTTTACTAACTATTCCACTTTTTCTTTGTGGGATACTTATCGGGCACTTCATCCGCTTTTCACAATAATTCAACAACAGCGAACTAATGATATAATCAATTCAATGCTTCAACATCAACAGCAAAGTGTTCATAAAATTCTTCCCGTGTGGTCGCATCATGCAAATGAAAATTGGTGCATGATTGGTTATCACGCCGTTCCGGTTATTGTTGACGCATTTATGAAAGGCATTAGAAATTATGATGTCAATAATGCTCTTGACGCGTGCAATTTCAGTGCGACTTACAATAAGTATGATGGTATCGGTGAATACTTAAAATACGGCTATGTCCCATTCGACTTAAATTCAAATTCTGCTTCTAAAACTTTAGAGTATGCTTACGACGATTGGACAATATTTAAAATGGCCGAAACACTCGGCAGAAATACACTCGCTTCAGTTTATAAGAACCGATCAAAATCATTTGAAAATATTTTTGATGATAAAACAAAATTCGTACGTCCGAAAAATTCCGACGGATCCTGGTTTTCTCCATTTGATCCGCTAAGCACCGAAGGGCAGGGGTTTATAGAAGGTAACTCGTGGAATTATACGTTATACATTCCCCACGATGTTAAAAAGCTAATCCAATTTTACGGCGGTAACAACAGCTTTATCGGGCATCTTGATTCATTATTTACCTTCGGTTTAGATGAATCACATTTTCAGCATTCGGAGGACATAAGCGCTGCGGGAATCATGGGAAATTATGTTCATGGAAATGAGCCAAGCCATCACGCAATTTATTTGTATAATTATGCCGGCGCTCCCTGGAAAACTCAGGAAAGAGTTCATCAGATTATTAAAAGATTTTATAGAAATACCAACGATGGGCTTTGCGGTAATGATGATTGCGGGCAAATGTCAGCGTGGTATGTTTTCAGCGCAATGGGTTTTTATCCTGTTTGTCCAGGCACAAACGAATATGTTATCGGCAGCCCTGTTCTGAATGAAGCAGTTATCAATTTAGAGAATGGAAATATTTTCAAAATTAAATCTGAAAACCTCGACGATGATAATATTTATATTCAGTCGATGATGCTAAATGGAAAAAAGTATGAAAAATTATTTCTTCGACATGAAGATATAATCAACGGCGGCGAGTTCATATTTATTATGGGTCCGGAACCAAACAAACAATTAGGAAAGGATGAAGAATCAATGCCTTATTCATTGAGTGATGAAATTTAAAATTCTATTTGGAATAAGTAACAGATAGCAAACTGAAGGGTGGATTGCTGCCAGTAGTTTTAATTGTGTTCGTTTTGAAATTGACTTTTGCTTTAGCAGGGATATTTTCTATTTGGGCTTCAACGTCTTTCCCCTGTATTTTATATGTGATTATTATTCGTGTGACTTCCTCGTCAGAAATATTTTCAGCCGTTCCTTCTACAAACGAATCTGAAAATCCTTCTGTTACTTGCGGTGCATTAATATCAAAACTGTTATAAGTTGCAGTGTTTAGTTTACCATCCACGATAATTTTTTCTGAATCTGAAAAAAATAAAAAATATACTCCAACAATCAAAGAAGCAGCAACAAGCAAAAACGATAGTGCTTTCATAATTATCCTTTTTTAGTTTTATCAAAATTACTCCTTGCTATTCATAAAGACAATTTTTTTTGATGTTGAAGTTCTTTGCAGGAAGCATTAGCTTATAAACCAATAATTCAAAATTAATCGGAATCAATATGAACAGAAGTTCCCGCAATTTATTTACTCGATTATCATTTATCTTTTTAGTCATGACCATCTTGTTTATTGCTTACAACTGCACAAACGATGAACCTGTACAAAAAGGCGATCCGAAATATCTTGCCGAGATTGAACAATGGCATGCAAAACGAATTGAAAGATTAAAAGGCGATAATAGCTGGTTAAATCTCGCCGGACTTTTCTGGTTAAAGGAGGGTGAAAATAAATTCGGCTCTGCTTCATCAAACGATTTGGTGTTTCCAAAAGATAAATCTCCTGATTTTATCGGCACTCTTATTTTAAAAGATAGTATTGTCTCTATAAAAGTTGCCGAAGGCATAAACGTAACCGCCAATGATAAGCCCGTTACAGAACTTCAACTTAAAGACGATCTTACCGATAAACCCACCATACTAAAACTTGGCTCGTTAAAGTGGTACGCTATCAAACGCGGAGATAGATATGGAATACGGCTGCGTGATCTCGAATCGGAGTTGGTTAAAAACTTCACTGGTATCGAAAGATACCCTGTTAACGACAAATGGAAAATCTCTGCTTCGTTTGTTCCTTTTGAAAAACCCAAAATTATTTCCATTCCAACAATTATCGGAATTCCCGATGAAATGACTTGCAAAGGAGAGCTTCATTTCAAAATTGACGGGAAAGATTATTCCATTCTTCCTGTAGATGAAGACGGCGAATTATTTATAATCTTTGCTGATGAAACAAACGGTGATGAAACGTACGGCGCCGGCAGATTTGTTTATGCTGATCCGCCCGACTCAACTGGAAAAGTGATAATTGATTTCAACAAGGCTTACAACCCTCCTTGTATTTTCACACCTTTTGCTACATGTCCATTGACGCCGAAGGAAAATGTGATTCGAACAAAAATTACCGCAGGTGAAAAACTCTGGGGAAAAGGACATTAAATAATTGCCTTTCAAACAATCAACTCTGTCGCCCTGAGCCTGCCGAAGGGTGAGCCTGCCGAAGGGTGAGCCTGTCGAAGGGTGAGCCTGCCTTACGCTAATAGCAAGTAAGAACGCACAGACATCCAATCTGTCCGGGACTTAAATATCTTCTATCGCTTTAAGACCTTCAGCCACAGGGATGAAATAACGCAGCGGAATTACTGCTCCACTTTTGTCCATTACCTTTTTAATTTTCTTTTTAATAATAACGCTATGCTCTATCTGAACATTGTCCTCTATTACAGAACCAAAAATATAACTCGTCCCCTTAACTAAAACATTTTTCCCGATTCGAAGCGGGAACTCATCACTTCCCGTCATATTAACGCTTGACTCAATTCGCGAGCCTTCCCCAATCACAATATTTCCCTTGATTATATCTCCCCACAAAATTTGGACATTATCACCAATAATAAATTTCTGATCCTTAAAACATGATAGATATGCATTGTGATAAATTTTAACATTTTTTCCAAACACAATATTGCCATTAACAAAAACATTTTTTTTGAACTCAAGATTGTAATTTAATTTTACTCCCCTCCCGATATAAACACCCTTGCCGATAACAATATCAAGCGGTTCGCCTTTTTTATCTTGTTCAAGAATGTCACTCACAACTTCTTCGTGAATAAAAAAATCATCCGGGTCATCAATCTCAATAATGTCCTTCAACATTTCATAAACCTGCTTGTTGCGGATTTCTTCCATTTCTTTTAATACAGATTTATTATTGAATCCCATCACCGCATAATTATTTGATGGGCTGCTTGCAGTTACTGTTAAATTATTTCGATTGAAAAGAGAAATAAGATCAGTTATGTAAATTTCATTTTGAACATTGTTGCTTTCAAGTTTGCTGATTAGTTCCTTCAAATATTTGTAACGAAAAGCATAAACCCCGGAATTAAACTCATCTATTTCAAGCAGTTCACTTTTAGTGAATGAAAATGTCTGTGAGTTATATTTTAACAAATATAATTCTTCCTCCCTTAATGCAAGAATATCTTTGTACTCTTTTATTTCAATAACATTTCCCAAATGATTTCCGGAAGATTTACCATTTGCATCTTTTTCTTTCGCTCTGATAATTCTTCCATAAGAATTGCTCAATGGATCACCTTTATATTTTCCAGTCAATACCATCATATCAGATTTTGATTCAATAAATTTATTTCTGAACTCAGTCATAGTTTTAGCATCAATCAAACCCATGTCGCCGGGGAGGATGTAAACAATTCCATCATCATCAAAATGCTCAAACCTGTCTAACCCAACCTGAACAGCATGCCCAGTTCCGTTTTGTTCTTCCTGGTATGCAAATAAAGTTGAATTACGTTTACCGATTACTTGCATTACGTCTTCTGCTTTTATCCCGACTACAATTACTACATTAATGTTTTTGATGCCTTGTCTGCATGCGTTAAACACTCTATCAACTGTCGGCACTTCCCAGATTTTATGCAACATTTTCGAGCGATGAGATTTAATTCTTTTACCATGTCCCGCCGCAAGTATCACCGCTGCCTCCTTAAATGAGGGATTGAATTCGGACGAAAGTTCATCAAGTAATTTGTAAACGCTGCTATTATCTTTCTCTGTCATTTTTGTTTCCGTTGTTACACTATTTAGAATTATTGTATGCTCATTTCACAATTTCAAAATTAGTGGATTTTTGAATACGCTCTAAATATTTATCTTTGCATAAAATTTTTTCATCAAAAGGATTTCAAATGAAATTACGACTTTTAATTTTATCAATGTTTGTTTTAGTAATCAGTTCCTCAATTTATTCCCAGGAAAAAGAATTCGGATTAGGCATTATTATTGGCGAACCCACTGGGCTTAGTGCAAAGTATTGGACTTCCAGCATCAATGCTTTTGATTTCGGGCTCGGCTATTCTTTCTCACCAAAGAACAGCAGGCTGCATCTTCACGCTGACTATCTTTTTCATTCCAATCTCGGAAACACTTCGGAAAAAGTTTTGCTCTACTATGGACCGGGCGCGCGAATAAAAACTCGGGAGGATGATGATTCGGTTTTGGGAATAAGAGGCGTTGTTGGGATTTCCTGGATTCCGCGTGATACTCCAATAGATCTGTTTCTTGAAGTTGTACCTGTTATGACTTTAATTCCCGCAACAAGTTTTGATATTAATGCCGGGCTTGGTGCTCGCTACTATTTTTAAATTTACGTTAAAAAATTAATCGGCCTGAAACTATCTTTGAGTCTTGGTGCCTTTGTGGCAGCAGCGCTTAAGCTCCAAGACTCTAAGCTCATACTTATTATCTATTCCGTAAAAGATAACTTAGTCACCGCCGACTGAACACCAACCAATAAAGCAAACACAAGAGACAATACCGGGGAGTTTATAAATCCTGCAACTAATGCAGATAAAAACAATCCTGCCGTTGCAAACAAAACACCATAAATAATACTTCTTGCTTCTACTTTTTCCTTTTCCCTGATCAGAAATTTTATTTGATAAAAGAATACGGAGAAAATTAGAAGCATGTAAGCAGCTAAACCTAAAGAGCCGCTTTCAAAATAAACTTCTAACAAATCATTGTGCCAGCTTCCTATTCCTTTATCTGCAAAATCCTCTCTGTGTGGGAATATTTCCGAAAATGTTTTCGGTCCATATCCAAGCAGGGGGTGGTTGAATATTATCTCGCCAGCTCCTTTATAAATAATATCGCGGTCTGATAACTGAGTTGGCGCTTCAATTCTTTGATTAACCTGAATCGAATTATTTTGAAAAGATAAGTATGAAAGTGGAATAGTGATAAGAATAATATAAATGACGTGCAGCAGTTTCATTCGCTTCAGAAATAAAGAAATGACAAGCATTGCAGCTGCAATTACTGCGTTCGCCCTCCCTAACGAAGTGACTATTCCAACAAGAATAATTGCAGCGGCAACTATTCTTAACCACTGAAAATATTTTATCTTTTTAGTATTTTCCGCAAACGCAAGCATGCAGCCAAGCCCGGCTAAAAGATAAGACGAAAAAGTAGAATAACCGGAAGAAAAAGATTCCGCTCTTTCAACAATGCTGAGATTAAACCTCACAATTCCAATAAGTGCCATTACAACAGAGGCAAATGAAAAGTAGTAAAGAATATTTTTTATCTTTTCATAATCAAACGTTTTAAGATAAAAACTAAGGGAGAAAAAACACAAGTAGAATAAAACCTCTTTGTAAAGAATTTGAACACTCACTCCAATAAATTCTGAAAAGATTAAAGCAGCAAGTCTTACAATTAGATAAATCAAAAATATTTTTGAAAAAACATCGAAAGCTTTTTTCTTTTCATTCCATTTTTCAAAAAGCCATAATAGACAGAGTGCCCCCGCGAATACCTGCAGCAGTGCAAGCGATAATAAAAAAGTTATCACAACTGCAATGATGAGAATATAAGATATATGAGAATTAAACCGGCTTGTAACTATCATTTACTTTATTGAAATGTTATTCAAAATTAAGAATGTTTGCCTCACCCTCAAATAAAAAAACATCTCAAAATTTTGTTACAATAATTCTTATTTTTGATTCGTTATTTTAATTGTTGAAAAAATATTCTAATTATAAAAATGAATTCTTACAGGTTTTTCCTCATAATTGTTTTTAGTTCATCTCTGTTCGCACAGGAGTTATCAAACTTTACTTTAGTGCAAAGTAATCGTACCGATTTAATCAATGTGATCACCCAAAATGGTATTGATTACATACCGATGATCCAATTCTCAAATTTGCTTGGGCTAAAAAATATTACTGAAACGGGTAATCAGAAGATAAAAGTATTTTTTCCTGATTATGTTCTATCATTGACATCTAAAAATCCGTATTTAATATTATTGAATAAATCCACCGGTAAAGAGGAAACATATCAATTTCCAACCTCCACTATTCCGATTGCCAATGATTTGCTAATCCCACTTAACTATTCGCTGCCAATTTTCAGAAAAGCATTAAACAAAAAAATTATAAGAGAAAACCCGAACCGAATAATAGTTCTGAATGAACCGCCTGCTAAGGAGGAGTTAATTTTTCTAAATGAGTTTAAAAATTTCTCAGAAGAGAAAATTCTGCTAAATAAAATCAAAATTGAATCTTCAGACGATATTACCACCATCCGACTAAATTTTAGTGAGAAACTTCCCCGCGTAGATAATTTTCTTTGGAGGGGTGCCTTTTCCCTATACTTAAAAGATACTTACCAAAGCGCTGAAATAGAAAACGATTCTACCAAAGGCTTTGTTATTGATTATGAGCTTTTGCAGCAAAACTCTGTTTTGGCTATTAAGTTTAATCTCAAAGAGGATTCTTTAAAAATTCAAACACTAAAAAACTTTAAGGACAAAGAACTAATCGTTAAAATAAGCTCTAGAAGTGAAACCGATTGGTTGTCAAAAGAGAGTGATAATTTTAAAATTATTTATCGCGAAGACCATTCATATCTTGTCAATGGGATTTTAAGTGATGCTGAAAATGCGCTTAAAGTATTATCTAATATTTTTGACTTCACCCCAAATGAAAAAATTTTCATTAACACTTACGACGCAAGCGATTACGGTTTTGGCGCAACTTCAACTGTTCCGCATAATTTTATCCGATTAGAAATTGAACCATTTGAACCTGGTTACGAAATGGTTCCGCACAATGAGAAATTTCAATGGACTATAAGCCATGAGCTTCTGCATGTTATTGTGAATGAGCTATCCGGAAATTTTGAAAAAAATCTGCGAAGTATTTTGGGGAAAGTTTCTCCTGAACAAATTCAACCGATGACAGTTTTTTACAGTTTGTTAACAAGCTACAACAGATACACCCCCCGCTGGCATCAGGAAGCAATTGCAGTGTTCATGGAAACCTGGCTGTCAGGCGGCTACGGTAGAATATTGGGGAACTTTGATGAAATGTATTTCCGTTCACTCGTCGTTGACAGCGTCCAATTTTCGCAACCCATAGAATTAGAGGCTTTGACAAGCCACAATTCAATTTTGGTCGAATCGATATTTTACACTTATGGCGCGCGATTCATCGCTCACCTTGCTTATAAATTCGGCTCAGCAAAAGTAATTGAATGGTATAAAACTACCCCCAGCTCTTTTTATTCAAACTTCGAATCCAAATTTCAAAATGTATTTGGAACTGAAATGTCTGAGGAATGGAATAAATTTATTGAAGATGAAAAAAAATTCCAAAAAGAAAACATCGCCTCAATCAAATCTGCTGCAGTTACAAAATTATATTATTTGACCTCAAACCCATTCGGGTGGATAACTCAGCCTCATTATGATCCTATTACGCAAACTCTTTTTTGGGGAAGCCATAACTCGCATCAATTAGCCCGGATTTTAAGCTTCAATATTCAAAGCCGGAGTACAAAAGAAATTACTTCGCTGCCAACTCCAAGTATGCTGCAAGTTTCATCCACTGCTTACGATCCATCTAACGGGTTTTTATTTTATACTACCAACAATAATTTGCTTTACAGAGATATCTGGGTAATTGATACGAAAACTGATGATAAAAAATTACTGTTTGAAGATTATAGGGT
>Ga0172373_10008959_pt1 | contig 12567 bp, 5 predicted proteins | sample Lak10m_2_FD_114546 | JGI IMG/M metagenome (GOLD analysis project Ga0172373, IMG submission 114546) | Freshwater microbial communities from Kabuno Bay, South-Kivu, Congo - kab_092012_10m | ecosystem: Environmental > Aquatic > Freshwater > Lake | place: Democratic Republic of the Congo: South-Kivu... | reverse complement strand
CTTCTCGCATCCGGCGGGATCCAGGAACGAGGTGAGCTCGGCCGCAGAGAACTGGTGGTTTGCGCCGATGGTCAGCAAGAAGCCGTACTCGTCGGCGGTGGCGACGGGATTGCCGATGCCGTGGCGGCCGGCGCGGAGGCCGACCACGCGGGAGAGGGCGTCGTTGGCGGCGCGGCCGATGAGGGAATGGAAGAAGTAGTGGCGACGGCGGGGCTCGGGTTCTGGGAGGTCGGGTGGCGGCTCGGGACGCGCGGGTTTGGGTTTGGTGGAACGTCCGCCGAGGTCGATGGCGGGCATGGCGAGTTGGCCTTCGGCGGGCGGAGGAGGTTGGGAGGACGCCGAGGGTTGGCGGCCCATGCGACGGGGCCGGGAGCGCGGGTTGGCGGGGGCGCGGTTCGATGGCGCGAACGATTCGGGCAGGGGTTCGTCGAGGTACTCCTCGATCAGCAGGACCTCGGCCGTGGGAATCTCGCTGACGCCATGCTGGGCGGCGTGGACCCGATGGATGATGGCGGCGTTGGTGGCGCCGCATTCGAGTCGCCTCGAGATCCACGGGATGAGGACCGCGGGTGTCTGCCGTGCCTCGATGCGGACTCGGAGTTCGCTGCGGAAGGATCGGATCTCATGGGCGACGCGGTTGGCGAGGGGGAACTTGTTGGTGCCCCAGCGTGGCACGGTGGGCGTGGCACCGTCGGCGCGGGCGACCCAGCATTCCATGTTGCCGAAGCGTTCGATGCGGAGGGGGCGTCCGGCGAGCGTGAAGACGTCGCCGACCCGCAGGCCGCGCATGAAGCCTTCCTCGACGGTGCCGAGTTGGGTGTTGCGCAGGAGCACGCGGATGACGCCCTCGGTGGCAATGGTGCCGATGTTCTGGAGGTAGTCGCGTCGGGGTGCGCCGGCGCGGGCTTCGAAGGTGGTTTCGGAAAGGTGGATACGGCCGAAGACGTCGGTGTACTGCTGTCGCAGGGAGCGGCCGCCGCACGCGAGGTAATCGAGGACGTGGTCGAAGTCCTCGAGGGAAAGGTCGCGGTAGGGCCAGGCGCGTTGGACGAGGGCGAAGGCGTCGGAGCGTGCCCATTCCCCGGTGCAACCGAGACCGACGAGTTGCTGCGCGAGGACGTCGAGGGGAGCGCGCGGGATGCGGACGGCGTCGAGGTGGCCGGCGCGGGCGAGACGTGCGGTGGCGCAGCATTCGACGAGGTCACCGACATTGGTGGCCATGAGGAGGCCGTGGCTGATGTCGGAGATGCGGTGGCCGGCGCGGCCGGTGCGTTGGAGGGCGCGGTTGACGCCCTTGGGTGTGGCGAGCATGACGACGAGGTCGATGCTGCCGATGTCGATGCCGAGTTCGAGCGAGGTGGAACAGACGACGGCGCGGAGTTCGCCGCGCTTGAGGCGGTCTTCGACGTCGAGCCGGAGGTCGCGATCGAGGGAGGCGTGGTGGCACTCGATCAGGTCGGCGAGGGTGGGGTGCTGTTCGCGGAGCCAGTAGGTGGCGGATTCGGCGCCGGAACGGGTGTTGGTGAAGACGAGGGTGGTGCGGTTGGCCTGGATGAGCCGAGCAAGTTCCCCGATGAGGCGGGCGCCGCTGAAGCCGGCGGCGGGGTACGGTTCGCGTTGGAGCGGGGTGTAGACGCGGAGGTCGATCCGCTTGGCGGTGGCCACTTCGACGACACGGGCCGCTCGACCGGCCCCGGAAAGGTAGGAGGCGACCTCGGCGGATGGGGAGACGGTCGCGGACAACCCGATGCGCTGCGGGCCGTGACCGCAGAGATGGGAGAGGCGTTCGAGGCTGAGGCTCAGGTCGGAGCCGCGCTTGTTCTCGGCCAGGGCGTGGACTTCATCGACGACGATCCAGCGGACCTGCGCGAGGTGTTCGTGCCAGCGGGATTGGCTCAGGAGGAGGCCGAGGCTCTCCGGCGTGGTGAGGAGGATGTGGGGCGGATGCTCGAATTGCTGGCGGCGCTCCCCGGTCTCGGTGTCACCGGAGCGTCGTCCGATGCGGATGGGCGACTTGCCGGCGTAGGCTTCGGTGAGGGGGCCGTTGAGGTTCTTGTCGAGGTCGTAGGCCAGGGCGCGGAGCGGCGAGATGTAGAGAGCCTGAAGGGAGTCGGGAAGGCGGCCGGCGGCGTGGTCGAGGGAGAGTTGGTGCAGGATGGGCAGGAAGGCGGCGAGGGTCTTGCCGGTGCCGGTGGGCGAGATGATCAGGACATGCTCGCCCGCGGTGATGTGCGGTGCCGCGGCGGCTTGCGCCGGCGTGGGCGACGGAAAGCGGGATTCGAACCAGCGGCTGACGATGGAGTGTTCCGGGAACACCCGGGGAGTTCGGAGGGTTTTGGGCTGAGTTTCAAGCGGGGGATGGGACGGATGGGACGGATGGGACGAATGGGACGAATGGCGCTGGTCCCATAGGTCCCATCCGTCCCATAGGAGCCACGAAACCCCCTAGAGCGTGCCCTGCAGTCGGTGGGAGAGGGCGCCCCAGCGCGCCTCGCGTTGGTCGTTCTGGATGGCGATGCGGAGGGCGCGGGATTGTCCGATGACGACGACGAGCTTCCGGCCGCGGGTGATGGCGGTGTAGAGGAGGTTCCGCTGGAGGAGGATGTACTGCTGGACGGCGAGGGGGATGACGACGGCGGGGAACTCCGAACCCTGGGACTTGTGGACGGTCATGGCGTAGGCGGGGACCACCTCATCCAGTTCACCGAAGTCGTAGATGACCGGACGACCGTCGAAGTCGATGGTGAGTTCCTGTTCGAGTTCGTCGAGGGCAGTGATCCAGCCGACGTCGCCGTTGAAGACGTCCTTGTCGTAGTTGTTGCGGGTCTGGAGGACCTTGTCGCCGCGACGGAACCGGATGCCGAACTTCTCGACCCAGGGGACGCCTTCGGCGGCGGGGTTGAGGGATTCCTGCAGGACGTTGTTGAGTTCGCGGACGCCAAGGGATCCGCGGTTCTGCGGGGTGAGGACCTGGACGTCGCGGATGGGATCGAGCTGGAAGCGCGTGGGGATCCGGTTGCGGACGACTTCGAGGAGGGTGGCGGTGATGGCGCCGGGGTCCTCGCGTTCGATGAAGTAGAAATCGGTGAGATCGGAGCCGGTGTGGGGTTCCGGGAAGAGGCCCTGATTGATGCGGTGGGCGTTGGTGATGATGCGGCTGCCGGCGGCTTGCCGGAAGACTTCGATGAGGCGGACGACCGGGATGGACTGGCTGTCGATCAGATCGCGGAGGACGGATCCGGGGCCGACGGAGGGAAGCTGGTCGACGTCGCCGACGAGGAGGAGTGCAGCAGGCTCCGGGAGGGCGCGGAGGACGGAATGGAGGAGGGGGACGTCCACCATGGAGGCTTCGTCGATGACAAGGAGGTCGGTGGCGAGTGGGTTGTCTTCCTTGCGGAGGAATCCGCCGGTGCCGGGGTTGACCTCCAGAAGACGGTGGATGGTCTGGGCGGGAAGACCGGTGGCTTCGGCCATGCGGCGGGCAGCGCGTCCGGTGGGAGCGGCGAGTTGGCAGCGGACGCGGTGCCGGGTGAGGAGGGCGAGGAGCGTGCGGAGGATGGTGGTCTTCCCGACGCCGGGTCCGCCGGTGATGACGAGGACGCGGTGGCGGAGCGCGGCGAAGACGGCGTCGCGTTGGCTGGGCGCGAGGGCTTGTCCGGTCTTGGCCTCGACTTCGGCGAGGGCGGCGGGCGCGTCGAAACCGGGGTAAGGCGGCTGCGCCTGCGCGCAGCGGAGGAGGCGCTGGGCGATGGCGTGTTCGGCGTGGCGGAGTCTCGGCAGGAAGAGGAGATCGTGGTCGCCGATGCGTTCGCGGATCAGTTCGCGGCTGGAGAGGCTCCGGTCGATGCCGGTGAGCACGAGGGTGGGATCGACCCCCAGGAGGCGGGTGGTTTCGTCGTGGAGGACGTCGTGAGGGAGCGCGCAGTGGCCGTTGTCGGTGGCCTGCAGAAGGACATGCTGGAGGCCGGCGTCGATGCGGGCGGGCGCATCGGGAGCCAGGCCGATGCGCTGGGCGATCTGGTCGGCGGTCTTGAACCCGATGCCCCGGATGTCGCGGGCGAGTCGGTAGGGATCGGCGCGGACGATGTCGATGGCTTCGTCGCCGTAGGTCTTGTGGATGCGGACGGCGCGGGCGGTGGAGACGCCGTGGCCGTGCAGGAAGACCATGATCTTGCGGACAGCCTTCTGCTCGTTCCACGCCTGCTTGATGCGCAGACGGCGCTTGGGTCCGATGCCGTCGATTTCCTGGAGGCGTGCGGAGGCGTTCTCGATGACGTCGAAGATGCCGGTGCCAAAGCGGGCGACGAGCTTGCGGGCGTAGGTGGGTCCGACGCCCTTCACCAGTCCGGAGGCGAGGTACCGTTCGATGCCTTCGGGGCTGTCGGGCGGGGTGACGTTGAGGAGGTCGGCCTTGAACTGGCGTCCGAATTCACGGTCTTGGACCCAATGCCCGCGGGCATCGATCCATTCGCCCGGGGACACCGCGGGGGCGCTGCCAATGACGGCGATGACGTCGGCATGACCGCTGGCGCGGACCTTGAGGATGCAGAATCCGTTTTCCTCGTTGAAGAAGGTGACCCGCTCGACGAGCCCGGCGAGGCTGAGATTGGGGTCTGGATTCTTCGGGAGATCCACGGATTTCAGGTGGGGGAGGAATGGGACGAATGGGACCTATGGGACGAATGGGACCTATGGGACGGGTCCACCGATTTCACCGATTACACAGATGGGAGTGCGGGTTGGGGTCAGTGGGCGAGTTGGCGGGCGGCGGCGGTGCGGATGTGCGGGTCCTCGGCGGTGACGAGTTCGGTGATGAGGGGCATGGAGGGTTTGCCGACGGCGGTGTGGAGCCAGGCGGCTTCGAGTTTGGCGCGGGGATCCTTCTGCTTCTGGAGCCAGGAGGGGACGTCGGCGAGGACGCGGGTGCCGCGTTGACGGAGGAGGGTGCGGGACTGCTCCTGTTCCCATCCGCTCTTGGAGAGGGTCAGGTCGAGGAGTTGGGCGTCGCTGAGCTTGGCGATGTCGCGCTGGGTGGCCGCGGGCGTGCCCTTGGCGGCAACGCGCCAGATGCGGCCGTGTTCGTGGTCGCGGCGCGGGTCACGGAAGTCGACCTCGCCGTGCTGGATGATGGGGTTGGACCAGTCGGCGATGTAGAGCGCGCCGTCGGGGCCCATGCGGAGGTCGATGGGACGGAAGGTCACGTTGGTGGTGCGGAGGACGTCGGGCATCTCGACGGTCTGGAAGGAGGAGCCGACCTCCTTGAGGGTGAAGCGGACGATGCGGTGGGCGCGGAAGTCGCAGGTGATGAGGTTGCCCTGCCAGTCGGCGGGGAATGCGGGGCTGTGGATCCGTTCGAGCGAGGCGAACTTCGGGTAGTTGCCGGGGCTGATGGAGTCGGCCTCCCGGCGCATGTCGGAATAGGTGAAGTAGGTGGCCCCGTCCATGGCGTGGTAGATGCCCTTGCCGCCGGCGCCGTCGGTGAAGAAGGAGTTGCCGTACTGGTCCCAGTGGTGGCCCCAGGGGTTGCATCCGCCCCGGGTGAAGACCTCCATGCGGAGGGTCTCGGGGTTGAACCGCCAGATGCCGCCGGAGTTGAGGCGGGCGACGCCGTGCGGGGTCTCGATGTGCGAGTGGGTGTAGATCGACTGGTTCATGTAGACATGACCGTCGTAACCCCAGCGAAGGGTGTGGAGGTTGTGGTGGGTGTCCTCGGTGCCGAAGCTGGACATGACGGTGCGGCGGGTGTCGGCCTTGCCGTCGCCGTCGGTGTCCGTGAAATGGAGGAGTTGGTGGCTGGCGGCGACATAGGCTCCGCCACGGTTGTCGGGAAGGACACCGGTGGGAATGAGGATGCCTTCGGCGAAGACGGTGGACTTGTCGGCCTTGCCGTCCCCGTTGGTGTCCTCGACGACGATGACGGCGTCCTCGGCTTCCTGGCCGGGGCGGATCTGCGGGTAGACACGGGAGGAGGCGACCCACAGGCGGCCGCGATCATCCCAGTTCATCTGGATGGGCTTGTAGAGTTGGGGATTCTCGGCCCAGAGCGTGACTTCGAGACCCTCGGAGACGGTGAAGGTGGGGACGGGTTGTTCCTTGTAATTGGGATCACGGTGCGGTTGCCGCGCGGCGGGGCCGGTGAGGCGTTCGACCTCGGCGACGGCGTCGGCGGGGGGCTTGGCGGAGGTCCGGAGCTTGGCGATGCGCGTTTCCCACTCGGCGATGAGGGGATCGAACTTGGGGATCTCGACGGAGTTCTGGCCCTGCTCGTGTTTGCGGAAGCCGAACAGGTACGTCCAGTTGGCCGGGCGCCAGCGGTGGAAGAAGAGTTCGTTCTTCTTGCGGATGGCCGCGAGCAGGGCGGGGGAGGTACCTTCGTCCTCGGGCTTGGTCCCGGTGAGGGTTTCGACGAGGCGCGGGGCCAGCATGGCGTAGCCCTGTTCGTTGAGGAGGACGGGGGTGTCGTACAGGACCATGCGGAGGCGGGACATGTTCCGCGTGAGCCCGAGGACGTCGCCATAGATGGCCTGCCGTTCGTCAGCGAGGGCCTTGGTGGCGGTGGCGACGGATTCGAGGGCCTTGGTCCGTTCGGAGTCGGGCCGTTCGCCCTGCTGCTGAAGCGGGGAAAGGAGGACGAACCGGACCTTGCCGCCGCCGACCTCGTTGACGGCATCCATGAGCTTGGCGAGTTCGGCGCGGTGCTTGGCGGCGCCCTGGGAACCGCCTTCGAGGGCGGCGGTCATGCCGTAGGAAAGGATGACGACAGTGGGCTTGGCGATGGCGACCTGTTCCTTGACGCGCTTGAGCCACTCGGAGTCGGGCTTGTTCCAGTCGAAGCTGGCGCGTGCCTTGCCCATGGGGGTGTCACCGGCCCAGGCGAGGTTGCGGAAGGTGACGTTGCGGTCGGAGAACTTGCGGGTGAGCGCGGCTTCCAGGTGGCCGAGGTCGCCCTCGCGCTCGAGGAAGGTGTCGCCCATGAAGACGACACGGTCACCGTCCCGAAGGTCCAGACCGGCGGCGTAGGCGAAGGGAATCATGACGACCCCGGCGAGGGCGACGGCATGGCGGACGGCACGGGACAAGGGTCCCCGGAAGAGCGAACTGGCCATGGCTTCAGCATCCGGTCGACGGGCCGGGATTCAACCCTGAATTCGCTTCTTGGAGAGGGAGCGGTCGCCGGGGAGGGTCTGGGGATGGCGCGGAGCGTGGTGTTGGCAGGAACGGAACGGTGCGGGCGATGCCTGCTGCCGACGCGGTGGTGTTTGTGCGAGGGGCCGCCAGCGGTGGCGATGCCGGTGCAGGTCGATGTCCTGATGCATCAGCGCGAGCAGTGGCGCCCGACCAGCACGGGGAAGTTGATCGAACGGGTGGTGGCGGGAGCGCGCATCCATGTCTGCGAGCGCAACCGTGTGCCGGTACGGGAGACGGTGGTATTGCCGGGTCGCGAGGTCTGGATCCTGCATCCGCGCGGGGAACGATTGACCCCGGAGCGGGCGCGGTCGGTGGACGTCGCCCGGTTGCAGGTGTTGTTGCTCGACGGGAGTTGGGGCGAGGCGGGCGGGATGATGAAGTTGTCCGAAGGCTGGGGGCGTCCGGTGAGCCTGCATCTGGAGGGCGAAAGTCGGTACTGGCTCCGGGAACAGGCGTCGGTAGGGCAATACTCCACGATGGAAGCGTTGTTGGGGTTGTTGTCGACGCTGGGGATGACGGAGGCGGAGGCAGCGTTGCGGGTTCATTTCGAGTTGCACGTCTACGCGTCGCTGCGGGCACGCGGACGGAAGGGGCCGGCGGCGGAATACCTGGCGCGATCCCCGGTGCGGACGGCCTTGCCGGAGTTGTTGGAGAAGCTGCACGAACGCCGGCCGAACAGGGAGGCGGTGGAGAAGTTTGAGGAATGAGGCCCTGCGGGAGTTTCCAGGTCCCAGATTCCAGAACCCAGATTGGAACACCTCCGGGGTGGCGATGTCCTCATCGCCTTGGGCGAGGTATTGAGACGGCGACGAGGACGTCACCACCCCCTTCTTGGTGAGGTTTGTGCGCTCTGCAAGTTGTCCCCATCTGCGGCTTGTCCCGGGGCGATTGACGGACGCATGCTCCGGACAAATGAGCACCCCTGAAGGAACCGTCCGGCCCATGGTCAATGCCGTTAAGGAGAGGCTGCGCCGGGGCGAGGCCGTGGTTGGAATGATGGTCTGGTCGAACAACGTGGAGACCGCGGTGCTGGGGGCCCAGTTGGGATTCGACTTCCTGTGGGTGGAGATGGAGCACTCGCCCGTGGCTTTGGACACGTTGCGCCAGATCGTGCTGGCCACGCGGGGACTGCCGGCGGTGCCGTTCGCGCGTCCTCCTGTCATCGAGTTGTGGACGGCGAAGCGGTTCCTCGACATGGGTGTTCTGGGCGTGATCTTCCCGTTCACCCGCACGGCGGCCGACGCCCAGTTGGCTGCCAGCGCTTGCCGGTACCCGCCGCTGGGACTGCGCGGGTGCGGATCCGATCTCGCCGCAAGCCGATGGCCGTCCGAGAAGGGGTATCATGATTTCGCGGATGAGAACGTGCTGGCGGTTGCGGTGATCGAGTGCATGAACGGCGTGAAGAACATCGAGGAGATCGCCGCGACGCCGGGGATCGATGTGCTCTTCGTGGGGACGAGCGACCTGTCGTTCTCGATGGGGTTCCGGGGGCGTCAGGGGGAACCGGAACTGGAAGCCGCCGTCGCCCGTGTGGCGGATGCGGCGCGGCGGAACGGGAAGTGGTCGGGTCGGCCGGCCATCACGCCGTCCGATGTGGAACGGTTCAAGGCGCAGGGGCACCAGTTCCTGATGGGGCCGAGCGAACTGGGGTTGTTGACCGCAGGGGCGGCGAAGTATCTGGAACCCATCGGGAAGTTCACCCCGCCCGTTCCAGCAGGCGGGCCGAAGGGTGGTTCGGCGTATGCGGGTGGAGATGCACGGATCGAGATCCGGATTTGAGGGGCTGGTGACTGGGAAGTTCTGCTTGGCCCAGCCTCGTGACCTCGTCTGCTACGCTTCTGGAGGGTAGCAGACGACGTGAGGAGGCTGTGGTCGGAGAGTTTCCAGATACCAGTTTCCAATTCTGGAATCTGGCAACTGGTGACTGGGAACTTCCGTTTGGTCCAGCCTCGTGACCTCGTCTGCTACGTTTCTGGAGGGTAGCAGACGACGTGAGGAGGCTGTGATGGAGGGGGGCGTTCAGAGCACCTCGTTCAGGGCGTCGATAATCTTACCTGGGTCGGCCTCGTACCATGCGACACAGAGGAGGCTGCCGACTTCGACGATCTGGAGGCCTGCCGGCGTCTGGGCGAGATCCATCGAATAGGCGCCGATGGTCCAGCCGGCGGCCTGATGACATTCCTCCGCGTGTAGAAGCACGGACGCTGGAGCACCCGGGCGCCAGTCGGGGCGATACTGGCTGGCTGCGACGGCGCGGCCGTTGACCATGGCGATCCGCCACTCGCTCTGGAGGGGCGCGACCGGAGCCACCACGACGCGGGTGTGCTGAGGGACCTGGAGCATCTCGAGGCGGCGCACCCACGTTGAAAAGGAGGTGTGAGTGACGATGCCGCCCTCGAAGGTCTTGAAGCCGTCGTCGGGTCGAATGAAGAGGGTTCCGTCACTTCCTCCGAGCTCCCGCGCGACGGAGGGATGCGTCCAGCAGAGTTCCCCCAGCGACAGGAATCTGGCCGCGTGATTGACGAGTCGATTCCCGAACCTTGGAAAGTAACTCGAGCACGCGAAGTCCTCAGGGAGTCCGAAGAGGTCGCGACGCCAGCCGCGTTCTGAACTCAATGCCTGGATGAAGTAGCAGGAACCGCGAGGGACGGTGGTGACGTCGATGTCCGGGTGATTTCGGAACTCGTGGGCCTTGAAGCGGTGGCAGGTGATGCCGCGCTCTCGGATTGCGGCGGCCAGGCGGACTTCTTCAGCGACCGGAAAGACGCCTTCTTCAACGGACCATGAGATGTCTTCGATCTTCATGAGAGTGGGCGCCGGGTGGGGGCACCCGGCCTTCACGTCGACTGGAGGATCAGACCGCGTGCGAGGACGGAGATTCCTCGGTGGTGCGCGCCGCCTTGGTGCGGCTGAACCACCGCATGAGGACCACGTAAAAGACTGGCGTGAGGAAAAGCCCGAACAGGGTGACGCCGATCATGCCGGCGAACACGGCGGTGCCCATGGCCTGGCGCATCTCGGATCCGGCGCCGGTGGAGACCACGAGGGGATACACGCCGGCGATGAAGGCGATCGACGTCATCAGGATCGGCCGGAGGCGGAGGCGGCACGCTTCGAGGGCGGCTTCCACCGGATCGATGCCTTCGTCATGTCGGGCCTTGGCGAACTCGACGATGAGGATGGCGTTCTTGCAGGCGAGGCCGACGAGCACGATCAGGCCGATCTGGGTGAAGATGTTGTTGTCGCTGCCCTTGAGCATGACCCCGAGCATGGCGCTGAGGAGGCACATGGGAACGATGAGCACGATGGCGAGGGGCAGCGTGAGGCTTTCGTATTGGGCGGCGAGGACGAGGAACACGAGCAGCACGCACAGGGGGAAGACGTAGAGGGCCGTGTCGCCGGCGATCTTCTGCTGGTAGGTCAGTTCGGTCCATTCGAAGTCCATTCCCGGCGGCATGACCTGGCGCATGACTTCCTCGATGGCGGCCTCGGCCTGGCCGGAGCTGTAGCCGGGACGCGGGTTTCCGGAGAGTTCGGCAGCGGGGTAGCCGTTGTAGCGGACGACACGGTCGGGTCCGGAGATCTCGCGGACGCGCACCAGCGATCCGAGGGGCACCATCTGGCCGTTGGCATTCCGGACGCGGAGTCGGGTGATGTCGGCGGCGTCGTTGCGGAAGCGTTCGTCCGCCTGGGCGATCACCTGGTAGGTGCGTCCGAAGCGGTTGAAATCATTGACGTACAGCGAGCCGAGATAGATCTGGAGCGTCTCGAAGAGGGATGTCAGGGGCACGCCCTGGGCCTTGGCTTTCTCGCGGTCGACGTCGGCTTCGAGTTGGGGGACGGTGACCTTGAAGGTGGAGTAGACCTGGCTGAGCACGGGATTGGTGTAGGCGAGGTAGGTGGCGGCGCTGGCCGTTTCCTGCAACGCCGCCAACCCGAGCGAGGCGCGGTCCTCGATCTGGAGCTTGAACCCGCCGGAAGTCCCGAGGCCGTTCACGGGCGCCGGTGGAACCACGAGGACGAAGGCTTCCTGGATCTGGCTGAACAGGCCGTTGAGCGTGGTGGCGATCGCGAATCCGGATTGATCGGGAGTCTTGCGGTCCTCGAACGGCTTGAGCGTCACGAACACGATGCCCGAGTTCGGACTGGCCGTGAATCCGTTGATGCTGAGACCGGGGAACGACACCGAGGACTCGACGCCGGGGATCGACGCGGCGAGGTCGGACATCCGGCGGATGACCGCGTCGGTGCGGTCGAGCGAGGCGGCGTCGGGCAGTTGGGCGATGGCGATGAGGTACTGCTTGTCCTGCGGCGGGACGAATCCGGTGGGGACGCTCTGGAAGATCTTTCCGGTGAGGCCGATCAGGCCGACGTACAGCACCAGCGCGACGGCGGACAACCGGATGACGCGACGGACAGCGGCGGAGTAGAGGTTCGAGGACCAGTCGAAGAATCGGTTGAACGGACGGAAGAGCCAGCCGAGGGCACCATCCATGACGCGTCCGACGAGGTCCTTGGGGGCGTGGTGAGGTGGAAGGAGGATGGCGCACAGCGCCGGCGACAGCGTGAGCGAATTGAAGGCGGAGATGACCGTCGAGATGGCGATCGTGATCGCGAACTGCCGGTAGAACTGGCCAGTCAATCCGGAGATGAAGGCCGTGGGGATGAACACGGCGCACAGCACGAGGGCGGTGGCCACGATGGGGCCGGTCACCTCGGCCATGGCCTTCTCGGTGGCCTTCACGGGCGAGAGTCCCAGGCGGATGTTCCGCTCGACGTTCTCAACGACGACGATGGCGTCGTCCACGACAATGCCGATCGCGAGGACGAGCCCGAAGAGGGAGAGGGCGTTGATCGAGAAGCCCAGGCCCAGCATCACCGCGAAGGTGCCGATGAGCGACACGGGCACGGCCGCCAGCGGGATGATCGAGGCGCGCCACGTCTGGAGGAACAGGATCACGACCACGACGACGAGCAGCACGGCTTCGAGGAGCGTCTTGACCACGGCCTCGATCGAGTTGCGGACGAAGACGGTTGGGTCGTAGGCGATGGCGTACTCGAGTCCGTCCGGGAACGACTTCCGCAGTTCCTTCATCGTCCGGCGCACGGCGTCGGACAGTTCGATGGCGTTGCTGCCCGGTTGCTGGAAGATCGGGATCGCGACGGCAGACTTGTTGTTGAGGAGCGAGCGCAGGGCGAACTCGGCCGCGCTGAGTTCAATGCGGGCCACATCGCGCAGTCGGGTGGTGCCACCTTCGCCACCGGACTTGAGGATGATCTCGCCGAACTCTTCTTCGGAGACGAGGCGGCCGCGGGCGTTGACCTGAAGTTCGAAGGGAGCGCCGTTGGGCACGGGTTGGGCGCCGATCACACCGGCGG
>Ga0172373_10008954_pt1 | contig 12571 bp, 10 predicted proteins | sample Lak10m_2_FD_114546 | JGI IMG/M metagenome (GOLD analysis project Ga0172373, IMG submission 114546) | Freshwater microbial communities from Kabuno Bay, South-Kivu, Congo - kab_092012_10m | ecosystem: Environmental > Aquatic > Freshwater > Lake | place: Democratic Republic of the Congo... | reverse complement strand
GCTCTCGATAACTTAGTATTAAGTTTCTTCCATTCAATAAAATTATCTAATATTGTTGGAACTAGTAATATCTCATATGTTGTTCCAATATCTGTTCTACCAATTAAACATTGTATACCATTCTTATTAATTATCTTAAATATTTTCAATCTATTGTTCTTCAATATTTGTGATATCATTTCTTCTAAATTCTTTGTCCATGGATTTGTTATTCTGAAACTGATTATATCATTCATGTCTAAAACTGTCCTGAATCCACTAAATGTCTTTTCCTCCTTTATTGATATCTGTCCTGCTATTACTCTATCGAACATCTTGTTCTTCACTTGTTCAGGTGTCATCAATGTAGCTTTGAATCCAACAGCCATATTAGTCTTATTTATTATTTTTTTGATCTCTTCATTGGCATATTTATAATAATCATAATGGAACTCAACTAATTGGTCCCAATTAATGTCTGGATAATTTAGAGATTCACATTCAGCATCTTTATAATTATCAAACTCTTTAACAGAAAAACCCATAATACCTTCATCTGACCATGAACCAATTAAGAATTCAAATCCTGAGTTGTATTTTTGATGTGGTGTTACCAAGACCTGATATTTATTTTTGTTTTGTCTGATTCTGTTCATTTTATATTATAGTTCTGAATAAAATATCTTCTAATAATTCGAATTATTCTGTTCGTAAAAAAATTGAATCTGTAAATAGTCTAATAAGTGACAAGGACTTAAACAAATTATTATCACTAATTAAATCATAACCTAATCAAAAATGATTGACCAATTCATTTCACAAATGACTTACTTGCCTATTGTAGAACTCCTACAATCTAAAAAAACAGAAGTAGAATCAAAATCTGTTCATGTTCCTATTTCTGAAAAGAAGGCTATCCAAGAATCTAGAACATCTACATCTGCCATTTTGCCCGCTTGTTGTGATCTCTTGACTATGACAGGCGGGCGTTTGGAAAATTGTCCTTAAGGAGAAAAGATGTAAATACTATGATCAAAAAATGAGATGTCCACATCGTGATGGATGTATGTTCAAACATGTAGATGTTGTATGTCCAGAATATTTGGATTCTAAATTGACAAGTTGTAGTTGTTCCAAAAAAGACAGAAAGAAGTATAGTCATGATTATAGACACGTAGATTTAGATAAATTTTGTGTTGAATATCAACATTCAAAGAGATGTAAATTTAGTAAGAAATGTAAATTTATTCATATCAGACTAGATAGTTATGATATGAAATATATGAGAGAAATGAAAGAAAGAGAGAGAAAGAGAACAGAAATATTTTGGACTTTCAGGAAACCAATTAAATCATTCGCCATAACAGAATATTGGACAATACCTAGGCCAGTTACAGAATTTTGGACACAAGATGGATTTAGATTCTATCCAACAGAGGATGGATTTATAGATTCTAAAAAAGTGAAATTTTCACATGAGATAAAACTCAGACATGAATATGGATATTATGTCTCACGTGGAACAGAGATTATTGAGAGATTCGAAAAGAGATCTAAATTATTTGAAATGTTATACAAACTATTACCATTCATTCCATTGGACATATTATACATAATTATTGATGACTATTCAGATTATCAGATCCAATGTATTGATGCATGTTATGCTCAAATTGCTCATGGAGATTAATTTTATTTATGAAAATTTGATATAATAATTACTTAATAATATCAAATATTATAACTAATATGAATGCTAAATAGATGATTTCACAATCTGCAATAAATAATTCATTAACATCCAATATATTTCGTCGTGAAATAGTTATTAAGGACAAAATATGCACATTATATAATCAGAAAAAATGTCCATTTAAAGATGGTTGTATGTTCAAACATATAGATATTGTATGTCCTGAATATTTGGAATCAAAATGTATGACTTGTAGTTGTTCGAAAACAAATAGCAAGGAATATAGTCATAATTATAACCATATTGATATATCAAGATTTTGTGTTGAGTATCAATATAAAGGAGAATGTAAAATTGGCAACAATTGTAAATATATTCATATCAAACTAGAAGACTCAGATTATAAATACATTCATGAACGTAATGAAAAAGAACAAAAAAAGACAGTGATAATTTGGAGGTTTAGAACTCCCATCAGAGCATTTGCATTAACAAAATATTCTACAATACCAAAAAGTATTATAGAATATTGGACTCAAGATGGATTTGTATTTTATCCAATCTATAGGCCATATTCAATTAATGGTGGAGTCTCTATTGCCACATCAAAAAATCTAAAATATTTTCATGAATTGAAATATGAATCTGATTATGGATTTCCGTCATATCTTTGTTGTAGTCGTGGAAATGTTATTGTCGAAAATTTTGAAAAGAGAACACAATTATTTGAAATCTTATCTCAGTTATTGCCAATTATTCCATTAGATTTATTATATATAATTATTGATGATTATTCAGATTACCAAATACATTGTATTGATACACGTTAAATAAAATTGATTTTTCTATTTCAATTTGTATCATAATTTAATATTGCCAATTAACAAATACTAAATATATCAATAATTAATATAATAAATATGGATACCATATTCAAAAACACTTGCCATAAAGATAACGATAAAGATACACAATTAGTAGATGATGTTTGGGATATGAATTATGGAAGAACATCAGACAATAATATTAATGACAATAATAAACCAAATGTCCAAGTGGTTAATCTATTAGGTCTAGATTCAAAAGACAACAAGAAAGATCCAGATATTGAATGGAATAAGTTATGTAATGTTTATGAAGTCACAACCAGTCAAAAGAAAGCATTAACCAATACCAATACCAATACTAATACTAATATTGCCAAAATAGATAATAATACTACTAATATTGCAAATAATGTAATTAATGCAAATGTCAAAACTAAAAAGAAAAAGAAGAAAAATAATAAACCCGAATTAAATAAAAAATGTGTTGGATGTGATTGTAATAATGATGAAGAATATGATAATTATGATGACACATATGATTCATATTACAATGATTGAATGATTGAATTTAATTAATTGATTAAAATTTATTTATCAAAAAATTTGATGCTAAAAGATCATTAATATATATTAATTTATCAATATATATTAATTTGGCAATGTCATTAATATCAACACATCAATTATTTGTAAAACAAGGTAATATATGTCCATTCACTCCAACATGTATGAATGGTGTATGTTGTGTTGGTGAATGTATTAAACCACTTAGTCAAAAATATTATGAAAAGGTTTATTATTTGTCACAATGCAAACACAGAACACATGAATGTAATTCAGATAGATTAATACATATTGATATCAAAATATTCTATTGTAATTTATGTAGACTACAAATCTGTTCTTATTGTGAACTTGAACATGAATTAGATCATCAAAAAGAACAACATGAACTTAAATTAAGTATTTGTCAAAACACTACACATAAGATAGAACTAAAGAAATTGCCAGTTGAAGACATATTTCAATTATACATCATTGACTGTGAAAAGTGCAATAAGACTTATTGTAATCATTGTTATTATTTGCACTATGAAGTACATTATTTAGAAAAAATAAATGATTTGAAATCATGTCAATCTGAAATACATTTCTTGATAGAAATAGACAAAAATAGTGTTAAATCATCAAAAATAGATTATTGTAGTCTTTGTAATATACTTGTCTGTTCATATTGTGTTAAACAACATATATTAGAAGATTCAAGACATATCAATAATTTAATAACACAATATAGTGATCATTCAAATAGTCCAAGTAATTTACCAGACGAAATCGATTTACAGAACTTACATAATAACAAATTATGATTTTTTTATCTATTCAAAATAAAAAAATTAGAAGAATTGTTTCAGATTAGGATTTTCCCATTTGTAGTTCTTCAAGATCTTGGATGTTTCAGCATCATAGACCACATAATACTTTCCTTTGGTCTTGATAGAAGGTTTTTTGTATCTGCCTTCTTTTTCATAAATCTTTACAGATTCATTAGCATCATCCATATTGGAACATACTTTAGTCATATTAGAACGATGGACTTCTCTAAACATTTTATCCATATCAAAACCAAGTGAATGACCGAGATAATAGACAATTTCTTGGATTTCAGCCAAAGTTTCGCCTAATTTGTTAAACTTGTCTGATGGAACTTCATTATCATATTGAACAGTCATAACACAGGCAGAACATTTAAATTGTTTAATCAATACATCAAGTAACAAAACACAAAAATTAATATTGTCTGTTGTTTCCTCTGTAAATGTTGTGATTGGTTTTAGACCAGAAGGAGTATCAATATTAATATTTTTCTGTTTCATAGTTTGATCGAGATTCAGTCCAATACAATGACCAGCACCATTAGTGACATATGATAGATCACACAATGCATCAGCCATTTCAACTAGATCTTTGTTTTTGTAAGCAGTTTCAAATTCTTTCAGTTCTTCTTCCATTAGAGAGCATCTAAAGTTGATCAATTTCATTCCGTCATCAGATTTGAACATAGTGACAAATGGTTCTGTTCTTTGAGGATGACCAAATGTATCATGAAATTCCCCCACTAATTCAAAGTGTGACAGTTGCTTAACTTCCTCTGATTTGTTTGTTGACATATTAATATTGCAGTTTGATTTGTATTAATATGATATTATTTATAACTATTTTATGGAATATTTATTTCAATTTTTTATTATTTATTGTAAGTTCTTTAAGTAAGACTTTACTATTTTAATAATTGAATATGAGATTATTCAATTCATTAATCAATATCAATTATTAAAAGGACTACTATATCATCATTCTATTTGTGACTATCAATTATTAAAAGGATTATTGTATCATCATTCTATTTATGGCTAATTATCAGATTATCTTATTGAAAAGGATTATAGATTAATTCTTCAAGAATATATATTAAATAATTTTTCATTTATTAAATAATTGAATAGTCAAGTTAGAGAGAGAGGGGTGGTTTATAACAGAACAAACCTTTTATAGAATTTATTCTTGGAATTTTCCATAATTTCTGTCACAATAAATTTATTATATATTGCACTTTTATCAGAAATTTTCATAAAAATATGAATATTGTTCTGAATATTCATATTAATTAATAATGTAATTATTTATTTTTTAATCTTTTTTGCGGATTTATTATTATTTGAATTGTCTAGTTTTGATTGTGCTAAAAGTAATTCCATTTCTTTTAGTTTGTATTTAAGTTCTTGTTCTCTAAATAAGATATCCTTTACTTCTAATTTGTTTTTGTATTCTTGTTCTTTCAATTCAAATATATGTTTCTGTTCATTCATTCTTATTTGATATTCTTTCTCATTGACATTAATAACTGTTTCAAGCTCCTTGATCTTCATTTCTAATTTTGATTTCTCAATAAAAAATGACTCTGTATGACCTGAATATTTTAATGCCAATTTTTCATATATCTCTTTAGTTGTTTTCAGTTCTTTTGTTGACAGAACTATTAATTCATCATGTTTCATATATTTTATTTTGTTATCTGATAGAACATTCTTTAATTCTGATTCTGCTTGTGTTATGTATAGTGGATCAATAAATGAAAAATAAATAAGTTTCATTTCAACATCTAATTCTTTGTATTCATTTTTATGACCATTTTTCCTTTGATTAAAATCTTTAGTCAAACCAAATTTATAAACAACATCTTTGTCATCATATTTATTTCCAATATTCATTTTGGATCTGAGATCTTTAACATAACCCAGTGATGTCAAATATACACATGGCATCGATCTAGCACTAGTATTAAATAGTTCTTGAATGGCTTCATATGAAACACCTTTCATTTTACTTATCAATTTGTCTTTCTGTTCATTTGTTCCATATTGATGAGTAAACAATGTTTCAGATGCCCAATTGACAAACTTTTCAGCACGTCCTGATTTTGACACAAATAAAACCCTTAATAGACCATTGTATGTGAGAAATAATTCTTTTTTAATCTGAATTTTAGGTGTTTTTTTATTTGTTTTTTTTTCGATAGGATCGAAATTTTTCCTGTTAAAAAAATTGTAATGAACGATTTCATTATAGCCATCATATCGTTTATCTGTAATATTTTTTTCTAAGTTGGGCATTTTGAAAGCATTCATAACATCTTTTACTCTAAAATAGCACTTATTATAATGTCTTTCGCCTCTCATCTCAATATCAACAAAATGATCTTCATCATCCTTTAATCTTTCATTTTCAGGAATAGAAATTATTTCAGGCGCTTCTTCAATCTCGTGTTTTACTTCATCATTTTCTGCAAGTTCTGGAATATTATTTTTTGTCCATTCGACTTTGAATAATACTCTGTCTACTTTTTTAGATTTTCCATTTGTTTTGATCCATTCTTTAGTTTCTGGCATTTTTGAAATATATAGGAAATTTTTTCATTAATTCATCTCCTTCATAATATTCGATATTGTCAATATTTATTGTTTGCATTTTTGTTTATTTATTACTTAACTATCTATAATAATTATTCTTTATGTCAAAATAATACAAATTAATTTTTAATTAATAAAATTATTTTCAATTAATTGGTCATTTTTATCAATATATAATTAAATTAATAAGATTTTCCATTTAGTATCACTTATAGAGATAATCTGTCAGAAAAAATTGACACTTAATGAATTTGCCATTATATCTATTTAATTCTCTATTAATTATCATATCAATCAAATGTCATTGTCACTCAATCAAGAATTCAAATATGTCCCTAATTATTTCCACCAAGACTATCAATCCCTAAGAAATCATTCCAATCAAAAACATAAAGTATTAGTGGCTATTATGGACACTGGTATTGATCCTGGTTCTTATGGTCTGTCTAAATGTCCTGATGGTTCCCCCAAAATTATTGATGTTATTGATTGCACCGGTTCTGATGATATCACTGTATCATTAATTGACAATCATAAAACTTATTCATATGTATTAGATAATCTTGATCTTATCAAACAGAAAATTAATTCCGACAATTTCTCCAATAATATTACTAATAATGATATTTTGGATAAATGTAAATTCTATTCTGGAATTAGATCACTTTCATCTTACATTTCTAAAAGAGAATATGACCATTTCGAAAAAGAAGCACAACAAGTGGTTGATAATGTTGTTCTGAAAATTCTTGTCTGTGTTTACAAAGATTTCAAATATTGTATTATCGATCATGATGATCTCAAACCAAAAACAATTATTACTGAATATCATATCAATCAAGAATATGGATCTATTCCATTAAGATCTGATCTCCGGTTAAATTATGCATTCCATCTTTATGATAATGTCGATGACAACTCTAAAATATGTTCACTTGTATTTGATAGTGGTAGTCATGGAACTCATGTAGCTGGTATTGTAGGTGCTTATTATGGTAATGATAGTGAAATGAATGGTATTAATCCAAATGTCCAATTACTCAGTCTGAAAATTGGTGATTCACGTGTTAATGGTATGGAAACATCTATGGCCTTGATTAGAGCCCTTCATGAAGTTGCAAAATATGATTGCCATTTGATTAATTATAGTTTTGGTGAACCAATTAGTTCTGAAAATCCCGATTATGGCAAGTTTATTAAATTGTTAAATGAATATTCATACAAACACAATATTACATTTGTCACAAGTGCCGGTAATTCTGGTCCTAATATTACTACTACTGGTGCACCATCTGCTGTATGTGACAGAACTATTACTATTGGTGCATATACAAATCAAAAATTCTTAAATGATATTTACAATCTATCTGAAAATAGTTTTATTGAAGGAACATATCAATGGTCATCTAGAGGTCCTAATAATATTTCATCAATGGGTGTTGATTTAATTGCCCCCGGTTGTGCACTTACCTCACATCCTACATGGAATAAATCATCCATCAAAATGTGCAATGGAACTAGTATGGCATCCCCTAATGCTACCGGATTTATTTCATTAATTTTATCACAATGTTCAAGTCCAAAAGACTATCCACATACTTATTATTTGAAGAAATATCTACATGAAACATGTTCAGAAATTGAGAATTTGGAAAAAATAAGTCAGGGTCATGGATTAATTGGACAAAAATATATTTCACCATTAAAAGTCTTATTTAATATGAATTATGGATATTATTATGATTTTGTCATTAATGGCGATTCTAATAAGAGAGGTTATTTTTCATTCTCTATTAATGATGATGAGAATAAGAATGAATATGAACATTTCACAATGACAATTCAAATCAAAAAAATAAATGATAAACTAGATTTACATCTTTTCAAACAAGAATTACGTATCGATTACAGTGATTTTAATTCTGAAATAACTGGACCATCAAATGTGATAATACATAATGATATGTTGCCGTTACGATTCAAATTTAAGAAATGTCCTAATATTTCAGGATATATCAAATTCATTAATAATTCAAATGATGATATCATGTTAGAAATTCCTGTCAATCATATTGCAGGTAAACAATTGGATACTGATAATATGATGAATATTAAAGTGAATACAAAACCAGGACAAATACATAGACAATATATTTATCCAAAGACACCAACATTAAAGTTAGAATACAACACCCAAAATGACAAGAATATTTTTACAGATCTAATTCAATTAGTATCAAATACAAGATATGACAATAGAAGTGATGATCACATTTATCAATATGACAAGACAGAATCAAAAATAAAAGTATTCAAAGTAATTCCCAATATATTGACAGAGATCACATTCTATACACCATGGAGTTATACATATGGTATTAATGCAATTATTAATATGACTTGTCTTAAAACACCATCAATAACCCTTAATAAGAATATATACACTCCAAATGAAAATGTGGAAGTGATATTCAATAATAATGGATTGATTGGCGAACACAAATATAATTTGACAATTGATGAAGTTGTCACAATATATCAACCTATTTCAGCTAAATTAGATAAATTGGATAATAGATATCAAGATGATAACAAACCTGTCAAACGATTGAGATTAGAATACAAAATTAATCCACATTCAGAATGTGAATATCAAATTGACTCACATAACAAAGTATATGATTCATTGATGTATATGTCAGGATGTATTATTGGTATGTATCATGAAAGAAATGTATTTTTTGGTAATTATGTTCCTAAAAGTGTGAATCAATTAGTTGACAAGATTTATGTAGATTATTATGATTCAGATGAAACACTATTAAGTAAATTAACTAATACATGTCTCAAAGCAACAAGGAAATCAAACATTAAGATTTCCCAAGAATACAAATTGAAGAATGGAAAAAATATAGTCAAAATACCAGAATACAATATCAAGAATATCTATAATGGAGATTATGCAATATGTAGATTATTAGGATGTGAGATTATTGTCATTCATCACAATAAACTAAATATCAATACTTCGAAAGACAATATAAAGGATGAAATGAAGAATGAGATAGAACAATATATGAAGGATTTTAATAATGTGAAATATTTTTTGACAAGAATATCAGAGAATAAATTAAATCTGTTAGACAACAATGATTATGATCCATTTGACGAGGCCATTAGATTTAACAGTATTGGACAATGTTATATTAATCCAGAGACAGCAACAACAACAGACTATCAGAAATTATTGAATAGACCATTAGAAGAAAAGACAAAACTAGAATATATTGGGACATTGTTGAATGATTATGATCTATATGAATTCGATAAAATTGGTTTAATGGATAATGATAATGATAATGATAATGACAGATTAAAGAAGAGAGTTAAACTAACATATGACCATTTGAAAGAACAATCATTATTAAAGACAACACCATATAATGTGATTGAATTAGGTAATATTATTACAAATGATAAACAGAATGAGAAGATTGAAGAGAAATTAGAGATTGTCAAGAAATTAGAAGATGATATAAATTATTGGAAGAATTGCAAGATTGAAGATTTGAATAACATTAGATCTGAAATGATTAATAATTTGAATGAGAATGATAAGAAGAGAAATTTAAAGAGGAAATATGAATTGATAAGTAAGACAAATGAAAAACCATTTTAGATGATAATTATTTATTTATGATACAAAAATAAAATATTGATATAATATAATTATTTAAAAATAATGAGCTCATCTAGAACGAGTTATAAAAAAACCGGAAAGAATGTCACTGTTAAAAAACAAGACTTAATAAATCTTGTAAATGAGAAGATCATACAATATGAGAATGCCAAAGCATCAGGGAAAAAATTAATAATGGCAAATCCCTATACTGAACCTATATATACTAAAGTTGAAGGTGGCAAGATGATTCAAATACCATTAGAAACACAATCTGAAGCAGTTCGCAATATGGTAAGAAAATTAAAAGAATCACATAAAAGACTTGTTTCACAACCAACACATACAAGACTTGAGAGAAGAACAAGATATGAGGGATTTGATCCATTTATTTTAGATAAACAATTGAGAGAGGAGACATTAACAAATGAGGTAGATCCAGAGTTGATGAAATTAAGAGATAGTGAGAATAGAAGAAATAATATTAATATGCCTGATTTGCCACAAGAATATACAAGATTTGAAGAAACAGAACAGGAATATGTTGGTGATAGAATTGATATGTCACAAAATTATCCTAATCATCCAAAAAATGACCAAATCATACCTGATGACACAAATGATATGGAATATCCATATGATACAAATGAATTGGAATATCAACAAGACGAATACAATTCAAGAAGAAGATATATTAATTCATCAGCAAAACCTATACAATCATTTGTGGATGGTGTTGAATCAGACATATCAACAGAAACATACAATATTGAGACAGTAGGAATTGAGAAATTTGCTCCAATCAATACAGAAGAGAATGATGTAAAAGACACATATATTGGTCAAACTAATCAGTCAAATCAGAATGAGGCAACAGATAATGGAGAATATTATGATGCAAATTGTGAACCATGTAGAGAAATGAAATACACAGATGACAATAAGATGTCATATGATGTAGATGTAGAAGGAAATGAAGATGATCAAATAGAACAATTTGACAGTGATGAATTTATTAGTGATAGCACATATAAATATTTATTTTTCATATTATTATTGGTAGTGGCATATTTGGCATATAATTATAAGAATCAACAATCAATAATTTAAATGCAAATTAATTAAATATATTTGTAAGAGATATATTTAATGAAAAAAATAAAACAGATATTTGTGTTGATGCCAATTGATTTGTACGAGGATATAACAATATTGAAAGACAAAAAAGTAATATTAATAGAGGAGAAACATTACTTTGATAGATCATCAAAAAAAGATGGATCGATGAGATTCAATATTCTAAAACCGATATATCATAGAGCCACAATGAGATGTTATTATGATTATTTGATAAAGAACAAGATTGATTGTGAATATATTGGTTTGAAAGAAAATTGGACAGAAATTATTAATAAATATCTTGCAAAAAATAATATTGATAATCATATATTATTTTATGACCCTGTTGATAGATATATTGAGTCATTAATTAAAAAGAGTTTTGATGATTATGAAATAATTGACACACCAAGATTTATTTTATCTAATACTGATTTAATGGATTATGATGGTCCATTGAAACAAACATCATTTTATTCATGGATTAGGAAGAGGACCAATATACTTATGGATAAAGATGGAAATCCTGTTTATGGAAAACTCACATTTGATAATGAGAATAGGAAAAAACCATATTCTGGAATAGATGATGATTTGGAAGATGAAACAATTTACAATAATAACAAATACATTGTTGAAGCATTTAAATATGTTAAAAATAATATTGATGTGAAAAATCTAAGAGTTAGTTCAAATGAATTAAAAATTAAATTTCCAATTGATATAAATGGAGCAAAAAGTGCATTAAATCAATTTTTGAAAAATAACATATTTAGGTTTGGGGATTATCAGGATATATTTTTGAGGAATGAGGACAATTCATTAATATTCCATTCAGGAATAAGTCCAATGATGAATGTAGGATTATTAACACCCAAAGATGTGATTAATACAGTAATGAAATATTATACTAAACAGAAAAATAAGAAACAAATAATAAATAATGTTGAGGGATATATTAGACAAATAATAGGATGGAGGGAATTTTGTAGATATACATATAAATATCATTCAGACAAATATTTAAAGAAGAATTATTTCAATGCCAAGACAAGAATAACTAAATCATGGTATGATGGGACAACAGGAATAGGACCTGTAGATAATTGCATCAAAAAGGCATTCAAATATGGATATTTACATCACATAGAGAGATTAATGGTGATGGCAAACATAATGACAATTGGACAAGTATTACCTCAGGATATGTATAAATGGTTTATGGAGTTTTCATTAGATTCATATGATTGGGTGATGGAGTATAATGTATATTGTATGGGATCATATGCAGATGGAGGTAATT
>Ga0172373_10008953_pt1 | contig 12572 bp, 7 predicted proteins | sample Lak10m_2_FD_114546 | JGI IMG/M metagenome (GOLD analysis project Ga0172373, IMG submission 114546) | Freshwater microbial communities from Kabuno Bay, South-Kivu, Congo - kab_092012_10m | ecosystem: Environmental > Aquatic > Freshwater > Lake | place: Democratic Republic of the Congo: South-Kivu... | reverse complement strand
CGCCGACGGTCACCGTCACCTCCGTCCGCCCGATCTCACCCACTCGGGGCGTCAGCACCAGTTGCGCCTCCTGCGGTCGCACAGTGCTCCGCTCGATCCGGATTCCATCCACCGCAAGGATGCGGGCATCGGCCGCCTCCGCCCGGACTTCAAGTTCCCCCGCCGCCGTTTCAGCATCCGAGAACCGCACCGTCTTGAGGCCCGGCCCCTCACCTTCCACGATCACCAGTCCTTCGATCTGATCGAGCACCGGCGGGTCGTTCTGCGGTTGCACCGTCAGGAACACATGCACCGGCGCACTGGTGGCACCGTCCCGCACCACCGCATAGCCGAACGAATCCTCCCCGACGAAATCGGGCTGCGGTCGGTACAGCCAACCCGCAGTCGGAGTGGTCCTGACTTCCAAAGTCCCGTGCTGGGCGGGCTCCGACAGGACAAAGCCGCTGGAAAGCACAGGGGGCGTGGCATCCCGGTCAAAGCCAATCGCTGGAATCAGGAACTCGCCATCCTCCGGAACCAGGAACTGTTGCCGTGAAGCCGGGGCAAGACCGTCCGGCACATAGGCCTGCCACCGGGGCCGGAACAGGGGACGCCCATCCCGCGCGTTGCCCGAAAGATCCGCGATCCGTCCCGTCTCGCCGCGCCCATCCAACGGCCAGTTCCCCACCAGGTCGTTCGCCTGGCCCAGCACCCGCCGATGGTTGTCCGCCACCTCGGCTGCCGACCGCGCCACATTCCAGAGACGGACCTGCGCCAGCTGCCCACGAAAGCGACGGGCGTAACCGCGACCCAGACGCATCGGGAACGGCGCGGCCACGGCCGCCGGAAGCGGATCCGCAGCAAAGCCGCCCCACTGTTCCTGCGGCAATTCGTCGAAGACCAGCACGCCGTTCCGATACATCTGGATCCGGCCCGCATTTCCCGTCCGACGCACGATCGCCACGTGCGTCCACTCATTGGGCCTCACGAACGACGGCGCACTGAAGCTACCCGAGTACGGGCTCCCGTCACCGCCCGCCAGACCATAGTAAAAGGAGATCCCCCCACCCGGTTCGAGCGTGACCGTTCCTTCGCCGCCGAACGCCTTCGCCACCGGATTCTGTCGGTCTCCCGGATCTCGCGGCCCCGGCCACCGGATCCAGAACTCCAGCGTCATGTCCCCGGTCACCGAAACATTCCCAAGGTCCACCTCATCCCGCACCCCGTCGAAATCCAACGCCCCCCGCCAGGTCACCCCGGCCGGGGCCGCGTCTCCCGTTCCCGTCCAGGTGGCGTCGCCCATCAGGAGCGACCTGTTTCCAGACACCGCTTCCACTGCCGCAGCTCCCTCGGACGCGTCCAGCCGCCAGGAGGCCACGAGGCCCGGTTCACCAACACCGAGCGGACGCCCCGCATCCGCCCTCAACTCCTGCGGACTCCTCGAACGGTTCCAGATACGGACGTCGTCCAGTTCCCCATGGAAGGCACCGCTTCCGGTGAAACTCCGCCCCAACCAGACGCCGGTAACCGCAGTCCAGGACGGCAACTCCCCGGACGCCACGACCTCGCCGTTCACCCACAACCGGCCGATCCCGGTGGCAGCATCAAACACCGCCGCCAGATGCACCCAGTTCGTTCCTGCCGGTGTCGCCGCCCGCAGGACGTTGGTCTCGCCCCCCTGCCGAAGGAAGGCCCGGCCATCCTCGAATCCCAACTCCAACCGTTGCCCGGGAGAGCCCTCGTTCCCGAGCGACACCATGACCCGCAAACCGCCGTCGAAAGCCATCCGCGCCCAACCTTCCAGCGTGAACGAACCGTTGATCGTGACCGCCTGCCGATGCCTCACGTAATCCCCATCCCCATCCAGTGACAGGCTGCCTTCCGACCCAACCACGGGGACGTCGTCCACGCCCCGCACCGCCACCTGATGTTCCGCAGGCGCCGAAGCCTGATTCCCGCTCACCGCCCGATACTCGAAGCCCCCTTCCAGAAGGGTTCCAATCCGCACCGGCTCATCCGGCAGCAATTGGACATCCACACTTCCTCCGGAGCCGTCGAGCACGACCCCCACCAGGTTCGTCCAGCGCACGACTTCAAACCCGATCGCCGTTCCGTCCGGATCGTACCCCGAGAGCCCAAGCCGCGGCCGGCTGTCTTCCTCCACCTCCACGCGGTCCGGGATCCGCTCAAACGTTCCCCCGCCGAGGATTCCGTTGGGTGCCCCGCCGACCCGATTGGGCAGATAGTCGCTGGCCCCGGCCGGCCCGGTGCGGTCCAGCGGGAAGCAGGACACCAAACCACCCTCGGCCCCGCCTGCCCGATCCAGGGAGGAAACCTCGGCCCAGGTCATCACCCGGTTCCATACCCGGACCTCATCCAGTGCTCCGTTGAAACCGCCTGCACCGACGCCCGTGGGTTCAGGACCCGCATCACTCCCCGCCACCAGCCACTGCTGTCCGGAAAGGACACCACCCGAAGCGAGGCTTCGGCTGGCGCGCTGTCCACCGACGACCAGTTCCAGTTGGCTCCCGCTCACCGTCACCAACGCCTGCGCCCAGGCGCCCACCGGCAAAGGATTCACACTCGCCAGTTCGTGCGCACCCACGCGCGCCGCCAGATGTCCGTCGGGCCGCACCGACAACCGCAGCGCCCGCTCATTCGCGGCATCGCCCAGCAGCAGCACTCCTTCCGCACCCGAGGAACCCGTCAGCCGCCTCATCAATCGCAGGTCCACCGAAAGACTGTCTCCCGCCAAACCGACCCGACTGGTCAGCGTCTTCCCACCCGGCACCCCCGCATCCCCGCGCCGTCCGGCCACCGAAGGCAGATCGTTCGGCCGCACCTGCACCCCCGTGACCCCCTGGGCCACGTTCGTGCTTCCCCACATCACCGACCATTCCACCCGCCCCTCAGTGCTTGCCGCATGCGCGCCGGGAAGGATCCACAGCCATCGATTCGTCCCCGATCCCGTCACCTGGAGTCCCGCACCCAGCAAGGGATCCGAAGCCGAAACCCAGGGTGCATCCGGCGAGCTTTGGCGAAACGCCCAGCCCGGTATCACCTCACGCGACCGCCCCGCATGCGCCCAACGCACGCGACATCCGGCCCCGCCGCCGGCATCCTCCACCTCCACCCGAATCCGCACCGGCACCCCCGCTTCCAACCGGATCTCTCCCGAACGTTCCAGCATGCCGTGATTGCCCCCGTTATCGACGACCATCCGGTCGTTGATCCACAGCCAGGACCCGTCATCCGACTCCGTGGAGAGGGTATAGGTCGCCGTTTCCCGCGGCACCAGTTCCCCCGTCCACCGCACGCGGAACCGATCCGCCGAAACCCCGGGTGCCGGTGGGTCCTGCCCCCAGTAGAAGTCGATCACGGGATCCACCCGCACCACCTTCGGTTCCGTGTTGGTCCCCGCGCCCTCCGACCAGATCTCAGCGAGCAATCCCGAGCGCGACGCCGCCCGCACCCACACCTGCAGGTCCCGGGTGTCGGTGTCCACGTCCCGAACCTCGAACGGCACCACCCGCGCCGCATGGCGCGACAGTTCGAGGCTTCCGGGCAGCGTCACCTGCGGCGGGTCATCCACCGGTTCCACCGTGAAGGGGATCTGACTCTGCTTCCTCAGGAACCCGCCATTTGCCCCGGAACTCGTCTGCGGCAGATTCAACTGGGCGATGGCCGTCAGCGTCCCGCTCCCCGAGGCGTTCGTCGCCGGAAGGCAGGTGAACCGATACGTGAACCGCTCGTAATCCGCCGCCGGCCGGACGTGGAGGTCCGAAACCTCCTCACGCACGCCTCCCGGCCGCACCCACAGGAACTGGCACACCGCTGGGTGTGTCTGCTCGAAATACTCGATCCGGACGCGATAGGCCTGTCCTGCGGTGAACGTATAGTTCGCGGCCTTTTCGGTGACCGCCTGCGCGCGCCAGTTGTCGATCACCAACTGGTCGTCGATCCAGAGCTTGGTTCCGTCGTCCGACCGCAGGATGAGCTGGTACACGCCGCCCTGCGGCGGCCGCAGTTCCCCGGTCCACCGCGCCGAGAATCGATCCTCCGGCAGGGCCGGATCCGGTGATCCCTGTTCCCAATTCGCCCCTGCCCGGGCGTCGATCCTCCGCACCTTCGAGATTCCAGATAGGTTTTGGTTCGACCAGTATTCCGCCAGCCATCCTCGCTCGGGACGCCGCTCCTGCCGTCGGTTGGATTCGGAGGTCTTCGCCACATACGCCCCGCCCCGCGACTCCAGTTGCCGCTGCACGACCCTGCCCAGGGATCCGCCCTCCAGGGTGACCTCCGGCCAGGGATCCTCACCCAACCCAGCCGCGAGATACCACGGTTCCACGTCCACATCCACGCGCACATCGAACGGGGTATCCTCGCGCTGGATTCCTTCCAACCGCGGCGCCGCCACCACCAGAGGCTGTTCCCACAATCCCGGCCATCCCATGATCGAATCCCCGAAGAGCCCAACCACTTCAGGACATGGCTTGAACACCCAACTCCCGTTGTCGCCTCCCTTTTGTGGGAACTGAACACTCCGCTTCTGCGGACGGATTCCCGGCGGGTCGAACTCCAACGTCAGTTCATTCTGGTTGAAGTACCACGTACCCCACAATTTCGAGTCGTAGCCATGGATGCCGAAATGGGTCTCCCAGAGTTCCAGGAATTGCCTCGCGCCCGGCATCGTGACAGATGTGGCCCCGATGGCCGGCTCCAGGCTCACCGAGCGCTCATGCCATTTGCCGTCGTCCGACCCAAAACGGTACTCGGGAATCGGCTCCTCGGGGTAGGCCTCGGAAGACTTTCCCAACGGGCCAAACTTCCATCCGTGGTTGCTGCCTCCTTCGTTCACGTACACCCGGGCCTTGAAGGCGCGCACCCGGATTTCATCCGCTGCCCGCGCCGGCAGAAAAACCAGCAGCGTCGAGGCCCAGCACAGGATCCATCGGCATACCCGGTCATTCATCGCTCAGGGTTCCTCGTTCAGTTGTTCGACCCGCACCACCCGACGCAACTCCAGCAACCCGGCCGCCTTCACCGGAAAATGCGCCAACCCCCGCACGGTCTCCTCGTATTCCCCCCGCAACAAATCTTCCGTCGTCTCCACCGATCCAGACGCGCCCGCCACCGGACCGAAACGGATCCGGAACTCCCGCTGCACATCCAACGCCTCCTTCCGGGCACCCGTGAAATCCGCCGCACGGTTGTCGTGATCCGGATGGTACCGGTGCAGGAACGGGTTGGTCGGCGCGTCGTACGGAATGCGGTTGGTGGCGCTCAGCCAGTCCAGATTCGTCCGCACAAGACCCTGCATCGGCAACAGTGCCGTCCGTCCAAAATCAAAATGCGCACTGGAAAAGACCCGTGGCACGCGCTTGTCGCCGCGGTCCACAACGCCCTCATAGGAACGGGCGCCCCCAGCCTCGGTGATCAGTGCCTGCCTGCCGCCCTGCTTCCGCCGCACCAACGCCACCTGATGCAACAGGGTCGCCTTCCCATCACGATCCACGTGCAACAACACCCGCAACCGCGCCGGCTGCGGCACCGGTGTCGGCTCCACCGGAAAGTTCGTCCGCACCAGTTGCAGGTACGTGCTGTTGGTCATCGTGGGCTCGGACGGCGTCAACGGTTCCGCGCCCGCCCGACTCAACGAACCCGGCACCGGCACCACCGGGGCCGACTGCGGCTCGTTCACCCGCGCGACTTCTGCCGTGCCCACCCACAGCCCCGAATAATCCTGCCCCACGACGAATCTTCCCAGCGAGAGGATCGCGACCGCCACAACCCATGCCCGCCCCCACCTTCGGCCCGGTCCCGTCTTCATGGCGCCTCCCCTCCTTGCACCGTCACCGGCACGCGAAAGCGCGTCCCCAAACCGTCGCGGATCTCATAGACCGTTTCATACCGCGATCCCGGCACCATTCCACCGCGATCCACCCGCAACGTCCATTCCACCCGTCCCCTTTCCGGTACGGCCACCCGACTCCATTGCGGTGCCTCCACCACCCCGGATCCGTTTCCCAACACCCGGAGCGGTCCGGCCTCTGCGTCATGGCGGAAAAGCTCAAGTACCCTTGAACGCCCGTCCCGTGATTCCAGGACCAACGTCTGCGCCGACAGCGCCGTGCCAAAGTCCAGACGGCCCGGTTGCAGCGTGAACGGGGACTCAAAGACGCTCACCCCCTCGGTGCGGATCCAATAGGCCACTCCCGGAAGCAGCCTCTCCGTCGGCGGCATCGGCCGCCATTGCCCGCCCGGGGCCAACCCCCACACGCCCCGCGCCAACCCGCTCGCCGGATTCACGTGCGCCACCGACGAGCCCAGGAACCCGCCCACCGTCGTCTCCAAAGCTCCATCGACCGGAAGCCCGCGCAGGCTCAGGCTGTTGGGAACCCACGGCAACGGCCGCTCCGCAGGCACGCCCACCACCCTCCATTGAACGTTGGTTTCCGCGAGCACCGTGCCGTCCGGCAATGTTTCCGATCGGACTTCCATCTGGCGTCCACCCCGAACCCGGAGCAGGTACGCCCGGTTTGCCACCATCGCATGCAGGCTGTTGAACCGTGATTCAATGGCCTCCGCCGGATACCACCGCAACCACCGCGAAGGATCCCGGATCGGGACGGTCGGATCCGACAGGAACTCGGCCTCGCTCTCCCGTTCGCCGCGGGTCCACACCGACTCCACATCCAGTCCATCCAACACCGCCTCCAACCGGTCATTCCGCGGCGCAACCCGTAGGAAGATGGCATTCCAGCCCGGGCGGAGGGACCACTCATCCGTCACCTCGACGCCCGCGTTCAACGAAGCGCCGATGGAAACCGTCCCTAACCAAAGGAACAGCCCCAGACGAACCCGGGTTCCCGGGGATGACATTCCCGCCTTCATGGATGCTGGTAATGGATCGCACTTGGCAGGTCTGGATGGATGGATCCCCGCTCCCTGGCCCCCTCATCGTCATCCTCCTTACCCCACCTTGGATGACCCAATTGACGGCGGGACGAACCTCCGGTCAATCCAGAAGATCCCGGGAATCCAAAGTACCTATGCGGGGGGCCCCCCAGACGCCTCGCCCAGGAATCACTTCGCGCCTTTGGCCATGGCATTTTGCAGGATCGCAAACGCCTCCATCAACCGCATGGGCCTTGGACCACTCCTGGCTGCCTTTGGCGCGATTCAGCCACTTCACCAATGCAGACTCCGCCTCCCGTCGGCAAGGAGGGTCTCGACCCGCTTTTCAGTCAGGGATGCAGGATGGAACGAGAACAGCGACCGCTGGTTCTTAACCTCGCGGCGGCTTTCGAGCCCTCCCTCGAGCATCGGCTCAGCACATCAAGGTCGCACTCAATCATGTCGGCAGATATTCGGCGCTGGATCCAGAACCCGACAAGGAATGTGGGAAGGACGGGAAACCATCCAAGGGCAGTGCACCACTCGTCACGTTCCCGAGAAGCCCGAACAGCTTGATGCTGTCGGCGCACATTGGATCGGTGGAGAGTGCCCAATTCGCGCCCCCTGAAAGCAATGCGGGACGGTCCATTGTGCCACCGACCTCCCGGCGCACACCGACCGTCCCGCACCCACGCAGCGAACCGCATGGCCCTGAACGGCTTGCACCCCGTTCAGATCGGGTTCCCCACCCGACTCCCGGGGGCTGTGACCCGGGGACCGCCTTGGCGCGGCCATCAAACTGAGACCGACACACACACACATTCGCGGCCTCAACAGCCCCTCACGCGCCGCCGGAGCGAAGGTTGCAAGTTCCTTGAAAAAGTTTTCCGCGATCAACCGAACACCTCCTTTGGCGCGCCCACCACAGCCCGTACGTAGCAGACGAGGTAACGAGGCTGTGGTCGAAGCGTCACCAGACTCCAGATTCGAGTCCCCCCTTCGCGTCGGCGCAGATGGCATCAAACCGAACCCAGCAAACCCGGGAGTCCTTCCACAGCCTCGTTACCTCGTCTGCTACCATGGAAGGGTAGATGCCGACGTCCGGAGGCACCGGGCTTCAAACCTGAAACCTCCAACTTCCAACCCTCCCCTGCCCCTTTCCGCTTTGGCGGATGCCCGCCTCGGCTACGTTCTCCCCATGTCCGAACCGGTCCCACCGGAATCGCCCGCTGAAATGGCCGTCCGCAACGGTGTTCCCACCGTCGTCCGGCACATCTTCCTTTGTGCGACGCCCACGAAACCCAAGTGCTGCCAGCCCGAAACCGGTCAGGCCTCCTGGGATTTCCTGAAACGCCGTCTCAAGGAACTGGGACTCGTCGGACCCCAGGCACTGGTTGCCCGAACCAAGGTGGACTGCCTCCAGATCTGCGCCCGGGGCCCGGTGGCCGTCGTGTATCCGGAGGGCACCTGGTATCAGGGGTGCACGCCTGAAGTGCTGGAGGAAATCATCCAATCCCACCTGTTGCGGGGGCATCCAGTCCTCCACCATTCCTTCTGCCAGCACGCCCTGACCTCGGCCCAGTCCTGAATCCGATGCCTGCCACGGAATCGCATCCGCCCGAGCCACGTCTGGTCGACGGTCAAACAGTCCGCATCGTCTTCCTGCGGCATCCGCAGGCCCGCTTCTACCGACTCACCCTGCAACGGGACGGCGTCTTCCGCTGCACCATTCCCCGTCGTGGTTCACGTCCGGAGGCGGAGGATTTCGTTGCGAAGCACCATCCGTGGATGATCGCTCGGCTCCAGGCCCGGGCCACCCGACCCGGCACGCCCCTGGAATGGCGCCTTGGGACGCCCGTGTGGTTCCGCGGCGAACCCCTCGCAATCACCCATGCCGAGGACGGACCCTTCCTTCAGTTGGGCACCTTGCGAATCCCACAGCCCCGTCCCGACGAAACCAACCTGCGTCCTCGCGTTGAAGCTTCCCTCCGGGCGCTCGCCCGTCTCGAACTCCCGCCGCGGACCCGCGAACTGGCCTCGCTCCATCAACTCACCGTGAAGGCCGTCCACGTGCGCAACCAGCGTTCGCGGTGGGGCTCCTGCTCGGCCCGGAAGACCATTTCCCTGAACTGGCGCCTGATCCAGCTTCCGCCCGAGATCTCGGATTACATCATCCTCCACGAACTCGCGCACCTGACCTACCTCAACCACTCCGAGCGCTTCTGGGGCGAGGTCGCCCGGTTGTGCCCGAACTACGAAGGGGCGGAGCGCTGGCTCAAGACCCACGGCGAACGCCTCCTCTGAATCGCTCCCCGGTTCACTCCGTGGGCTTGCCCGCTTCTGACTGCGCGAGGCGTTGTCGTTCCGCCGCCTTCGCGAACGGCCAATAGATGCCCATCGCAATCAGGATCGAACACACGCCCCACACCGCCGCCTTCCAGTCGCCGCCCGTCACCAGGTAATGGCCGATCACCGGAGGCGTCGTCCACGGCACGTTCACGAACGGCTTGCGCAGTATCCCCCAGTCGATCAGCAGGTAACTCGCACCCGTCAACACCAGCGCGCTGATCACGTACGGCACCATGAACAGCGGATTCAACACGATGGGCATGCCGTAGAAGATCGGTTCGTTGATCTGGAAGACCTGCGTCGGCAACGACAGCCGCGCCACCTTCCGATACCCCGCGTCCCGTGAATTGATCAGCACCAGCGCGAGCGCAATCGTCGCTCCCGTCCCCCCGACGTTCGCGAACGTCGTGAAGAATCCGTTGGCCGTCACGAACTCCATCGGTTGACCCGCCTGCACCGACGCCACGTTCGAGGCCAGGTAACTCATGAACACCGGCAGCACGATCGCATCCATGGTGTTGTCCCCGTTGATGCCCACCGACCACAGCATCGTGACCAGGAACGCATAGGTCAGGATGCCCGGCAGGGTGTTGAGTCCATAGACCAGCGGCTTGAACAGCGTCTGGACCGCCGCGTTGATGTCCACACCCCACACGAACCGGATCACCCAGAACACCAGCACGAGCGCAATCATCGGCGTCAACGAAAGGAAGGATTCCTGCACTGCCGCCGGCACGCTCTCCGGCATCCGGATCACCGCCCCGTGATCCATCATGAACTTCTGGACCCGCACCGACACCAACGCCACCAGGATCGCCGTGAACAATCCCTGCGAGCCCAGGCCCGCCATCGTCAGCGTCTGTTCCTTCACGTCCACCAGGATCAACAGGAACACCACCGTCGCCAGCACCCCGCTGGTGATCGCCTCCTGCTTGAATCGCTTTCCCAGGTCGTACGCGATCGCGAAGCACACGAACACCGCCAGCATCCCGAACGTCGCCGTCACCGGCACCTGCAGCAGCGGAAGATGCTTCTCGATGCGCGCCTCCCACCCCGGCACGGGAAGGTACGAGAACACCATGAACATCCCCCCGATGATCGTCAGCGGCACCACCGTCACCATCCCGGTCCGGATGGCAGCCATGTAGACGTTCTCGCTCAGCGCCGTCAGGAACGGCACCAACCACCGGTTCACAAACCCTGTTGCCTTCGTCATCGGTTATGGCTCCTGCTCACGATTCCGTTCCCAACCGCTTGCCCATGTAAATGCATCCGTCCGTGCCTTCCCCAACCCGCAACAATTCCTGGAAGCCCAGCTTCCGGTAGAATCCCTGCGCCAGGACATTCACCAGACTCACCCCGAGATGCGCCCCCGGGGATCCCAGTCGCACCAATCGCGCCATCACCTCCTCCATCATCCGGCGTCCATGCCCCTGCCCCTGCGCCCGGTCCAGCAGATCGATGTGCAGGTGCGACGGAAATTCCGCGTACGGCTCCGGACAGGTGTAGTCAGGATGGTGATACCAGGAATGCACCGTCTGCGCGCGCGTCCATCGGGTCGGATCGCCCGTCGGTTCCGGAAAACGTTCACACAACCCGGGCCGCCATTCGCGCTCGTAGCGCTCGTAGAACGCCCGCGAATCCAAAGCCCCCAGCGCGTACCCGCAGATCCCGGCGTCGTCTTCGAGGATCAATGACAGCCGGGGCTCGAACGCTAGATAGGGGCCCACAAAGATCCGACCCAACGCGTCCGGGTCATCGCGGTAGAACGGTTCGCCGTCCTGTCCGTAGTTCCCCGTCTTCAGGCAGACGTGATAGGCTCCCGCCTCATCCCCTGCCCGCGCATCCCGAACCCATGCCGTGCTCATCGTTCCTTTCCTTCCATCGCTCCCGACCGGATCGACCCATCCGCTTCCTGCAACAGCAGCGACTGCAATCGGGGCACCAGTCCGCCGCGATAGGTCTGCAACCGGTGGAAATCCGAGTGGAAGGGCGTGTCGCGTGTCGCCGGATCCAGTCCGTGGCCCAGGTACCGTTCCAGCAAATCCATCTCCTCGCGCAATTCCCAGATCCGACGACTCAGCGCGTGAAACAGCGACCGGTACTTCAGCCCGGCCAGTCTTGCACACAGGTCGCGCAACCCCACCACCCGCGTGCGCAACGCCACGGCCTCCGATCCCCACGTCGACGGCAGCGTCGACAGCACCGACCGGATCGCCGCGAACAGCGACTCCGCCTCCGACCCCTCGGCGTAGGGCAGATAGTAGCAATCCCCCAGCAACACCAGTTCCGGAAGGCTCACCTCGCCGTGAACCAGCGCGAACTTCGGCAACCAAGCCTTCAACCCGTCGAGGTAGACCTGACGCGGATCCCAGTTGTCCGCCTCCGACACGAACGCCGCCAGCGTCCGCAGCGCCATGAAATCCAAGGGCATCTCGTTGTTCGGATTCGTCAGGATTCCGCCCACCATCCCCAGGATTGCCGGATCCCGACCCGAGTACGGGCCGCAGTAGAACCGCCGGCCGTCATAGTCATTCGCGTGGAGGTTGTCCCACAGGATGGGTTTCCTCCGGAGCTTGGCGGTCAGGACTTGCAGGTGCTCCACCGTGATCTCACCCGAGATGATCTCCGGCCCCGTCCAGAACACTTCCACCGTTGGATCCAGTTCACGACCCACGGTCTCCAGATATCTGGGCCCGCCCAGTCCGGCGGCTTCCATCCGACCGCAATAAGGCGTCGGACAGAACAGGAACCGGGCCTTGGGCAACCGCTCCCGCACCCAGGCCACGCAGGCATTCGTCAGGGCGCACTGGGCCGAGGCCAGGTTGCCCCAACGCTCCAGTTCCTCCGGCCGCATCCGATCCGGGATGTCATCGAACAGCAGGCAGAAATCGCGACACCCCATCTCGATCAACTGCGCGAACCGGCCTTCCAGTGCGACCCGATCGGCCGGGTCGTTGTAACGGACATCCAGGCCCGGCCCCATGGCATACACGAAGCGCACCCCGTGCGCCGCACAATCGTCGATCAGCGCGGCGACCTCGGCGCGTTCGGCGGTGGCGTAAGGCGTGCGCCAGAAGATCCGGTGGTGCAGGTCATCCTTGGGACCGTAGAAGTAGGTGTTCAGGCCCCACGCCTGCATCCAGTCCAGCACCTCACGACGCTCGGCCACGGACCATGGCGGCCCGTAAAAACCCTCGATCACTCCCGCGAGGAAATCGGACGTCATGGCCCTGCTCCTGTGGATGTCCCTTGCACGGACGAAGCATGCGTCGCCCCCCTCCACCGCAGCAAGACCCGGTATGGGCGACACGGCTTCCCAAGGGCACGTAACGTTCCCCGCTGCT
>Ga0172373_10008952_pt1 | contig 12573 bp, 10 predicted proteins | sample Lak10m_2_FD_114546 | JGI IMG/M metagenome (GOLD analysis project Ga0172373, IMG submission 114546) | Freshwater microbial communities from Kabuno Bay, South-Kivu, Congo - kab_092012_10m | ecosystem: Environmental > Aquatic > Freshwater > Lake | place: Democratic Republic of the Congo... | reverse complement strand
GGGTGGAGTCGATCGGTAAAAGCCATGAGGGCAGGGATGTGTGGGTGGTACGAGTGACCAACTTCAAGTCTGGGAGTGATGCGGACAAACCTGCTTTGTGGATAGATGCCAACCTGCACGCATCCGAAGTGACCGGTTCCACGGCGGCGCTATATCTCATCCACTCGTTGTTAACGCGCTATGGGAAGGATGAACAAGTCACACGTGCGCTCGACAGCCGTGCATTTTACATCGTACCGCGTGTCAACCCCGATGGCGCGGAGTGGGCGCTGGCAGACCGCCCTAAAGAAATTCGTTCAAGCACGCGACCCTATCCATATGTGGAAGAGTCCATTGAAGGTTTGGATGCCTATGAAGACGTGGACGGCGACGGGCGTATTTTGCAAATGCGCATCAAAGACCCGAATGGCGCATGGAAGGTACATCCCGATCATCCACGCTTGATGATACGGCGCGACCCGGTGGAAGTGGGCGGTGAGTATTACCGCATCTTCACAGAGGGATTCATGAAAAATTATGACGGTGTCACCATCAAGATCAACCCGCCCAAAGAAGGGCTGGACTTGAACCGAAACTTCCCGGCAAATTGGCGCACTGAGTCTGAACAATTCGGCGCAGGTGACTTCCCCACTAGCGAACCGGAGGCGCTCAACCTTGTGCGGTTCATCCTCAAGAACCGCAACATCACGGGCACCATTTCTTTTCATACGTTCAGTGGTGTGCTCCTGCGCGGCATGGCAGAAAAACCAGACGATGAGCAGATCCCCGAAGACTTGTGGACGCTGCAAAAGATCGGCGCGAAGGGCAAAGAGATCACCGGCTACCCAGATATCTCCATGTTCCATGAATTCAGGTATTACCCCAAACAAGTCACCACGGGCGCATTCGACGAATGGACATATGAACACCGCGGTGTTTACGCCTGGACGGTCGAGTTCTGGAACCCGGTCAAAGAGGCGGGCATCAAAGACGCCAAATATATTGATTGGTATCGCGAACATCCGGTGGAAGATGATGTCAAACTTCTGCGATGGAATGACACCATCTTGGATGGCAAAGGCTATGTCGATTGGTACGAGTTCAACCACCCGCAATTAGGCAAAGTGGAATTGGGCGGCTGGAATTTCATGCATGTGTGGGCGAATGTCCCGCCGGAATTTTTGGAAAAGGAGATCAGCCCCTTCCCGGATTGGATTGTCTGGCACGCTCTTATCGCGCCCGAGCTTGCTCTGCGCGATGTGAGCGTCACCCCGCTGGGAGCGGATACGTACAACATCCGCCTCGTGGTGGAGAATCGTGGCTGGCTGCCCACCTACGTCTCAAAGAAAGCCTTGGAGCGCAAAGTCTCACGCAGTGTGATGGTTGAGATCCAACTGCCGAAAGGTGCGAAATTGCTCGCTGGAAAGCAGCGTGAAGAACCCGGCGAACTCGAAGGCAGGGCTCAAATTCCCGCTTCATTTATCTTTGAATCAGGAGATGGCACATCAGACCGTTTGAAAGTAGAGTGGATGGTCAAAGCGAAAAAAGGCAGCAAGGTCAAATTGACAGCAAGCCATGAACGTGCAGGCAAAATCCATACTGAGGTGTTATTGAAATAAGCAATTCAAACTCGTAAGATGAAATGGACACCGGTCCGTGCAGATACGCCGAATCTGTGCGGACTTTTATTTTGAAAGGAGGAAATCCCATGACTTGAGGAACATTTGTCATTCCCAGTTCGTCACTTTGGTAACGCCGATAAACCAAATAAAAAACGGAGGATGAAATGAAATCACGCATTGCATCGCTGCCGGTGTTCCTATTGTTGGGAATGCTGGTCCTGAACGCCTGCGGAGGTGGATACGCACCTGCCGCAACCGAAGCACCGCCCATGGCATACATCGAAGAAGCAGCTGCTGTTGAAGCGCTGCCTGCAGAAGATGCTGGCGGAGCACCTCTCGCCCAAGAAGCGGACTCTGCGTCTGCGTTGAAAGCTGGGCAGGTGTATGAAACCGGGTCCGCTGAAAACGTAGCCATCACCACCCATCTCATCATCAAATCAGCAGACATGCGCTTGTTGGTCGAAGATCCCGATCAATCCATAGATCGTGTGACCCAGATCGTAGGCGACTCAGGCGGATACATCATCAGCTCGCGGGTGTGGAATCAACCGCACCTCGATGGCAAGAACTACAAATACGCCACCATCACCATGGGAATCCCGGTCGAATCGTTTGAGCGAACCCTCAACCGTCTGCGCGGAATCTCGCTCGAAGTGTTGGACGAAACCGCCTCTGGTGAAGATGTAACCGACCAATACGTGGATTTGCAATCACAACTCACCAACCTCGAAGCCACTCGTGAACGTATCAAGTCCTTTCTGGAAGATGCCCAAAATGTAGATGAAGCTCTGCGCATCAACCAACAGCTTTCCGAGATCGAACGCCAGATCGAAGAGATCAAAGGACGCATCAACTACCTGCAAGACCGCTCATCGTATTCGACCATCTCGGTCACTCTTGAGCCGGAACTGCCAGAGATCGTTCCCACGCCCACTCCCGAACCAAAGCCGTGGACTCCCGGTGAAACCGCAGGAGACGCTTGGGAGACCCTCACCAAAGCCTATCAAGTCATCGTAGATCTGCTGATCTGGGTCCTGCTGGTGTTCGTGCCGATCTTTGGTCCGCCTGTGTTCATCATTTGGCTCATCGTGAAACTGGTCACCAGAAAACCGAATAAGCCTTCTTCATAACATAAATAAAAACCGCTGGGCAAGTTGCCCAGCGGTTTACTTTATATCTTCACCCGCCACATTTCCATGGAGTTGTCGTAGCCGCGAAGCTCAGACTGGAAACGAGAAACCGAATTCGGTGCGGAATTCCTTGCAAGGAATTCGGTCACTTCAGGGTCGTTGCGGATCTCACCAGAGAGGATCAACTCCCCTCCCGCCGAAAAATGTGGAAGCCGCGCCGCGATATTAACCGCTGATCCGAAATAATCCAACCGATCATTTAAATTGACCACAATGCACGGACCATGATGCACCCCCACCTTGATGCTCAACGGCGGAATGCCGCGCGCGGTCAATTCACGTTGAACATCCCAGATCGCCCGCACCGCAGAGACAGGTTTGCGGAATGCCGCCATCACTGCATCACCCATCGTTTTGACGATGGCGCCTTCCTCTTTGGCGACGGCTTGTTCGAGAATCTCAAAATGCTCACGGACCCGTCCAAACGCGGGGGCATCTCCGATCTCACGATACATCTTGGTGGAATTACGCAGGTCGGTGAACATCAACGTCATCGAACCGACAGAGATCTCTTCATCCGCACGCAGGACTTCGCTCGAAAAAAGATCACGGAATACTTGCAAGGTAGTCACATCGGCAGCGGTTGCAGCCTGGTCAGACCAGATAATGCGTTCCATTTGGAAGGTTTGGGTAAAGTCTGAGTCATTGAATAAACGAATGTTCGGGGTCAGCCCGATCTTCAAGAAATCACTGCTCCAACCGAGCTTATCCGCGTGAAAGTCCATAATGGCAGGTCCATCGTTTGAAGCGGTGAGGGTCTGCGAACCTTCCATTGAAGAAGCTGTCAGACGGTAACGCCCTGCTTCCAAAATAGTATTGAAAGGCAATTGCTCATGCGGCGGTACGACCAATGAAAAGACAATATGCGGCTGTCGCTGCGGGCTGCCTACACAAAATTCTATCGAAGCATCCACCCGCCGAATGGATGAATTGGGACGGAAGATCACTTCCACGTTCTGGTCGAAGTTCACATCAAAATTGATCTGGCAGGTATTGCAATGAGAATGAGAATGCACATCGCCCAAGCGTTTATGGTCTTCTGCCACACCGCGGCATTCAGGGCAGAGCAGATCCCAATACATATCTAAAATGCCTTCGCGGGTCGCGTACAGGAAAGTCTCTAATACGGTGCGGCGCGGCAGGTTCCAACCATCCGCCAGTGCATAAGGTCGCAGGCGTTGAATGGAAAGATCATCGGCACGTTGGAAATATTCATACAAGCGGTCAAGTGTGCCTTGGTCCGCGCCTTGCAAACTCAGGCGCTCGCGCAACAAGCGATAGCGGGTATGTCCGCTTGGGCTGAGGTTCCGCCCGGTTGTGATGGCAAGTATCGGATTAGGGTTCGAAGCGAGACGGTCATACAGTTTGAACGCATCGCCAAACTTCTTCGCACTATACATACCGATCCCGATCGGTATGGCAATATCCCCCAGCAGATTACGTGCTTTTACCCAAACTTCATAGACCAAATGTGTGCCTGCATCTCTGCGTTCCAGGCGGCAGTCCACGCGCATTTCCTGCAGCGGACCCGTTCGATAGCGGCGCAGGATTCCAAAGCGATAGGGGTAAGTCCATTCGAACGGCTCTTCATCCCAGATCACATTGATCAATGGTATTTTGAACTTGACTTGTTTTACGCGATTCTGTATCCCCAGCAGTTGCATGGGCGGCAAGCCCGTATCACGATTGAAGCGGTTCGTATCCGAAACTAGCGGCCACAATGCTTCAGGTGATGATGCCAGATCCCATTCCCATTTGTAATGATATTCGTTTGACATGATATATAGACCTATAAAGTCCGATTATTTTACCTGTCAAACCTATCAGCAGCATTACAGACAAATAAGAAATTACAGCGAGATCAAACCCAGTTCAATGCCCCGTTTCACAGCTTCGGTACGGCTTGCCGCCCCCAACTTGGCATACAACGCCGAAAGATGGAACTTGACCGTATGTTCACTGATGCCAAGCGTTAACGCTATTTGTTTGTTGGCAAGTCCCTCTGCCATATGTTGGAGGACTTCCTTCTCTCGCGCCGTGAGCGGCTCAGTGAGAGACTCTTCTCCCGAATTTTCCCCTCCCTTTGGCAACCGCATCAATCCCTCGACCAAGCCGGGTGCGCCCACCCAAAGCCCTTCTGCCACTGCGGAGATTCCTGCGGCTAATTCATCTACATTGGCTTCAGTGGATAAGACTCCCCATGCGCTCATCCCTGAAGTTACCAACGGTCTCACCGACTCAATATCATCTGTCAGAAAGAGAATGCCGAAATCTTTAAGTTCCAACCCATGTACAGAAGAGACCGAGGCGAGCACAGCCACCTCGGTTTCACGTTCGTTCACATCTGCAAGACGAGTCGCCTCCCCTACCACGCGAATACTGGGTTGGTTCGCAAGCATTTCACGCAACCCAACCCGCAACGCATGGTTCGGTGAGACAATGGTTACATGGATCATCATCGACGATAGACCGATAACGATGGACGATAGCCATTTGTCTGTCGTCCATCGTCATTGGCAGACACTATCTTTCTCCTACTATCACATTTACAGATTGCAACTTACCGCCGCGCAGAATGTCCATTGGCGTGGGTTTGCCAACTACATCGCCGCTCAAACGGGCGAATAATTCGTCGTGGTGTTCCACTGCCACACCAGCCACACCAACAAGGATATCACCAACGATCAAACCGCCTTTTTCTGCCGGGCTCTCTTTTTCGATGCCAACCAGCAATAAGCCGGTTTCTTGTTCGCGTTTCAACTGAGTTTGTGCATCACTAGGCAGGTTTACGGTCTGGCTGCGGACGCCGATATATCCACGTTTGATCTTGCCATGCTTGGTAAGGGTTTCGGCGATCTTCCATGCCAAATCTGCGGGGATGGTGATGGCTTCACCGCCCATGCCAAAGCCGGAGGTGTTGATGCCATACACTTCGCCATCACCATTAATAAGCGGACCACCAGAAAAGCCAGGGTAGGAAACGACATCGGTCTTGATGTATTTTTCCAACATGCCACCGCGCCCAGTGCGGACGGGTCCGCCGAGTTTGTTGACCGTGCCAAAGCTGGATTCAATTCCATTTGCAGAGGGACGTCCGATAGCGAGGACGAATTGACCCACACGAACGGGTGACTTCGCGGGTTCGGCGGGAGTGGCTACAGCGGAGTCTAATTTCAAGACGGCGAGATCCGTTCCCGGATCCCGACCGATGAGGCGGGCTTTAGCTTCTTTTCCATCCGCCAATAAAATCTTGATATCCTCTTCGCGCTCCACTACATGACCTGCCGTCAAGATCGTTTCTTTATCAATTGCAATTCCGCTGGCAGGCATGCGGCGGCGTGCATCCACGAGCACCGTGTAAGCGCCAGCCTTTTCGGCTGCATTTGCCATGGATTCAGAAAGTTCACTAAAAATATTTTTGCTCATATCATTTACTCCTTTGCACTTCATTCTAGTCAGTGCATGGGATGAGTGTATCGGTGAATCGGGTGGGCGGATACTGGACGTTTGGGTAGGTGATAATGGACAGTGAGTAGGGGTAGGTTATTTGCTTCTTGCTTTTTGTTCGAGGGGTAGCAAGGCAGCGAAGAGTTTTTCGTGGGTAGGCGTTGGCACGCCAGCGGACTTGCCCATGCGAATAACTGCGCCGGTCTGTTCGTTGAGTTCGGAGGGTCTGCCTGCCATCATATCCTTTTGCATGGAGGCGGTCATTTCTGATGGAAGATTATCAATACGCTGCATGGTGGCTTCGACAAAATCATCTGCAATGGGAACCCCTCTGGCGCGGGCAACAGCGGCAGTTTCGCTCATCGCGTTGATCAACATTGCGCGTGATTCTGGGTTGCTGCGGTATTCACCTGTTGAATGGCGAGTGTAGGCACCCACACCGCTGGTGCCAGAGATGAAGATGAATTTCTCCCACATGGCGGTTTTAATATCAGCAGGGTTCTCTGCGATAATGACGTTGGTGGAATTGAACAAGGCATGAAGATCTTCAATGCGTTTGCTTTTGGAGTTACTCCATTCGCCATACGCTATGTATGGCTTGATACCCACATGGCGGATCATGCCAGGTTCACCGATGAAAGCGCTAATGCGGCATAGCCCGCCAAGGACTTGCTCTTTGCCATAGGCTTTAAATAATATATCCATGTGTTCCATGCCATTCAACAAAGGCAGGATCATGGTGCTCTCCCCCACTACGGGTTTCATTTGGGTGATGGCTTCTTCTAACTGCCAGGCTTTGATGGCAAGCAGGATCAGATCGGCTCTGCCAATGGAGTTGGGTGAATCGGTTGCATTGACTGGATGGACGGTGAAATCTCCGTCAATCGACTCCACGCGCAAACCCGATTCACGGATGGCTGCGAGATGTACTCCACGGGCGATGAAGGTCACATCGGCCCCGTTTTGAGCGAGTCGCCCGCCGAAGTACCCGCCAACACCCCCAGTTCCGAAAACAGCAATTCTCATTAACACACTCCAATTCATTCAAAGGATACAATCAAGACAGAGTATTGGACAGTCACGCAGAGAACTCCCTTACCTTTTCCAGCAAGGTATTCATCTACAGTATCTCCCGCCAAAGGATATGCCATGCATTCGATTGCCATTCCAAGCCATATAACTGAAAGGCTGATATTACGTCCATTCAAGATGACAGATGCCGGAATCTTGTTCGATATCGTGAATGAGCCGGATATCTTTCAATTCTTCCCCAGCAAATCTGCCTGGTCTTTGGAGATGTGTGAGCGATATATCAATTATCAGACCCGGCATTGGGAGAAAATTGGGTATGGTCATTGGGCAGTGACACTGGCAAAGACAGATCAATTGATCGGCTGGTGCGGCTTGGAATTTTTACCGGACTCAAAAGAAACGGAAGTGGGTTATCTGCTGAGCAAGCCCTTCTGGAATAGAGGGTATGCCACAGAAGCGGCAAGTGCATCGGTTCAGTATGGACAGAAGACTATGCGCTTGCAGGAGATCATTGGTCTGACGGACCCGTTGAATCTCGCATCGCAAAGAGTGCTCGAAAAAAGCGGACTGATCTTCACGCGCAAACAAGTCTATTTCGGGATGGAAATGTTGCGGTTTTCCACTCAGGCTTGAGGTCCAGAAAGAGGCGATGTTTTTCGTCAAAATAAAAAGCCGGGCGATGTCTCGTCCGGCTTTTGCGTTCAGTACATTATGCAGGTACAGCGTCTGGTTCTGCTCTTGCAAGTTGGTCGTGATCTGGAAGGAGATCTTCGGCATTATGAATGGCAGGGATGGAATATCCGGCAAGGCCAACCAGCACGCAGATCAAACCACAGCCAAAGATGATGAGCCCCATGCCCGAGCCGGGACCTGTGCCCACCAAACCGCTAAAGGTTTGAGCAAACGTGCCACCCGCCCGCATTTGCGGTTCGAGGACGTAATCGGCAAGTGTGCCTGCAATGATGGGCGATATGGGGTTGGTGAACCACGCGATCAAACGCCGCGCAGAGAAGACGCGTCCCTGCAGATCTGGCGCGACCTTTGACTGCCAGATGGCTTGATTGGATGCATTGATAAGCGGACCCGTTATGGCTGCGATCGCAAGACCGATGATCCAAACCGGTAAGCCACCCCTTATACCGATGATGGCAGACCCAATCCCTGTGATGATCCAACCAATTAACACGCCATGCACTTTGCGTTTGAAGCCGCCCCAGGCACTCATTAAAACTCCGCCTGCCACACCGGCAATAGCGCCTGCTGTTTGCACGGAGCCGAACATCAAACTGTTGTTATCGGTGCGGGCAAGGACCATGGGAGCCAGCAAGGTGAACAGAATGCCGGAGAACAAGTTGCCAAAGAAGAACACCATTTGCAAACCAAGCAGACTGGGTCGGGCAAAAATATATTTGAACCCGAAGACTGCTTCTTTCCAAACACTGCCCTGTCCTTGCGCTCCTTCCACGGTTCTATCGGGTTGAGGAATGTGAACGACAAACAAGGCACCGATCGCAAAAAGGAAGGTAAAGACATCCACGAACAGGATGCCCGTCAACCCGATGAGCGGAAGCAACGCACCTGCCAACAACGGGGCAAAGACTTGCGGTCCCGCCTCGATCAGAGACATCATGCCGTTCGCCCGCCCATACTGTTCCTTGGGCACCATGGTCGAAATGGCTGCGGAATATGCGGGCCATTGGAAGGCATTGCCCAAGCCATAGATTATCGAAGTGACATATAAATGCCAGAACTCGAGGATGCCAAGCGCCTGAAAGATGAGGATCAAGACCGTGGCAACCCCAGCCGTCAGGTCACTGACCATCATCATCAATTTGCGATTATGACGGTCCACCATCACACCGGCAATGGGAGAGATGAGCAGGAAGGGAGTGATGAAGAATACCTGCATCAATCCCAACGCGGTGGCACTCTGGGTCTGTTCATACATCCAGATCGTTAGACCGAACTGGCTCATGGAACTGGCAAGCACCGAAATGATCTGACCTAGCCAGACGATGGTAAAGCCAACCATGCCGGTAGGTTGTTTTGTTTTTGTCTCTTGCATAAAGTTATCCTTTACTAGGCACGAACAGAAATAATACAACGCGCAAGAGGATCTCTTGCGCGTTGATGGCTATAACATCAAGCGATACGGTAAGTATAAAATCGGGAACATCGTTTTCTCCTTCTTGTCACAAAGACGGAACAAAACTTACTCGACAAAGATCTCCACGTGTTCACCGTCTTCTTCATCGGTTACGTCAATGATCTTGCCGGTGACACCCATGCGCAGCGCTTCCATGACGTTGCTCATGTCCACGCCTTGAACTTCAGGAGCGAAGTGAGCGCCGATCTTCAAACCAGCATCCACGAGCGCAAGCGGGATCTGAACGGAGGCTTTGGAACGCCCGGTACGCGTATCAGTAACGCGGACACGCAGCATGCGCGCCCCACCGGGTGTAGAAGGCGGACGCGGCGGCGCGGGAACGCCTCTGCGTGAATCGCTCAGTGCTGAGAGAAGTTTGGCTCCCTCCTCCGCGCTGATCTTGCCTTCCTCGATCAATTTGAGGATCTTCATTCTTTCTTCTACGTTTGCCATGTTCCATTTCTCCTTTCGCCGTTCAGGTCGAACGCTTATTTTATCCTGTTGCTACAGCAACACTGTCTTCCACGGGTACTTCTTCTTCGGGTTGTTCCACGGTCTTGGGTAATTTGAACTTCAACCAGATCGGGATGACAGACAGAAAGATCACAACAGCAGTCACCGTGAAGGGAACCGTCGGACCGAAACGCTGCCACATCTGACCACCGATCCACGGTGCAGGCAGTGAGATTACTCCCAGACTGGTGCTGAACAAACCGAACGCCAATCCGCGCAATTTTTGTGGGACTGCTTTACTGATCAACGATTGGTAGGCAGGACCAGAAACGCCCGCCCCCAAGCCAGCCATACCCCAACCTACATAATACATCCACTGATATGAAGGACCAGCAGGAATGTTCACCAACAGGAACAGAGATGCAGACATCAGGATCATACCCATAGCAATGCCAACACGCTCACCAGCCTTATCCGAAAGCCAGCCGCCAGGGATGGTGCTCAACATCATGCAGATGCCGAACATCGAAGTCACCCAACCGATCTGCTGGTAGGATAACCCGCCGATCTCTTGCATGTAAACCGGAAATAGATTTCCAGAAAATTGAAATGAGACATCGCGCAAACCGTCAGTGATCAGCATCCAGGTGATCAAACCGCCGCCAAAGACCAGACCGAACATCGCGCCAAGATTGGTCTTCAAACTCGTGAAGGACAATTTCTTGTGCTCGCCATTCGCTTTGTCGCCCTTTGCAGCTTCACGCGCCATGCTCAAACGCATCAGCATCGCAACGAAGTAGAATGTTCCTGCCATGGCAAGCATCAACTTGAAGCCATACGTCCCTGCCATAAAACCGCCGAGCGGAGGTCCAACCACTGCCACGATCATGAAGATAGCTTGCGAAATACCATATACCTTGCCGCGATTCTCTTCGCTGGAATGTTCGGCAATGAAAGCATCGAAACTAGGGCCAACCAGCGAACGAGCCACCGCACCAACCGCATACGACAGCAGCAGCCATTCCCAGGTATCCGCCAGCACGAGTGGAATATACCCAAGCACACCGAACACACTACCGATCGCGATCGCGCGCAGACGTCCCAGTGAATCAGAGACCCATCCGCCAAGGATCTGTAAGAACAACGGAACGATCTGAGCCAGCGTAAAGAACAGACCGATCTGTGAAATATCTGCATCCAATTCCTTGAGATACAGGGGCATCAAACCGTCATACATGCTCCCGCCGATGTTCGCAAAGATCATCGCCGTCAGGAACAGGATCAGTATTCCACTCAATAAAGGTTGTTTCTTGATCGTTTCCATTTTCTATCCTATAAAGACTTGCACTCGTTCTCCATCATCGCCGTCGTCCACATGGACGATCAACGGGTCTTTGATATTCTTCGCCAGCGCAATGGCATGCACCACATCATCCACATTCGTGTTCTTCAAACCTTCAATACGACTGCCAAAGGTACGAATGAACCAGGCGGCAAAACCAAGCGGCAACGGAAATGCCAGCGAAATTCTGCGCGGACCATCCTGATCCTTCGAGCGGGTACGATCCACATTCACATACAGCCAGCGCGAGGTCTTACTGCCAGCGCCCAACGCGATCAGCATAATTCCGAACGCCAGCGGCATGCTAAGGCAATAGAACCAAAAGTTCAAGCCCGCATTCTGTTGAATGCTGAACATCCACCATGCCATGAAAACTGTCGTGAGGATGCCGATCCAGAGGAAGGCGTTGGAAAAACGATGCGCTCGCAAGCGGACCTCGTCGATCTCAGGAGCTTCGCTTCTTTCCCCGCTGAAAACGGGTCCAACCTCAATAACTTCTGGTCCCGCTGAAGACTCATCCTCTGTCGGTTCGTCCAATGCACGCATTAATGTTGCAGCTTCTTCTGCACTGATCTTTCCATCTGCCACCATTTGCAGGATCTTCCTGCGTTCTTCTGAAGACATTATGAACCTCCTTCAAGTGCCGCTAAAAGTTTTTCCGCTTCTTCTGCGCTGATCTTCTTTTCTTGAAGCATCTTCAAAATTGCCAGACGTTCTTCATCTGAGACCTGCTGCTTGGGTGGAACAGGCACACCCTTTGGCGAGAAATCCCAATTCCAGCGCCCCACCCCAAACGCCACTTTGCCGCGTCCGCGGCGTTCGGCATCACGAGTCTTCTGTTCAATGCGACGGGTGGCAGCATCGATCTTGCGTTGTGCGCGTTCGGTTGCTTGTTCTACACGGCGGGAAATACGATCACCGAAACCAGACCAATCCATACCCATGCCTGCAAAGTTGCCAAAGTCTTCCGCAGAGTCACCTGCATCTGACCGGTTTGAAACGCGAATGTCGCCGCCGGCGCTCAAAGTCACATTGGCAGAACCGTCACCCAGCATCACCACGCGACTGGTCGCATCTTCTTCGTTTTCAACACCATCCCAATCAATATCAATGTCATCGCCACTGAGAGTTAAGGTTGCATTCGCTTTGGGAGGCATCACCAATAAAATGTCGTCACCCGCATGGACGGCATACGAATTGCCCGCCTGCGGATTCAAATACATCACCACGTCTTCGCCCACATTGGCGCTGACACTGCCGCGCACATCGCGCAGGGCAAGATCGTCAGAAACAGAGTCGATGGAAACACTGCCATCGACATCGCGAATGGAAACGTCAGAGTCAGCTTTACGGATGGATAAG
>Ga0172373_10008951_pt1 | contig 12574 bp, 9 predicted proteins | sample Lak10m_2_FD_114546 | JGI IMG/M metagenome (GOLD analysis project Ga0172373, IMG submission 114546) | Freshwater microbial communities from Kabuno Bay, South-Kivu, Congo - kab_092012_10m | ecosystem: Environmental > Aquatic > Freshwater > Lake | place: Democratic Republic of the Congo: South-Kivu... | reverse complement strand
TTTTCACCTTTTTTCAGTTACGTAGCACCGGCTATGCGCCTTCAAAAACGCAAAAACTGACAAAAAATCAGCCTGTTTTTGCCAACGGCAGAGAATCCTGAACAAGCTATAAATGCCCGCACGGGCACATCAAATATACAAATATATATGTTTTATTTTGACTAAAAATCAAAATCTGCCTCATAACAGCCGTATATTTGCGCGATTTTGTGAACCCCCGGGTTCATTTATTGTTCTGACGTCAATAAACGTATCACGCGCGCATGACCGACCATTCTGCTGTTTTCAACGCACATCCACAATACATAGAGACTCTGTACCAGAACTGGCTGAAAAACCCCGAATCCGTTACGCCGGACTGGGATGCCTTTTTCAAAGGTTTTGATTTCGCCCTCAACAACGCAGATGGTGCATCTGCCGGAATTCCTGCTTCGGGTACCGACTTTTCCAAAGAATTTGCTGTAGCTTCTCTCATTAACGGTTATCGCGACCGCGGCCATGCCCTTTCCACAACCAACCCGCTGAAACCTCGCAAGAACAGATTTCCGCGGCTCGAGTTGTCGGACTATGGGCTTTCAGAAGCTGATCTGGACACTCGTTTCGCCGCAGGCTTCGAAATTGGAATGCCCAATGCTGCTCTTCGCGATATTATTGACCGGTTGAGAAATCTGTACTGCGGCAACATCGGCTTCGAGTTCACGCATGTATTCAATCAGGAGAAACACGACTGGCTCCGCGATAAAATCGAGAACAGAAATCTGGCATCCGATTACGGGTTTTCGCTCGACAAGAAGCGCCGGATTCTGGAAAAAATCAATGGCGCGGTGGGATTTGAACAGTTCCTCGCTACCAAGTTCGTCGGCCAGAAGCGCTTCGGACTGGAAGGCGGCGAATCGGCAATTGCAGCACTCGATGCCATGATTAACCGCGCATCAGAGATGGAAACGCCGATCGAGGAGGTAGTCATTGGTATGGCTCATCGCGGACGTCTGAACGTACTGTGCAACATCGTGGGAAAAACCTACGAGCAGATATTCAGTGCTTTTGAAGACAAATCTATTCCCGACCAGAGCTTTGGTTCGGGTGATGTGAAGTATCACCAGGGATATTCCTCCCAGGTAGAAGCGCGAAATGGCCGTAAAACCTATGTCAAACTACTTCCAAACCCCAGCCACCTTGAAGCTGTCAATCCGGTAGTGGAAGGCTTCTGTCGTGCCAAGCTGGATATCATGTACACCGACAACTTCGACCGTGTTATTCCGATACTTATCCACGGCGATGCAGCCGTAGCGGGTCAGGGCATTGTATATGAAGTTATTCAGATGATGAATCTGGAGGGCTATAATACTGGTGGCACAGTACACCTTGTTATCAATAACCAGATTGGCTTCACCACCGGCTGGGAAGATGCACGCAGCAGTCACTACTGCAGCAGCATCGCGGAAGTAGTGGAAGCACCGGTATTTCACGTCAACGGTGATGACCCGGAAGCTGTAGTTTATGCAGCTGAGCTGGCTATTGAGTACCGCCAGAAATTCAATACCGATGTGTTTCTGGATGTGGTTTGTTACCGCCGCAACGGACACAATGAAAGTGACGAGCCACGATTCACGCAGCCGGAAATGTGGAAAATCATCGAGAAACATGAAGATCCGCGCACGCTGTACACACGCACACTAATTGCACGCGGGGATGTGGATGAACAACTGGCCAAAGATATGGAGGCACGTTTCCGCGCCGATTTGCAGGCCCGTTTGGACAATGCTCGCCAGAAACCGCTCCCATATACTTATCAGGAGCCGGAAATGCACTGGAAGGCACTCCGCAAGACCGTTGACGACAAAGATTTTCAGGAAAGTCCGGAAACCGGTATTTCCCGCCAGATAATTGACAAAGTGCTGAACCACCTGCTCAATTTCCCGGAAGGATTCACCCCCATCTCCCAGATTTCCAAACTGAATGATGCCAAGAAACAACTCGTGGCATCCGGAAAGATTGACTGGCAGCTGGGTGAGTTGCTCGCTTATTCATCGCTGCTGCTCGAAGGCCGCGATATCCGCATGAGCGGTCAGGACGTAAAACGCGGCACATTCAGCCACCGCCACGCCTGTGTAATTGACGCCAACGACTACCATGAACTGAACCGCCTCGACGGTTTGTCGCCGGATCAGGGCAAGTTCCGCATTTTCAACTCACTGCTGAGCGAATATGCTGTACTGGGATTTGAATACGGCTACTCTCTGTCCACTCCGGATGCACTGGTCATCTGGGAGGCTCAGTTTGGCGACTTTGCCAATGGGGCCAGCACAATCATTGACCAGTTTATCTTCGCCGGCGAGAGCAAGTGGCAGCGCATGAGCGGATTGGTGATGCTCCTGCCGCACGGTTACGAGGGTCAGGGACCCGAACACTCCTCTGCCCGTCTTGAGCGATTCCTGCAGGGATGTGCTGAAAACAACGTTACAGTAGCCAACGTGACATCAGCATCCAACTTCTTCCACCTGCTGCGCCGTCAGATTCTGCGTCCGTTCAGAAAGCCGCTTGTCGTGATGTCGCCCAAATCAACGCTCCGCGCACCATTCAATCTGGGTGAAATCCGCGAAATAGAAACCGGCACCCGGTTCCGCGAGCTTATTGATGATGCTGGCGCCAGCGCAAAAAAAGTAAAACGCGTGCTGGTATGCTCCGGCAAGGTTTACTACGACCTGCTCAAAAAACAACAGGAAGACGGCAGGGAAGATATTGCCATCGTTCGACTGGAACAAATTTATCCTTTCCCGAAAACACAGTTCGAGGCGCTGCTGAAGAAATACAAAGGCACCGAGCTGATGTGGGTACAGGAAGAGCCCGCCAATATGGGCGCCTGGGGGCATATTGCCGTCAATCACAGCCAGTACAACTGGAAATGCTCGGCACGCCGCGCAGCCGCTTCACCCGCGACAGGCTTCCCGAAAGCACACGAGAAAGAACAGGCTGATCTGGTTGCTGCTGCTTTCGCGAAATAGTAAATGGCGGATATGGAATGAAGGGTTTCGGGTACAGAATATACGGTATAGATTATACCCTGTACCCGAAATCCGGTACCCTTCTACATTACACAAACCGGCTCAGCAGATTTTCAAACAACTCCTGGCGACCGCTGCGTTGTTGTGGCTCGCCATCGCGCAATACAATCTTTTTGAGGTCTTTCAACTTAAGTTTCCCGGCTTCGAAAGCCTGCCCCTCCCCCTTGTCGAAAGAATCATATCGCTCCCGGAGCATTTTGGGATATGCTGAATGGTGCAGTATCTCGTGTGCGGCCAGAAGCGCGCGCGCGAAGCTATCCATTCCACCTATATGTGCGTAGAACATATCCTCCAGGTCCGTTGAATTGCGGCGCGTCTTGGCGTCAAAATTGATACCGCCACCGGCAAAACCGCCTGCTTTGAGAATCACCAGAAACGCTTCCGTGAGTTCATATACATTGTTGGGGAACTGGTCGGTATCCCAGCCATTCTGGTAGTCTCCCCGGTTGGCATCAATGGATCCGAGCATATTGGCCCCGGCGGCTACCGCCAGTTCATGCTGGAACGTATGCTGTGCCAGTGTGGCGTGATTCACCTCGATATTCAGTTTGAAATCCTTGTCGAGACCGTACTCTCGCAGAAATCCGATAGTGGTGGCAGCATCGAAGTCATATTGGTGCTTCATGGGTTCCATGGGCTTGGGTTCAATGAAGAAGGTTCCCTTGAAACCGGCCTTGCGGGCGTAATCTTTTGCCATGTGCAGGAAGCGCGCCAGGTGGTCGAGCTCCCGTTTCATGTCGGTATTCAGCAGACTCATATACCCTTCCCGGCCACCCCAGAATACATAATTCTCTCCGCCCAGTTTAATCGTGGCATCCAGGGCGTTTTGTACCTGAGCGCCTGCCCAGGCAACAACCTGAAAATCGGGATTGGTAGCGGCACCGTTCATGTAGCGCGGGTGCCCGAACAGATTGGCTGTCCCCCAGAGTAATTTCACACCTGTTTCACGCTGCTTTTCCAGCGCATAATCGGTAATTTTGGCCAGTCGGCGCTCACTTTCACGAAGAGTAGGCCCTTCCTGCACCAGATCATAATCGTGGAAACAATAATAGGGTATTCCCAGTTTGGTGATAAACTCAAACGCGGCATCCATCTTGTCGTAGGCCTGATCGAGGGGTTTACTGCGTTGAAGCCAGGGGAACGATTTGGTACCGGTGCCAAACGGATCGCCTCCTGTTCCGCAGAGCGTGTGCCAGTAGGCAACGGCAAACCGGAAGTGTTCCTTCATCGTTTTATCACCCACTTTTCTGTCGGCATCGTACCAGCGGAAGGCAAGCGGATTATCGGATTTGGGCCCTTCATAGCGAATCGGGGCAATGGAAGAGAAATAGGATGCCATATTCAGCAGGTGTTGAGTTGACTGATTTAATGTTATATTTGCCCAAAGTAACAGCAATTCATTCAATTCATAAAATATCTGTTTCAAATGAAAAGTAAATTCTCTCTGGCAGCCCTTTTGCTGACACCATTCATGATAGCCGCCCAGGTATCATCTGATTTCAAAGTACCCTCCTTCAGGCTCATACAGACTGATACATTTAAATTTAACAATTTTGTGGACTGCAACATGGCTGCTGCCTGGGTGGGTGATACATTCCGGATTTTTCCGGGTAAATATGGTGAGGATCCCGTCTGGGGCGATGCCCGCGACCTGAAATTTTCCAGCGGGAAAAATGCCGATGAGGCGTTCAGCAATCCGGCCGCTGCATACATTGCGCCTTCCATGCCGTCCAATGGCCCCGGATTACACGGGGCGGTCTGGTTTGAAACGGTGTATCAGGATGTAGCCGACAAAAGCGGGCGTACGCTCTATGCGGTTTATCACAATGAAAATTATCCGGAAACACTGCCCTATAACCCGACTACGGGAGAAGGATATATTGACAAAGACTGGCCTCTGGGACTCACCGAGCGGATTACCCCGGCTGCTGTGTGCCGGATTGGCATTATGAAATCGGTGAATGGTGGCTGGAGCTGGGAAAACAAAGGACTTTTTCTGGAGGACAAACAGCCCCGGATGATCCTGAAACCGCACAATACCTCCAAAACATTCGCCGGAGGTGTCGGCGACCCGTCTGCCGTGGCGGTGGGTGAATATCTCTACCTGTTTTATGGAGAATACGGGTATCCCGGAGTTTACAGTCAGGAAACCTACAGTGCCGAAAAAGAGTGGAGCGGACAATGTATCAGCGTGGCGCGCATCAGGATCAGTGATCTGGATGCTCCGCAGGGCAAGGCTCGCCGCTGGGATGGCACTGGATTCAACGCCCCCTGGGATGGTATCGGTAAGCCGGTCTCTTCATTGCAGATTCCACGTTCATCCGGTGGCGGCGGTGCTTCTTCTCCCGATGGCGGATTCCACTGGGGGCCCTCTGTCAGCTGGAATACTTACCTGAATTGCTGGGTAATGCTCATGGGCAAGGTGGAAGGCCGGTCGTGGGTGGGTGATGAACTGTACATATCATTCAATCCGCATGCCGATCTGGACAAGGGGAGCAACTCACAGGACTGGACAACCCCGCAGTTGCTGGTAGTCAAACCAGGTCACGTGATGTGGTACCCGTCGTTACAGCCGATGAACACACAGGAAGATATCGAGGCGAGGCGCACCTGTCTGCGTCTGGGTCAGCGCGCGCGACTGTTCTTCAAGTACTCTGATCTGGGGAAATACTGCTCGGAGTATATCGTTGAGTTCAATCGTTAGGTTCTAAAAAAAACCGGCTCCATGCGATTGCAGCGGAGCCGGTTACATTATTTATTCTTGTAGGGAGGCTGATCAGCGTCTTCCGCCGCCGCCGCCGCCTCTGCGGTCACCGCCGCCGCCGCGTCTGTCGCCACCGCCACCTCTGCGATCGCCGCCACCGCGTCTGTCGCCACCGCGGTCGCCACCGCCGCCGCGACCAGCGCGTGCAGCGTTTTCTTCATCGGTAGGCATGGTGCCGTCAGGTTTTGGCGTGATTGCCCTGCGGGAAAGTTTCATCTTGCCGGTGCGCGGATCAACATCCAGAATTTTGAATGAAACCTTGTCGCCGACTTTGAGTACGTCAGAGATGTGCTCAATTCTGCGATGGTCATATTCAGAAACGTGCAGCAGACCGGTTTTGCTCTTGAACTTGACGAAAGCACCGAAATCAGTGAGTTCTTCCACTTCTCCCTCGTAAACAGCGCCAACTTCAGGCATAAAGATGATACTCTGAATCTTGTTGTACGCAGCATCCAGAGAAACCTTGTCCGGACCAAAGATTGCTACAATTCCGCCTTCTGTATCTTCATCAATAGAGATGGTGGTTCCTGTATTGCGCTGCATTTCCTGAATAACCTTGCCACCAGGTCCGATAACGGCTCCGATGAAATCGCGCGCGATACGGAATTCAACCATACGCGGTGCATGTGGTTTGAGATCTTCGCGTGGTTCTGCAAGTGATTTGGCCATTTCACCCAGGATGTGCAAGCGACCTTCGCGCGCCTGCAGGAGCGCCTTTGTCAGGAGCTCATAAGGCATGCCGTTGATTTTGATATCCATCTGGGTGCCAGTGATACCTTTCGATGTACCGGTTACCTTGAAATCCATATCGCCCAGTGCATCTTCATCGCCCAGAATATCGGAAAGAATCGAGATACGGCCTTTGTCGTCAGCAATAGCACCCATGGCAATGCCGGCTACGGGGGCCTTGATATGAACACCGCCGTCCATCAGCGCCAGAGAGCCTGCGCAGACAGTAGCCATGGAGGATGAACCGTTGGACTCGAGAATGTCGGATACAACGCGCACAGTATAGGCGAAGCCGGCCGGGAGTACCTTCCGGATAGAGCGGGCTGCCAGGTTGGCATGGCCGACCTCACGGCGACCAGGGCCCCTCATGGGCTTCACCTCACCTGTGCTGTATGGCGGAAAGTTGTAATGCAGGATAAACCGCTCGTCGTACGGATTGATCGCATTGTCTATGAGTTGCTGATCTTCCTTGGTACCGAGCGTGAGTGAAGTGAGTGACTGTGTTTCACCCCGGGTAAACACTGCCGAGCCGTGTGCAGAGGGGAGATAGTCCACCTCGCACCAGATATGACGGATTTCGTCGCTTTTCCGGCCGTCCAGGCGTTTTCCGTCGGTCAGTACCACGTCACGGATAATGTGTTTCTTGGTCTTGTCGAAATACCGGTCGGCCAGTGGCTTCCAGTTTTCTTCTGTTTCCTCTCCGAACTCCTGCTCGAGCGTGGTCATAACCATCTCTTTGAGCTCTTCAAGGCGGGATTTGCGGGTATCTTTGTCGGAAGCAGAACGAGCCAGCGCGTAGATATCATCCTTTACAAGCGATTCAACGCGAGCCTTGAGCGCCTCATTTTCCGGAATTTCCGGAAGCGGACGTTTCACCAGAGCAGATTCACCTACCAGTTCAGCCAGTCTTTCCTGTGCGGCGATTTGCGTTTTGATAGTTTCGTGGGCAATTTTCAGTGCTTCTACAAGATCCTCTTCCTGACACTCGTTGGCTTCCCCTTCCACCATGGTGATATCGTGTTTGGTGGCAGCTACGATGAAATCCATGTCGGCATGCTCCAGGTCGGAGCGGTTTGGATTGATAACAAACTTGCCATCAATACGAGCGATACGAACCTCGGAGAAGAGTGCCTCCACAGGGATATCACTTACCGCAATAGCTGCAGAGCAGGCCAGTCCGGCCAGTGCATCGGGCATCGTTTCCTTGTCGGCAGAGATCAGGTTGATGATCACCTGCGTTTCGTTCATGTAGCCATCGGGGAACAGTGGGCGGAGTGCACGGTCAACCAGGCGGCTGATGAGTATCTCATAGTCAGAGAGACGCGCTTCCCTGCGGAAAAAGTTTCCGGGGATACGTCCGATAGAGGCGAATTTCTCCTGATAGTCAACGGAGAGCGGGAAGAAAGGCTGGTTTTCTTTCGCCTTTCGGGCGCTTACCACAGTACAAAGGAGCATGGTATCGCCCTGGCGTACCAGTACGGAGCCGTCGGCCTGAGCGGCCAGCTTGCCCGTTTCAAGCGCAATTTCACGTCCATCCGGCAGGTTGAACGTGGTGCGTAGCGGGATTTGTTTACCCATAACAGAAATGAATTGTGCGCCGCAGGAAGCACGGGATTCCGGGGATTGTCGAAAACAATGAGCGCGCAAGGGAAATATAAACAGTCGGAAAGAACCGATACTACACACAAAGGAGTGTATTTGGGGATACACTTCTTTGTGTGGGGGACAAATAATCCCCGTTTTTCAGACGGTTTCGCCTGTTGCGCGTGGGGTCAATTTTCAACAACATCCCCGTGAAGCCGGAATCTGGCCGTCGGCACGGGTTAATAATCAAAAAAAATGTCCGGCTGGCTTGTTGCAGCCGGACATTTTTTAACCGGTATTACTTACGCAGGCCGAGTTTCTCGATCAGTGCGCGGTATTTGAAGATATCCTTCTTGGCGTAGTAGGAAAGGAAACTTTTACGCTGACCGACCATGGTAAGCAGGGCGCGGCGGGAAGAGTGGTCTTTCGGGAACTTTCTCAGGTGACCGGAGAGGCACTCGATACGGTAGGTCAGGAGAGCTACCTGTACTTCCACATTGCCTGTGTCGTTTGCGTCTTTACCGTACTGTTTGGTGATTTCAGCGATTTTTTCCTTGTTGTAATAGACTGCCATTTTTTAAATTTTAATGGTGTGAAATGAAAAATGCCGGTTACAGATTTCAGAGGGTCAAACGGCAGTTATTGCCTATCCATCTGTATTCAGCGCCGCAAAGGTACGGCGAAATGCTTGTAATCAAAACTATTACGGATATTATTTGGATTATTGGCGGGAATATCAGTTCATGGCATCCACATCGAGTACTATGTCGAGCAGCATGCGGAGGTCGTCGTAGAACTCCCTTACAACTTCATAACTCGTATTGGAGCGGAATAGAGACGGTTCGAGCAGATTTTTATCCTGCGTGAGTGCGAGATAAATTTTATCGCCGATGATGGAGCATAAAATCTCCTTGTCGCGGTTATGCTGTATGAACTTTTCCCGGAACCGAAGAATTTTCCACTGAATATCTTCGGAAATAACGTCCTGAGGACGCGCATCGGGCGTGGCATAGGTATCGAAGAAGGCTTCGAATTCGGGCAGGAGATGATTCCGCACACGCCGTCCGCCGATGAGGTGAAAGGCTCGTTCGCTCATACTCATGTATTTGCGCTGGGAATCGGGCAGGAGGAGTACGCCACCGTGCATATCCCATCGCTGAAAGTCGGCTACCAGAAAAACGCCCCTGAACACGCGGTCCAGATTTCTCCTGACCGGACTGATTTCGAGCACTTGCAGTTCACAGGCCTCGAAGGGAGTTTCACGTACCTGCCCCCTGATCAGATCTTCCCCTTTGTAAGTGTCGGCACTGACAAAAATTTTGCTCTCGAAGAACGTCTTTGCGGGGATAAATCCGGCAGGATTGTAGTTTTCAAAAGAAAAGTTCACATCATTGTCAATGAAATCGAGCAACAGATTGACAATACGCGGTTTGAATTCCTGATAAAATACGCGTACCCGGAACAGCAGAAAAGCAATCCAGACTCCGGCAAGCAGCGACAGCACGAGGGCGAGTAAAAAGATGGCTACATATATCTGTACAGCCACTACGAGAACACCCAGAAAGGCAGAGAGTGCGAGCAGGCGCAGCAGCCTTTTTCGTCGTCGCTCCAGATGCAGGAGTTCCGGAAAAATGCTTTGATTGTAGAAAAGCCTGAAATCGTGATAGGCGCTGTCCAGCATACAGCCTGTATCAGATATCTACGCCCTTTTTTGCAGGGTATTCCTGAATATAGGCGTCTATGAGTTCTACCAGCAAATCTTTCAGGAGGAAATTTTCGAGGCGCGCGATGGTTTTGAGTTTTTCCAGCTTGGTTTTATCAACCGCTACCGTAAGACGGCGTTTACCGGTGGCTTCATCAGTGATAATGCCGCGAATATCAATAGTTTGCCGGATGAGAGAGTCAAGACCGTGCGGAATATTGTCGGATGCTGGCGGATTTGCTACCGATTTGCCCTTGCCGGAAGCCGAAGCTGCCTGCATATCATCATTCTGGTGAGAGAGGCTTTCATCCAGTGCATCCTGAAGCAGCAAGTTGAGATCTGACATGAAACTTTTGTGCCCGGAGCGGCGATCTCTGGGGGGAGAAACAGCAGCAGCGGCGGCATCAGCAACCAAATTACCGCCTGTTTTACTATCGGACAGCAGATCGTCCAGACCTTCAGAAAATTTCTTTTTTGCCATGGTCAGAAAAGATTGGCGGTGATGTTTATCCTTTGGTTCGTTCGAGGATTTCTTTCGTCAACTCGAGATAATCCTGTGCTCCAGGACTTTTGGGACTATACTCGAAGATGTCTTTCCGGTGTGCCGGAGCCTCAGCCAGAGCTACATTTTCCCGGATACTGGTTTTGAATACCTTGTCTTCAAAGTACTTCTGTATGATGTCAAGCACATCGCGGTTGAGAACACGGCGACTGTCGTACATGGTAGGGATGACACCAGCCATTTCAAGGTCTGTGTTCAGGCGCGAGCGCACCTTGTCAATAACCTGTTTGATTTTGGCAAGACCCTGTACCGCCAGAAACTGTGTCTGCAAGGGAATAAGCACATAACGACTGCTGGTAAGTGCATTCAGCGTCAGGAGACCCAGCGAGGGCGGACAGTCAATGAGAATATAATCGTAATCATCAACTACCTGAGTCAGAATTTCACGGAGCAGGTATTCACGGCCCGCCTCATTGATGAGCTCCATCTCCGCACCGGAAAGATCCAGGGATGATACCACTACATCCAGATTGGGCTTGCAACTGAAAGGAACTACCTCGCTCTCTCCCCGCAAAGCCTCGTATATAGTAACCTTCTGGCGTGGAATGCCGAGAGAAACAGTAAGGTTCGCCTGTGGATCAAGGTCAATAAGCAGTACACGCTTGCCCAGCTCCACCATGGCAGCGCCTATGTTGACAGCACTGGTTGTTTTGCCCACGCCGCCCTTGTGATTCAGAAGAGAAATGACAATGCCCATATTAATAAGGTGGTTCGGAGCCGATATTTTCTTTGAACCGGCTCAAACAATCTGATACCGTCACAAATGTACGTCTAAATTTTTTAATCACACAGTTGTTAAATATTCAGACCATCCGCACAGGGCAGGATATATCTGCATATACCCCCGGGACTACTTTCCGGATCCGCAGACAGTTTATTATTGTTTGAAAATAAAAACCAATTAAGCTATTGATTATCAAATATTTGCATAAAAAGTCAAAGTTGATTTCATTTTTTATGAAAAAAAACCTTTCAAATGTTTTGTTTTTAAAAACTCTTTGTTTTATATTTGCAGCATCAAACGGAGAGAATACTCCATTTCAAGTAAATTCCAAATTTCAGCGTTATGATTAAAGAAGACAGAATTGACCTGAACAGTCGCTTTATCAGGGTCTTTCAATTACTGGAAGAACGCGGCGCTATTGTTAAAAATGACCGTGCAGGCAAGGGCGTCGGTGATGTGGCAGAGAAAGTGCTTGGCAACAAGGCTTACGGTCATATCATCAGAGCATTCCTGAATCCCGACAACAAGCGGGTAATTGATTACGGACAGGCGCAGTCATTCTGTCGGGCTTATGAAGTCAATGAAGCGTGGCTTTTACACGGGATAGGTCATCCGTTCGGTTTCGACGAGCCCGGAGAATCTTTTTCTGCTGACCGGATGATCAGCGAGTCCGGCGGGAATATTCTTTACACCACGGTAAGAGCCTTTGCAGGCGCCACTGTCGGAGGTGAAAGCCCTGAAGGCAGCACATACTTTTCCATCCCGGGTGTATCCGGCTATGGCCTGGTTGCCTTCCAGATTGATGGTAACTCCATGGATCCTGTCATAAAAAATTCGGATATCGTAGTCTGTCGCCCGCTGGAGGGTATGAATGAAGTCCGTGACAACGAGATATATACGGTACGTTCGGACGGGTATGTCTGGGTGAAATATGTCCAGAAAATCCATAACAACCGCGGCGTGGTTGTCAAGCTGAAGCTTATTTCAGCCAACTATTTCGACAACGATCCATTCGAGGTGGACGTAAACGAGTCAACACGCCTTTTCAAAGTGGTTCGAAAAATCAGTAACGTCTGATTTTACTTCAGGAAAATGCAGTCCGGACAACTTCCGGAGCATGCATTGTTTCTATTCCGGCCTGTGTGCAGTCAGGTACGGGCTGGAGTGTTGTGACTACCCAGAGTCTGCTCAGGATTTTTTGCTATCCGCAGAAAATTCCGAACAGATTCCAAGATATTTATCCTGCTGTTTATTGTTTCGGCGTCTCCCGGCGTAATGCACGGGGAGGCGCTTTTTTAGAGCTTGTTCAGGATTCTCTGCCGGTGGAAAAAACAGGCTGATTTTTTGTCAGTTTTTGCGTTTTTGAAGGCGCATAGCCGGTGCTACGTAACTGAAAAAAGGTGAAAAATGGCGAAAAATGAGCCGTTTTTGACTCGGCGAGAGA
>Ga0172373_10008950_pt1 | contig 12579 bp, 8 predicted proteins | sample Lak10m_2_FD_114546 | JGI IMG/M metagenome (GOLD analysis project Ga0172373, IMG submission 114546) | Freshwater microbial communities from Kabuno Bay, South-Kivu, Congo - kab_092012_10m | ecosystem: Environmental > Aquatic > Freshwater > Lake | place: Democratic Republic of the Congo: South-Kivu... | reverse complement strand
TGCGCCGATCGCGATGGAGCAGGGTCTGCGCTTTGCGATCCGCGAGGGCGGACGCACGGTGGGTGCGGGCGTCGTCGCCAAGGTCATCCAGTAAGCAGGCAATCGCGCAATCCGCGCCGGGGCCACGGGGCCCGCGCGGATTGTTCGCTTTCGGAGCAGGACAGCAGGGGCATAGCTCAACTGGCAGAGCGTCGGTCTCCAAAACCGAAGGTCGGGGGTTCGATCCCCTCTGCCCCTGCCAATTTTCTCCTCGACTCCTTATTACCGGCCATTCATGTCTCAGCAAACCGTCGATACCGTCTCCAGCACTGCTGACCGCCTGAAGGTGGGGCTTGCGATTGCCGCCGTCGTGGCTGGCATCGTTGGCTTTTACCTCCTCGGCGAGCAGCCCACTGTGGTGCGGGTGGTGTCCGTGATCGCGGGCCTGGCCGCAGGCGCTGCGATTGCATGGTTCTCCGGTCCGGGGCAGCGTTTCTTCGCTTTTGCAAAAGACTCCTGGGCTGAAACCCAGCGGGTGGTGTGGCCCACGCGCAAGGAAACAGTCCAGATGACGCTGACTGTTTTTGCCTTCGTGGTCGTGATGGCGCTTTTTCTGTGGCTGGTCGACAAGACGCTCGAGTGGGTGCTCTACGATCTGCTGCTCGGCTGGAAGAAATAAATGTCGAAGCGTTGGTACGTCGTGCACGCCTATTCCGGAATGGAAAAGAGCGTTGCCCGTGCCCTGCAGGAGCGGGTTGATCGCTCTGGCATGGCGGACAAGTTTGGTCGCATTCTGGTGCCCACCGAAGAGGTGGTTGAAATGCGCAACGGCCAGCGCACCATCACCGAGCGCCGGTTCTTTCCGGGCTATGTGCTGGTTGAAATGGTGCTCGACGATGACACCTGGCATCTGGTCAAGCACACCAACAAGGTCACGGGCTTTGTAGGCGGGGCGGGTAACCGGCCGTCGCCGATCTCCGACAAGGAGGTCGAGAAAATCATGGCCCAGATGCAGGAAGGCGTGGAAAAGCCGCGCCCCAAGACCCTGTTCGAGGTGGGCGAGATGGTTCGTGTGAAAGAGGGTCCGTTCACCGACTTCAACGGCAACGTCGAGGAAGTCAATTACGACAAAAGCCGCCTGCGCGTATCAGTCACCATTTTTGGCCGTGCCACGCCGGTCGAACTCGAATTCGGGCAGGTCGAGAAGGTCTGATTTTTACCGCTAGACGTATGTAACGAATGGCGCCGTGAGGCGCACATCCCCGGCAGGGCTTGTCTCTGCGGGGGTCGAGGAGCGCAAGTAAGCCGGCCATGAGCGAGTGGCCAACCGAACGCGCGTTTGAACTCAAACCTGGAGACGCCAGATGGCGAAGAAGATCGTAGGCTTTGTGAAACTGCAGGTTCCTGCAGGCAAAGCCAATCCTGCCCCCCCGATTGGCCCCGCGCTGGGTCAGCGTGGCCTGAACATCATGGAATTCTGCAAGGCGTTCAACGCCCAGACCCAGGGCATCGAGCCCGGGCTGCCCATTCCAGTGGTGATCACGGCCTATGCCGACAAGAGCTTCACCTTCGTGATGAAGACTCCGCCGGCCACCATCCTGATCAAGAAAGCGGCCAAGATCGACAAGGGATCGCCGCGGCCGCACACCGACAAGGTGGGCTCCATTACCCGTCAGCAGGCCGAGGAAATCGCCAAGGCCAAGATGCCTGACCTCACTGCCGCGAACCTCGACGCTGCCGTGCGCACCATCGCCGGATCAGCCCGCAGTATCGGCATTACCGTGGAGGGACTCTGATCATGGCCCGACTCAGTAAACGCGCCAAAGCCATCCGCGCCAAGGTCGAACCGCAGAAGGCGTATGCTCTGAACGACGCGCTGTCGCTTGTCAAAGAGTGCGCCAACGCCAAGTTTGACGAATCCATCGACGTGGCCGTTCAACTCGGCGTCGATGCAAAGAAATCCGACCAGGTGGTTCGCGGGTCGGTGGTGTTGCCCGCCGGCACCGGCAAGTCGGTTCGCGTCGCGGTGTTCACCCAGGGTGCGAAAGCCGATGAAGCGCGCGCTGCGGGCGCCGAGATCGTCGGCATGGAAGACCTCGCCGAGCAGGTGAAGGCAGGCAATATCAATTTCGATATCGCCATCGCGTCACCAGACGCCATGCGGGTGGTGGGTGGCCTGGGTCAGATCCTCGGTCCGCGCGGCCTCATGCCGAATCCGCGGGTAGGCACTGTCACCCCCGATGTGGCGGGTGCCGTGCGCAACGCCAAGGCCGGTCAGGTGCAGTACCGTACCGACAAGGCGGGTATCGTTCACGCGACGATCGGCCGCGCATCGTTTGGTACCGACAAGCTCGAAACCAACATCAAGGCACTGGTCGAAGCGCTCAACCGTGCACGTCCGCAAAGCGCCAAGGGCATTTATCTGCGCAAGGTTGCTGTGTCGAGCACGATGGGGGTGGGCGTTCGCGTCGATCCGTCCGCGTTCTCGGCCACTGCCGCCAACTAAGAGGAATAGCAGGGCCCGGCGCCGTGGCGATCGCCTGCAGTGCCGGAACCCATTCAGCAAATCAAAGAACTTTGGGCCGCGGGTCCAGGCACACCATCCCTTCGGATTGCCAGTTGGGTGGGGTGCGGGGCCGGCGGGTTATCAAAGACCGCAGGGGGGAGCGCGGGCAGTCTGCCGCGAGCCTTTAATTCCGCAAGGTCCCTGCGCAGATGGCGTCCCCGAAGCGAGGATCAACGTGAACAGACCAGCGTGCTCATGCGGGTTTGCAACGGGTTCCCCGGTCGGTCGCCGTGTAGCAACTGAGAGCGCTTGCGGGGCAGGCGCTCGGTCGTGCAAAGGCACGGCCGGCATCCGTCCCGAAGGTGCTTTCGTTTAACCAGGGGAAGACCGTGGGTCTCAATCGAGAAGACAAGGCCGTCGTTGTCACGGAAGTTGCCGCCGAAGTGGCGAAGGCTTCTGCGATCGTGGTGGCCGAATACCGTGGTCTGGATGTCGGTGCAATGACAGCGCTGCGCCGCAAGGCGCGCGAGTCGGGCGTTTACCTGCGTGTGCTCAAGAACACGCTGGCACGGCGCGCGATCGCCGGCACGCCATTTGAAGGGTTGACCGATCAGCTGGCCGGTCCGCTCATCTATGGCATGTCGACCGATCCCGTGTCGGCCGCCCGCGTACTCAACGATTTCGCCAAGACCAACGACAAGCTGGTGCTGAAGGCGGGAGCTCTGCCCAATTCCGTGCTCGATGCGCGGGAGGTCAAGGCGCTCGCCACCATGCCCAGCCGCGAGGAGTTGCTGGCGACGCTGTTGGGCACGATGCAGGCACCGGTTGCCAAGTTCGTCCGTACGCTCAACGAGGTGCCCGGCAAGTTCGTGCGCACCCTCGCGGCGCTGCGCGACGAGCGCGAAAAGGCAGCCGCCTGAGCGTCGGGCTAACCGTCACAAACATTCAGATTCTGCAAACCTTCAAGCATTTTTCGGAGTTAAATCATGGCACTCAGCAAGAATGAAATCCTCGACGCGATCGGCGCAATGTCGGTGCTCGATCTGGCCGACCTCATCAAGATGATGGAAGAGAAGTTCGGCGTGTCCGCTGCCGCTGCCGCCGTGGCTGTGGCTGCTCCGGCTGCCGCTGCTGCCGCCCCGGCCGCCGAAGAGAAGACCGAGTTCACCGTCGTTCTGAACGCCGCTGGCGAGAAGAAGGTCGAGGTGATCAAGGTTGTCCGCGCCGCCACCGGCCTGGGCCTCAAGGAAGCCAAAGACCTGGTCGATGGCGCGCCGAAGCCCGTCAAGGAAGGCATCAGCAAGGCCGATGCCGAAGCCCTCAAGAAGCAGCTCGAAGACGCCGGCGCCAAGGTCGAACTCAAGTAACGACCGGCTGGTTTTTTTCTTGCAGCAAGCGATTCGCCCGGACACCGGCCGCGCCACGCGCGGTTCGGTGGCTGGGTGTTTTCGTCTCGTTCTCCGTTGTTCCCGCTGACCCGCCCCGGGAGAGCCCATGGCCCACGCTTCCGCCTATTCGTTCACCGAAAAAAAGCGCATCCGCAAAAGCTTCGCCAAACGGCGAGTCGTGCTCGATGTGCCGTACCTGCTCACGACGCAGATCGAGTCTTATGATCGATTCCTGCAGTCCGCCGTGTCGACCGGCGAGCGGCAGGACGAGGGCCTGCAGGCCGCGTTCTCTTCGATCTTTCCGATCGTCTCGCACAATCAGATGGCGAGGCTTGAATTCGTTCATTACGCACTGGGCAACTCGGCCTTCGACGTGAAGGAGTGCCAGCAGCGCGGCCTGACTTTCTGCGCGCCCCTGCGTGCCCGCGTGCGCCTGGTCATCATGGACCGGGAAGCCGCCAAGCCGACGGTCAAAGAGGTGAAAGAGCAGGAGGTTTACATGGGCGAAGTGCCGCTCATGACCGATACCGGCTCGTTCATCATCAATGGCACCGAGCGTGTCATCGTCTCCCAGCTGCACCGCTCGCCGGGCGTGTTCTTCGAGCATGATCGCGGCAAGACCCACAGTTCGGGCAAGCTGCTTTTCTCGGCTCGCATCATTCCTTACCGTGGTTCGTGGCTCGATTTCGAGTTCGACCCCAAGGACATCCTCTATTTCCGTGTCGATCGGCGCCGCAAGATGCCGGTCACCATTCTGCTGAAGGCCATTGGCCTGAACCCCGAGCAGATCCTTGCGCATTTCTTCGTGTTCGATGCCTTCCGCCTCATGAATGATGGCGCGCAGCTCGAGCTCGTGCCCGACCGTCTGCGCGGCGACGTGGCGCGCTTTGACATCACCGACCGTGACGGCCGGGTGATTGTTGCCAAAGACAAGCGAATCAACGCCCGCCACATTCGCGAGATCGAAACCGCGGGCCTGAAGCATGTGTCGGTGCCTGATGACTACCTCATCGGTCGCACGCTCTCGCAAAGCGCGGTCGATCCCGATACCGGTGAAGTCGTGGCACGCGCCAATGACGAAATCACCGAAGACCTGCTGAAGAAACTGCGGGCGGCCAACGTCCGCGAGTTCCGTACGCTGTTCACTAATGACCTCGATCAGGGTCCCTATATTTCGCAGACCCTGCGAATTGACGAGACCGTCGATCAGACCGCTGCCCGGATCGCCATCTACCGCATGATGCGCCCCGGCGAGCCGCCCACCGAAGAGGCGGTTGAGGCGCTTTTCAACCGGCTGTTCTACAGCGCCGATGCCTACGATCTGTCCAAGGTCGGCCGCATGAAGTTCAATCGCCGCGTGGGTCGCGACGAGTCCACCGGGCCGATGACGCTTGCCGATGACGACATTCTCGCGGTCATCAAGATTCTGGTCGACCTGCGCAACGGCAAGGGCGAGATCGACGACATCGATCACCTGGGCAACCGTCGTGTGCGCTGCGTGGGCGAGCTGGCAGAGAACCAGTTCCGCGCGGGCCTCGTTCGCGTCGAGCGCGCCGTCAAGGAGCGCCTGGGCCAGGCCGAAACCGAAAACCTCATGCCGCATGACCTGATCAACAGCAAGCCGATCAGCGCTGCCATCCGTGAATTCTTTGGTTCCAGCCAGCTCTCGCAGTTCATGGACCAGACCAACCCGCTGTCCGAGATCACCCACAAGCGGCGCGTATCGGCACTGGGTCCCGGTGGTCTCACGCGTGAGCGCGCCGGCTTTGAGGTGCGCGACGTGCACCCCACTCATTACGGCCGAGTGTGCCCGATTGAAACGCCCGAAGGCCCGAACATCGGCCTCATCAACTCACTCGCGCTCTATGCGCGTCTGAATGAGTACGGCTTCCTGGAAACGCCGTACCGCAAGGTGTCAGACAATCGGGTCACCGACGAGATCAACTATCTGTCGGCGATCGAGGAAGGCCGCTACGTGATCGCGCAGGCCAACGCCGCCATGGATACCGACGGTCGTCTGACCGGTGATCTGGTGTCCGTGCGGAAAGCGGGCGAATCCGAGCTCACCTCGCCGGTCAATGTTCAGTACATGGACGTTGCGCCCACCCAGATCGTATCGGTTGCCGCCTCGCTCATCCCGTTCCTTGAGCATGACGATGCGAACCGCGCGCTGATGGGTTCGAACATGCAGCGCCAGGCGGTTCCGTGCCTGCGCCCGGAGAAGCCGCTGGTCGGTACCGGCATCGAGCGTACCTGCGCGGTCGACTCGGGCACGGTGGTGACGGCGCGTCGCGGTGGGGTGGTCGACTATGTCGATGCCCAACGTATCGTGGTGCGGGTCAACGACGACGAGACCGTGGCAGGTGAGGTCGGTGTCGACATCTACAACCTCATCAAGTACACGCGCAGCAACCAGAACACCAACATCAACCAGCGCCCGATCGTGAGAAAAGGTGATGTGATCGCGCGCGGCGATGTGGTGGCTGATGGCGCCTCCACTGACCTGGGCGAGCTCGCGCTCGGTCAGAACATGCTGGTCGCGTTCATGCCCTGGAACGGCTATAACTTCGAAGACTCGATCCTGATCTCCGAGCGTGTGGTGGCCGATGACCGCTACACCTCGATTCATATCGAAGAGCTGTCGGTGCTGGCCCGTGACACCAAGCTGGGCCCCGAGGAAATCACCCGGGACATCTCCAACCTGTCCGACGGCCAGCTCGCACGCCTCGATGATTCAGGCATCGTCTTCATTGGAGCCGAGGTGCTGGCTGGTGACGTTCTGGTCGGCAAGGTCACCCCCAAGGGTGAAACCCAGCTCACGCCCGAAGAGAAGCTGCTGCGCGCCATCTTTGGCGAAAAAGCCTCTGACGTGAAAGACACGTCACTGCGCGTGCCCTCCGGCATGACCGGTACAGTGATCGACGTTCAGGTGTTCACGCGCGAGGGCATTCAGCGTGATCAGCGTGCGCAGTCCATCATCGATGACGAACTCAAGCGCTACCGCCTTGATCTGAATGATCAGCTGCGTATTGTTGAAAACGATGCGTTTGAGCGGATCGAGCGACTGCTGGTGGGCAAGGCTGTCAATGGCGGCCCGAAGAAGCTCGCCAAGGGCGCGCTTGTCACCTCGGAGTATCTGGCCGACCTCGACCGCTACCACTGGTTTGAGGTGCGACTGGCCGACGAAGCCGCAGCCACTCAGCTCGAGGCCCTGCGTGAGTCCATCGAGCAGAAGCGGCACCAGTTCGATCTCGCCTTCGAGGAAAAGCGCAAGAAGCTCACCCAGGGTGACGAACTGCCCCCGGGCGTCCTCAAGATGGTCAAGGTCTATCTGGCGGTCAAGCGCCGGCTGCAGCCTGGCGACAAGATGGCGGGCCGCCACGGCAACAAGGGTGTGGTGTCGCGTATCGTTCCCGTTGAAGACATGCCCTACATGGCCGATGGCACCTCGGTGGACATCGTGCTCAACCCGCTGGGCGTCCCCTCGCGGATGAACGTCGGGCAGATCCTCGAGACGCACCTGGGCTGGGCGGCGAAGGGCGTCGGCATCCGGATCGGTGAAATGCTGCAGCGCGAGGCTCGCGCGGCTGAGCTTCGCCAGTTCCTTGATCGCATCTACAACACCAGTGGCCAGAAAGCCGACCTCGACGCGCTCACCGACCCCGAGGTGGTTGAGCTCTGCTCGAACCTGCGGCACGGGCTGCCGTTTGCCACACCGGTGTTTGACGGTGCCTCCGAGCCCGAGATCCATCAGATGCTCGACATCGCGTACCCGGATGACGACGCGCGCACCAAGCTGGTGGGCTTTACCCCCAGCAAGACGCAGGTTCGGCTGCATGATGGCCGAACCGGTGAAGCCTTCGACCGCTCGGTCACGGTGGGCTACATGCACATGCTGAAGCTCCACCACCTGGTCGACGACAAGATGCACGCGCGTTCCACGGGCCCGTACTCGCTCGTCACCCAGCAGCCGCTCGGTGGCAAGGCGCAGTTCGGTGGTCAGCGCTTTGGTGAGATGGAGGTGTGGGCGCTCGAAGCCTACGGTGCCTCCTACATGCTGCAGGAAATGCTCACCGTGAAGTCTGACGACGTGAACGGTCGTACCAAGGTTTATGAAAACCTGGTCAAGGGCGAGCACGCGATCGATGCCGGCATGCCGGAGTCGTTCAACGTGCTGGTGAAAGAAATTCGATCGCTCGGCATCGACATCGATCTCGAGCGCAACTGAGCCACGGAGGAAAGCTGCAATGAAAGCGTTGCTCGATCTGTTCAAGCAGGTTCAGGAAGAAGAGCACTTTGACGCGATCAAGATCGGTCTGGCATCGCCAGACAAGATCCGCTCCTGGTCGTTCGGCGAAGTGAAAAAACCCGAAACCATCAATTACCGCACCTTCAAGCCCGAGCGCGACGGCCTGTTCTGCGCCAAGATTTTCGGGCCGATCAAGGATTACGAGTGCCTGTGCGGCAAGTACAAGCGCCTGAAGCATCGCGGCGTCATCTGCGAGAAGTGCGGCGTGGAGGTCACGCTCGCCAAGGTACGCCGTGATCGGATGGGCCATATCGAACTGGCCTCGCCCACCGCACACATCTGGTTCCTGAAGTCGCTGCCGTCGCGTCTGGGCATGGTGCTCGACATGACGCTTCGCGACATCGAGCGTGTGCTCTATTTCGAAGCCTTTGTCGTGATCGAGCCGGGTCTGACGCCGCTCAAGCGTTGCCAGATCATGACCGAGGACGACTACATCGCCAAGTGCACCGAATATGGCGATGACTTCCGTGCGCTGATGGGCGCCGAGGGTGTGCGCGAACTGCTTCGCACCATTGACATCGATCGCGAGATCGAAACCCTGCGCCGCGATCTGGAGGCTACCGGTTCCGAGGCCAAGATCAAGAAGATCGCCAAGCGGCTGAAGGTTCTCGAGGGCTTCCAGCGCTCGGGCATCAAGCCCGAGTGGATGGTGATGGATGTGCTGCCGGTGCTGCCGCCGGAGCTGCGTCCGCTGGTGCCGCTTGATGGCGGGCGCTTTGCCACCTCTGACCTCAACGACCTCTATCGTCGGGTGATCAACCGCAACAATCGCCTGAAGCGTCTGCTCGAACTCAAGGCGCCCGAGATCATCGTGCGCAACGAAAAGCGCATGCTCCAGGAGGCTGTTGATTCGCTGCTCGACAATGGCCGTCGGGGCAAGGCGATGACGGGCGCCAACAAGCGTGCGCTCAAGTCGCTGGCCGACATGATCAAGGGTAAGGGCGGTCGCTTCCGTCAAAACCTGCTTGGCAAGCGCGTCGACTACTCCGGCCGTTCGGTGATCGTGGTGGGCCCGCAGCTCAAGCTTCATCAGTGCGGATTGCCCAAGCTGATGGCGCTCGAACTCTTCAAGCCCTTCATTTTCCACAAGCTCGAATTGATGGGGGTGGCCACCACCATCAAGCAGGCCAAAAAATTCGTCGAGAATCAGGAGCCCATCGTCTGGGACATTCTCGAAGATGTCATTCGCGAGCATCCGGTGCTGCTTAACCGCGCGCCCACGCTCCACCGTCTGGGCATTCAGGCATTTGAGCCGGTGCTGATCGAGGGCAAGGCGATTCAGCTTCACCCGCTGGTGTGCGCAGCCTTCAACGCCGACTTTGACGGCGACCAGATGGCTGTTCACGTGCCCCTGTCGATTGAGGCTCAGCTCGAAGCGCGCGCGCTCATGCTCGCCTCGAACAACGTGCTTTTCCCGTCCAACGGCGAGCCGTCCATCGTGCCGTCACAGGACATCGTGCTGGGGCTTTACTACACCACGCGTGAAAAGGTCAACGCACGCGGCGAGGGCATGGTTCTGTCCGATGTGGGCGAGGTGCACCGCGCCTATGACAACGGTCAGGTCGAGATCGGTACGCGCATCACCGTCCGTCTGGTCGAGTACCAGAAGGATGAGGCCGGAGAGTTCACCCCGGTGCTTCGCCGGGTGGAAACCACCGTGGGCCGGGCGATGCTGTCCGAAATCCTGCCCCGGGGCCTGTCGTTCGACCTGATGAACAAGGCGCTGAAGAAAAAAGAAATCTCGCGCCTCATCAACGCGTCGTTCCGCCGTTGTGGGCTGCGCGATACCGTCATCTTTGCTGATCAGCTGATGCAAAACGGGTTCCGCCTCGCCACGCGCGCTGGTATCTCGATCGCCATCGATGACATGCTGGTGCCGCCTCAGAAGCAGGGCATCCTGGAAGCTGCTGAGGCCGAGGTGAAAGAGATCGAGCAGCAGTACACCTCGGGTCTGGTCACCCAGGGCGAGCGCTACAACAAGGTGGTTGACATCTGGGGCCGCGCGGGTGACCTGGTTGGCAAGGCCATGATGGAGCAGCTCGCCTCCGAGCAGGTGGTGAACCGTCAGGGCAAGACCGTCCCGCAGGAGTCGTTCAATGCCATCTACATGATGGCCGACTCGGGCGCCCGCGGATCGGCGGCTCAGATCCGTCAGCTGGCCGGCATGCGTGGTCTGATGGCCAAGCCCGATGGCTCGATCATCGAAACTCCAATCACGGCCAACTTCCGTGAGGGGCTCAACGTTCTGCAGTACTTCATCTCCACGCACGGTGCCCGAAAGGGTCTGGCCGACACGGCGCTGAAGACCGCCAACTCCGGCTACCTCACCCGCCGTCTGGTCGACGTCACGCAGGATCTGGTGGTCACCGAAGACGATTGCGGTACCGCCAATGGCGTGTCGATGAAAGCCCTGATCGAGGGCGGTGAAGTGATCGAGGCGCTTCGCGACCGGATTCTCGGGCGCGTGGCTGCGAGCGATGTGATCAACCCCGAAACCCAGGAAACCCGGTACGAAGCGGGCACGCTGCTCGACGAGACCGCGGTCGAGGAAATCGACCGACTGGGTATCGACGAAGTGCGGGTGCGCACGCCGCTCACCTGCGAGACCCGTTATGGCCTGTGCGCCAAGTGCTACGGACGCGATCTGGGCCGTGGCGTCCTGGTGAATTCGGGCGAAGCGGTGGGCGTGATCGCCGCGCAGTCCATCGGCGAGCCGGGCACGCAGCTCACCATGCGTACCTTCCACATCGGTGGTGCGGCCTCGCGCGCTGCGGTGGTCAGCACCGTGGAGGCGCGCTCCAACGGCACGGTGCGTTTCGCGATGACCATGCGCTACGTGACCAACGCCAAGGGCGAGCAGATTGTGATTTCCCGCTCGGGCGAGATCACCATCACCGACGACAACGGCCGCGAGCGCGAGCGCCACAAGGTGCCGTATGGCGCCACGCTGATGGTGCTCGACGGTCGCGCTGTGAAGGCCGGCACCCAGATCGCCAACTGGGATCCGCTCACGCGTCCCATCATCAGTGAATACGCCGGCACGGTGAAGTTCGAGAACGTCGAGGAAGGCGTCACGGTTGCCAAGCAGATTGACGAGGTGACCGGCCTCTCCACGCTGGTGGTGATTGACGCCAAGCGGCGCGGCAGCACCGTCAAGACGGTTCGTCCCCAGGTGAAGCTCATCGATCAGGCGGGCGAGGAAGTCCGGATCGCAGGCACCGATCACTCGGTCACCATCGGCTTCCCGGTGGGCGCACTGGTTTCGGTGCGCGACGGCCAGCAGGTGGGTGTGGGCGAGTTCCTTGCGAGGATCCCGCTCGAGTCGCAGAAAACCCGTGACATCACGGGGGGTCTGCCGCGCGTGGCTGAGCTGTTCGAAGCGCGCGCGCCGAAAGATGCCGGCATGCTGGCAGAGGTCACCGGCACGGTGTCGTTTGGCAAGGACACCAAGGGCAAGCAGCGTCTGGTCATCACCGACCTCGACGGCAATGCCCACGAGTTCCTGATCCCCAAGGACAAGAACGTACTGGTGCACGACGGCCAGGTGGTCAACAAGGGCGAGATGATTGTCGACGGCCCTGCCGATCCGCACGACATCCTGCGCCTGCTCGGTATCGAGGCGCTGGCGCGTTACATCGTGGACGAGGTGCAGGACGTTTACCGTCTGCAGGGCGTGAAGATCAACGACAAGCATATCGAGGTGATCGTGCGCCAGATGCTGCGTCGGGTGCAGATCACCGACCCGGGCGACACGCCGTTCATTCTGGGCGAACAGGTTGAGCGTTCGGAAATGCTGGACGAGAACGACAAGGCGGTTGGCGCCGACAAGCGCCCCGCCTCGCATCTGAACCTGCTGCTCGGCATCACCAAGGCCTCGCTCTCCACCGATTCGTTCATCTCGGCGGCTTCGTTCCAGGAAACCACCCGGGTGCTGACCGAAGCGGCGATCATGGGCAAACGCGACGACCTGCGCGGCCTGAAGGAAAACGTGATTGTTGGACGCCTGATCCCTGCAGGCACTGGCCTCGCTTTCCATCGCGCCCGCAAGGCCAAGGAAGCGGCCGAAGCACAGGAGCAGGCAGCGCTGGCAGCAGCCGAGGCTTTGTTCGACCCTGTGCCGTCCGAGGCGGGGTCGGAGGCCGAGGCGGCCGGCGACGCAACGGCCTGACAGGGCTGGCGTGGCAGAAGGGCGCCCACCAGCGCCCCTCTGCCGCGCGGCTCTGGGTGGTGCCCGGAGGAAGTTGTTGTGCCGCCGCGCCGTAAGGCGCAGTGAATCCGTCAACCTAATTCGGTGCCAACTTGTCAGGCGCGTTATTTCGTCCTACACTCGAAGGCTTTTCGCTAGAAATTTCGGTTTAGTGAATCTGGTTTATTGAATCTGGGTAAGTTTAAGGATC
>Ga0172373_10008949_pt1 | contig 12579 bp, 16 predicted proteins | sample Lak10m_2_FD_114546 | JGI IMG/M metagenome (GOLD analysis project Ga0172373, IMG submission 114546) | Freshwater microbial communities from Kabuno Bay, South-Kivu, Congo - kab_092012_10m | ecosystem: Environmental > Aquatic > Freshwater > Lake | place: Democratic Republic of the Congo... | reverse complement strand
CTTTTTGTCATCATAACTCATATCCTGCCAACTGTAATAAAAATTCTTACCAGGACGGAATCCGTAGATTTCTTTGTGTAGATCACTTACTGTTTGATCCATGTATACTTCATCTTCTTCGTCATGGTCTTGAGGACCATTAGGATCACTCTGCCATACTTCGGTAAACTTACCACCCTGTCCGAATATCTGTCCGAACTGTTGATCTCCCATCTTTGCTAATAGTTGATCACGCTGTTGTTTGCTCAATACAATCGTATTACCATCTACCTTAAATCCCATTGAGCGTAGTTTAGGACCTAGTTCAGTTCTTTTTAGAGTATAGGTAAATGTTTTAGGTTGTTCTACACTATGTCCACCCATTTGACTACTGGGTTTACCTTGTTTAGGAACTAGTCTTTTTTTGCCAGTTTCTGGATCTACAATATAGTGATCTACACCTTTTAACTTACGAGGAGGTTCGTTTCCTACTTCTTTCTCATCATCATAGACTGCAAATCGTTCATCTGCACCATTTTTAATTAAATCAAGAAGTTCATTGACTTCTGCGTTAAGGTCTGTGTCAAATGCTGAATTTTTAAAAACGAACTCAGCCTTTTCGCCGCCGATAAAATCTACATCTGCTAGTGCTTTATCTAGTTCTGCTAGAGCCTGGCTAGCACTAGTCATTAAGAAGTTTACTTTTAATGGACGTTCTTTACGACCTTCTTTATCTTTTAGACCTACCTTGCTAGCACGAGCCTGAACCTCTGCTGGAAATGTAGCAAAGTCTCCTACTACACGAACAGATTCGCTTCTATCCTTTAACAATATAATATACAGTGTGCCACTGGGTTTTTCTAATTCTGTAAGTTCTGCTCTGTGTTCACCACCTATACTTTGTAGAACTGAGTTTAGATAGTCTGCGGCCTTAGTAATCTTACTCTGCTGCCATGCTTCTAAATCACCTTGTTCACCATACTTTTGAACTAGTGCCAATAGTTCTTTAGCATCAGCATAGATACTCTTAAGTTCATTGCTGGCCATGGACACTTCATGATCTTCGTAATAAGGTTTTTTATGTTTAGCCTTACCCTGTTTGTCATCACGTTTTTTATCCTTATGTCGGCCAGCACCGGTTTGCTGACGCAGAGGACCTTGTCGTGGTTTCTGAGGAACTTTTTGATCTGCTTCTGGTGTGCGTCTACGTATCCCAGGAACTAGAGCAGTATTACTGGATACTGCTGCTGTTCCTGTTGCGCCACCTGTGGCATTTTCTATCACATATCGTGTATGTGTAGGTCCTACAATTGTTTTAAATTCTTTGCTCATAATATTACTTCCATTTAGCCACAGGACTAACTGTGTTCACACTTTTTAATTCATCGCTTTCTAGGTCGCCTTTGTTAAGGTCTGTATAGTTTGCACCCACTACCTTATATGCCTGCTTTAACATTTCTGCTTCTTCTTGTGTATAAGGATGGGCAGACTTAGATTTGCCTATCCAACTTTTCCAGTCTACATCAATAGGGTCTACACCATTAGCACAGGCAAGAGCCATACCTAACCTAAACTGTGTGTAATCACCACTCCAACGTTCTCCATCTGAAAATATATGCAGTCCTCGTGTAGGCCTTTGCTGTCTAGGGCTTAACTTGCCCTGCGTCTTTTCAGATAAAAATTCTCTAGCCCTCATATTATTTCCATTTTGCCACAGGGCTAGTTGTATAAGTTCCTTCAGGTTCTAAACTACCCTGTTTAACTATCACCTTATTTCCAAAACCCATCTTCTTAGCAGCATCGTTTATGATTTCTTCATCTGCTGCGCTATATGCCCATGCTGTAGGACAATCTTTAGCAGGACCTTCGCTCGGTGCTTCGTGATTAGGGCTACCTGCTGCCATAATGCCTAGTCTATAATAGTTGTAATATTGATCAGCACCATCAAATTGTCTACCGAAAGGTAGGCTACGCTGTGCGTTCTTATGTAAATCCTTAACCTTTTCAGTTATAAAATCTCGTGCTCGCATTATTCGCCCTTCATACTAGCACGTAGCATCCACCCATGTTTACGATGTGCGTCAATGCGTCCTGCTATGAAATCACTAAAGCCGTATTCTTGATTTTCTTCACTTACTTGAAACGTATATTTTAGTATTGCTACCATCTTTTCGTTGTCTGCTAACAGTTGTTGAACCATGCGATCCTTAGGCAGTATGTCAGTCTCATCGTCTACCTTAGTTAGCATATCAAATCTAGCAAAACTAGCAGGCACATAAGTTCCCATAGCACGTATTTTTTCAGCAAAGTCATCTATTGCTTCATATATTTCTTCATAGATCTTACCGAATAGGTCGTGATATTCAAGGAAATCACTGCCCTCAACGTTCCAGTGATAGTTATGCGCCTTTAGATAAAAACTAAATGTGCTTGCGAATGCGACTTTTGAAGCCTGATGTAGTTTGTCCATTGCCAGTCTCTTTGATATGTTTGTTATTTATTTGACTAAGTCTATATGCTGCTAGTCGTTCCTCAGACCCTAATCCACCTAGATAACTGGCAATTTTTAGTTCATGTATAGGATCATCTGGTGCTAGATAGCAGTCATCATCTGATGATTGTGTGATATTGTCACTTGTTATTTTGTATTGTTTCATTTACTATGATTTTATGGATTAGAGCAGACATGACTTTTTCATAATCTTCACTGATAGGCACCTGTTTACTTTCTTGTGCGCCTCCACCTACTAGATCACCTTGTCTAGCAGGACGCTTCATCTTGCCTTTAAGATGAGCAGCAGGACCTAGTTTGTTTTTATCACTGCCCGCAAATGCTGACTTAGGCAGCATCTTTTCTTTTACTTCTTTATCCTTGCCGAAATAGTCCTGCACAGCACTACCTATAGCAGCGCCTGTTCTAGCACCTGACAATGATTTAGTTGCTAGAGCACCTGCTACCCCACCAATAGCAGCACCTTTAAATCCTTCCTTGGCCTTTTTAGCAGTCATAGCGCTCATACGTTGTTTAGCCTTAAGCATTAGATCCATGACTTCTTCATCGCTTAGATTATCGGGCATATCTCTACGCCATACTGCGAATTGTTCCTGTTCACTCTTGCTAGGATCCATTAATACTTGACGCATTGGCGTGGCTCTAGGTCCTTCATCGCCGGCACTGGGATCGCCTGTTTCCTGCCTACTAATGATTTCTAAGTTAGCAAAGTTGAAAGGCACATCACCTGCCTTGTTAGGTTGTCCGTTATACTTTTTAAGATATTGAAAAGCAGCAACTTGATCTGATCCTACTACAACTACAGCATTTTTATAACCCTGTTGATTAAGATTAGTTAATACTTTTGTTAGATCAGGTATTTCATCGCTGGCTGCTTGAAATATATGACCCTGTTGCGGGAATACTTTTTTATAGATTGCTAGTTTTTCGTCTGGAGTGATAGGATCATCCTTGCCCACAGTTCTACTTACAACAAAGTAAGGATCACCTCCTACTGCCTTGGCCTTGGTAATAACACTACTGGCCAGCATCATATGTCCTTTATGACCCATACCCCGCCCCCAGCCTATCACTGCGGTATCGCCCTGTCCTGTTCTTGCTATAGCCTCAAACATTTGTCTTAATAACATATCAGTCTTTCCTTGGAGCCCAGTCTGCTTGACTAACTGCTTTAACAAACTGCCCTGTCTCTGGGTCTTGATAAACATAACCTTCTGGCTTAGTCTGCCTAATGCCGCTATGTGTTCCTGAACTGGCCTTACGATAGATATCCATCTTTGCCTTACCTAATAGTTCTACAGCATCTAGCACGGCTTCTAGTCCAGGATCGTTTACTACCTTACCTGCCTGACTGGCACTTAGGTTTTCCTGTGCCCACTGTGCGAATTTTTCTTTAACACCATCTACTCTGAGATTCTGGTTATAAAACTTATAAAGTATATCACCTACCTTGCTTAGTCCTGGCTTAGGTGCTAGGAAGTTATTGATCAATCCGCCATTCTGTTGTATAAATTTACTGGCCTTATCTACTATCATGCTGTCTACCCCAGGCGCCTTTTCCACATAAGTAGTGCCCTGCACAATAACATCAGGTGTGCTCAATGATTCTGCATTAGCAAAACGTCCTTCATCACTGCTGCCCAGTGTTTCATAATAGCCTGTAGCAGCCACCATGACCTTTGCCTTGGCAATACGTTGTCCTAGACTGCTGGCCTTAGGAATGTGAAATGCTGTAATGTTAGGTTGAAAGTCATATTCTTGTGTGCTAGGATTAAATGTGTAAGGTTGAAGCGGACTGAATAGTATACCACCTTCTATATATCCTTGATCCGGACTAACTTTTTCAAAGTAGGGCCATAAACTGGCCATCTGCCCTGCAAATGCTCGTCTTTGTTGTTCCTTACCTGGCTCTGCTTTACCAGTATTCATTATAAAGTTTTGTATATCATCTGCGCTATACATCACTGTAGGCACACCAGGCGCTACTTCAGTCTTGCCACGCTTTAGATATTCCCATGCGTTTTTAGGAATGAGACTAAATCTTCCCTGTTTATCCTTACCCCAATATACAACGGGACTACCATCCCATTTCAGTTCCATACTTTTACCTGTGCTGCTCATACTGTTTAGAATACGCACAGCATGAATACCTGCTTCAGCACCGGGACTGATGCCTTTACTAGGTATTCCTGTGAATACTAGGTCTTCTATGTGTTGATACTTACGTCCAACACCCGCTGCTTCTAACAGTTCTACGATTTTCATATTAGGTCTAGCACTATCCTAAACCATTGAGGTGTTCCTACCTTATGGCTTTCTTTCAGTCTATATTGTGTCTTATAGTTTTCTAATCCTGCATTAACTTTTTGTATAACATCGTTATACTGTGTGGGATTGCTCTGTTTAAACTTAGCAAGAATAGCAGTAATATTGTCTAAATCACTGGCCTTACCACCAAATAATATATTAGCAACTTCATTAGGATCTTTGCTTACTGTCTGTTTAGTTGCTCTATCAAATAATCCGTTTTTAAAACTCCAACTTAGTCCTTGAGGATGATCTTGATTAACAATGGTGCTGCCTATGGCTGCTAGTAGGATATGACGATATGCGCCTTTAGCACGAGCATCTTTTGGTGTGCCCGGTTCATTAGGTTCACCACGCTTACTCCATACTGAAAACTTACCTTCTCCAGGTTCCGCTATGTCTAAATCCACTTGAAGCCATTCTTGACTGTTAGGTAGTTGCACACAGGCAGTTAGCCCATCACCACTTACCTTATAATATTTGCCAAGTTGATTTAGACTGGCTTTTTTAGGTAGTTCTTGATAACCGGCTCGTTGTAGTTTTTGTGCTAGCCATCCTCTGAATTGATTCTGCACATCTTTAGCAGCAGCATTAGGATCATATTTTATAAATTCAGCAGGATCTAATAATGTATCAGCATCACCTGTTTCTGCACCTGGGTATATCGCTGAACCTGTTTTATGTTTAAACTTATCTTCTAGGTCTTTTGCCAATAGGTCTATGCCTATTTCCTTGCCTAACACTGACAGAACAGCATCAACATCCTCAGTTGACGCATTTTGTTTAGTAGCATTGCTGCCATCTGCAAACTTAAACTCGTTGCCACCTTCTACTAGGATCATACGCTATACTGACCTTTAATAATATCTTCGTAGTAATGATTATACAGTTTTTCACAGAGTTCTTCTTGCAGTTCTTTAGGAAAAACTTTGTCAGGTTTGCCTGTCATTTTGTTCTTATGATAAAATTCTAAGCAACCTTTTTTAACCATAGGCATGAATTCTGACATATAGTTAGAACCATTATTGCCTTTAGCATGAGCATAACGTATCTTACGTGCTACAGGGAAGAAATAATCCTTATGTAGCCTATCATGCTCTAAAACATATTGAAACACTTCTTCTCTAAGTGATTCATCTGACTTTTTGTCTGTATTTTTAAGGTTCAGACTTCTACCAAAGAATTCATTTAATAACATATTACCAAGCCCTACAAGACCAATACCGAGCCTTATGACGAGGCCCTGGATTATCGCAGTTATGACGTGCTCTAAATGACTTACGACGCTTAGGATTAGATTTTTTAATCTTCATCTTCTTATCGCCGAAGTTTACTTTAACAACATTACCCTTAGGACCTTTAACATACACCTTAGACTTCTTAACATCGCCTGCCATAGGCTTGCCTAGTTGAACATTACGTCCTTGATATTCTGCTTCGCTAATGTCTCTAATATCTCCGCCACCTTCCATAATGGCTAGTTCCATTTCTGTGAACTTAGTAATAGATTCTTGAACAGGTATTGTCTTTAAAAAACTTAGCATAACGTCGTCGCCTTGCACAACTACGCCATCCTTTGTAAATCCTACAATTGTTGATTCGATGATTAGGTCATCGCCTAACTCTATGGCAAATACATCGCCAGTTCTTAATGTATTGTTGTTATCTATAAGGTCGTAGATACGCATAAAAATCTCCGCATAGAGTATTTATTATGCTGTGTTGATTAGTGATTATAGTGAATTACTTCAACTGTGCCCTGTTCTATCTCGACTTTGCCTCTAACCCATACAAAGTTACCTGTAAAGTTATAATAATCAACAGTGCTTGTAGTTCTAGTATCAAACTGTGTATATGTTAGTGTAGTATTTGATACGTTAAACCAATCTGAACTAGCAGGCTCAGACGCTAGACTGGCCTGCATAGTTATAGTGCCTATAAAAGTATCCGCAGCAGTGTAGCATACGGTGTGAAACCCATCTGAAGAACCATAATAACCATCACCTTTTGCTCGCTCACTAAAGTATGTTAACATTTGTGTAGCAGTATTAGGATAGGTAATGGCTACAGTTGTAGAAGTGTTTATTGTAAATTCTAAACTTTGGCTCAGTGAGGGCATTACGTGATTCCTTGCTTTTGCTTACAGTCTGAGCATTCACATTCTGTGCAGTTGTCGCAGTCTAAACAACTTTGTCCGCAGTGTTTATTATCACCACATCTGCACAGTGTGTTTTTATATTTGATATACGAACCGTACTCGTCCATCCAGTGAGGAATACTCTGACCTTGCATAGCGTTATTTATGCTTAGTTTCGCACCACATATTCTTCAATTCTATTGATTTTATTAGTAGCCAATAGAGTTAGCATAGTTATAGTGGGTTGATCCTCTACCAGTAGATATGCATTATATCCGTATTTCAAAGAGTATTTGGGGTTGGTGTTTAGTCTAACACGTTTATTATTTTCAGCCCATTTAATAATAGTGTCTCCTTCATTTAAACTCATTATTTTAAAATATACTTTATAACGAAATCGGTTATGGGGTAGACGAGTTGTTATAACTTTTTTGTTATTTTCCAGTAAAAACTGTAGAGTATCTTCATTTTCAGGCTCATGGGTTTCTACTACAACTTTTTTAAACCTATCTATACACTCATTATAAATGTCTTTATCATACATGAATATACTTACTCGGTTACCTTCTACTCTTGTTCTAATCTTTTTACCACAGTCAATAACGAATTTTGCTATATCTTGAAGGCTAACCTGATCTATATTATAGTTTATAGTTAGTTCTCTGCCTTCTAGCAATTTCACTAGACGTATTGCACCGTATAGTGAAAATAAGTTTAGACCAGCGTTCCTAAGAATAACCTTATAAGGGTATTTGCCGTAAAATAACTTATTAGTTTTCAGTTTCAACATTTGTTTTCTTACTTTTTACTGGTAATATTTCTACAAAATTAAACTTGAACTCGTCTTTATCTACACTAATTTCTACTATACCACCGTTAACTAACTTACCGAATAAGATTTCCTTACTCAACGGACGCTTCAGTTCATTGTCTATAGTTCGTTGTAGTGGACGAGCACCCATCTTACTGTCAAAGCCTTTACTTATAAGTAGTTCAATAGCATCTTTTTGTAGTTTAGCATGAACGTTCTTGTCTTTAAGCAGGGCATTCAGTTCGTCAATAAACTTGTTTACAATCTTAACCATTGTATCTTTGTCCAGTTTACCGAACTTAATAATACCATCCAGTCTATTTCTAAACTCTGGTGCGAAAAATCTGTTTACAGCATCTTTAGGATCGCTATCACGTTCTAGATTGCCGAAACCTACACTGTTACGTTCAGCATCTGAAGCACCTAAGTTACTGGTCATAATAACAATGGCGTTTCTCGCATCACCTTTCTTACCGTTACTGCCTGTAACAAAACCATTATCCATTAGTTGTAGTAGAACTGTTAATACATCAGGGTGTGCTTTTTCAACTTCGTCTAGTAATAATACGCAGTTAGGATGCTCTTGCAGGCTAGTAATAAGTTGCCCTGCGTTATCATCATAGCCTATGTATCCTGGGGGGCTACCGATAAACTTAGCCACAGCATGTTTCTCTTGAAACTCACTCATGTCAAACCTAGTAAGTTTAATTTTTAAGTTGCTGGCTAGTTGTTTTGCTACTTCTGTTTTGCCTACACCTGTTGGACCTACGAATAAGAATGAACCTACTGGTTTATTAGGTGCTTTTAGTCCTGCTTGACTAATATAAATCTTATCTAACAAGTTTTCTAGTGCTGCTTCTTGCCCGAATACCTTAGCCTTCATGTTAATATCTAATTTTTCTAAGTTAACGCTTTCTTTATTGCTAACAGTTTCTAAAGGAAGGTTAGCAATTTTAGCAATTTCAAACATGATTTCGTCATGATCAACTACACCAGTTTCTTCGTCACGCACCTTAAATCTAGCACAGGCACAGTCTATAACATCAATAGCCTTATCGGGTAGTTTTTTATCTGACAAATATTTTACACTATATTTTACTGAATCAATAATGGCCTGATTAGTAATTTTAACCTTATGATGCTTTTCGTAATACTTTTTAAGACCACGAACAATCTTAATAGCAGTTGCCTCATCAGGTTCATCTACAACTACTTTCTGAAACCTACGCATTAGAGCACGATCTTTTTCAAAGTGTTTTCGATATTCTTCCCAGGTAGTAGAAGCCATTACCTTAATAGTACCCTTGCCCAATGCTGACTTTAGCATATTAGCCATATCATTGCTTGAACCGTTAGCAGCACCAGCACCGTTCATCATATGTGCTTCGTCAATGAATAGTATGCAATTACCTTTACGTTCTAGAGCATGAATTACTGCTTTAAGACGTTCTTCAAAATCTCCTCGATACTTACTGCCTGCTAACATTCCGCTAATATCTAAACTGTAAACAGAGCAGTCTTTGATAAACTTAGGAACATTACCCTCGACAATCTTACGAGCAAGTCCTTCTGCAATAGCAGTCTTACCTACACCTGGATCTCCAATAAGAATAGCATTTGCTTTTACTCTACGAGCAAGAATAAGTTGAATTTCTTCAATTTCTTTTTCTCTTCCGATGACTGGATCAATCTTCTTAGACTTGGCTCGCGCTGTTAAGTTTGAACAAAATTGCAAAAGTATTCTTTCCAATTGCGGATTAATGGTGTGTGTTTCGTCGTGATCTTCTCTAACAATTTCTTTTTGAATATATGCTAGAAATTCTTCTTTGTCTACTTTATGTTTTTGCAAATAATAGTAAGCATATGATTTCTTTTCTTGAAAGATGCTTACAAAGCAGTCAGCGGGTTCTATAATTTGTCTTCCACTGAATAAAACCTGAGTAAATGCACGGTTTAATACTCTGTCTACTGTGCTAGTTTTTTTAGGTTTTTCTAAATCGGGATTAACAATATCTTTTAATTCAGTATTGATATAATCTTCTAAATCTGTTGTTAAGCCTGTTGTATCAGTTCCGAATTTTGTTAATACTTCTTTAAACGAAGGATTTACTACTAGACAATATAAGAAGTGTTCCAGTGTAATATATTCATGCTCATTTATACTGGCTACTTGAACTGTGTGTTCAAAAATTTCTTCTAAATCTTTATCTGGTTGCAGCATACTCACGTTTTTCCTTTTTTTATTGCTAGTGCCCATTTTAAATTACTCACCCTGTCCTTAAAAACAATACCTTCTAAATGATCGTACTCATGCAAGAAACACTTACAGTCATACCCGGAAAACTCACCTTCTTCCCACTCTCCTGAACTGTTTTGCCACTTGGCTACAATTTTAGTGGGACGTTTTATTTTAACATACACATTGGGAAAACTCAAACATCCTTCCTCCATATCATTAAAAGTTTCTGTAGATTTTACGACAATCGGGTTAAAAAATGCTTTAGCCAATTCAGGATTATCAGGGTGACCCATAACAAATACTCTGTGCTTGAGTCCTACTTGATTTGCTGCTAGTCCTATACCGCCGTTTTCGAACATAAACTCTATTAGAGTTTTTTCTAATTCTTTTGGATCTATATCTGGATTAGCAAAATCAAATTCTTGAATAGTTTCACGTAACACAGGATCCGGAAAAGTTCTTATCTTCATAATAATATTTAAGGGAATAGTTGTTTCAATACTTGTATTTGATGGGCATTTTCTACTCTAGGAATAGATATATCTAATTGTAATAACATGCGTCCTCTAAATCTGGCATCTCTCATATTAGGCATACCATAACCCTGTACTGCCAGTATTTGTCCAGGTTGTGTTCCGGGTTCAATTTCGACTGCAAGTGTTTTTCCATCTATAGTATTAATTTCTACCGTTTTACCTAGCATAGCATCTATACAGGTGATATGTACAGTTTGAACGAGGTCATCGTTTTCTCGTCTAAAAACATCATGAGGCTGTATTTGCACAGTAAGAAATATATCTCCTCTAGGAGCATTAGGAATGCTGTCATCTCCTACACCACCTAGACGCATTGTGGTATTTTCCTTTATGCCTGGGGGTATTTTAATTTCTAAAACGTGTTCTCTACCACTGGGTAATCTAATATTTGCCAGCAGATCTTTGCCATTGAACGCATCCTCTAAGGTAATACTAGCGTTCATGTTTAGGTTTCTATTACGTTGAGGCACATTGCGACGTCCGAACATGTCTCCAAAGGGATGATTACCGCCGAATATATTTGAAAATATATCTTCAAACCCGGGTGGCATACCCCCATGAAACTGTGGTTGAGGATTATCGTATTGTGCTCTGCTTTGAGGATCGCTTAATACTCTGTAGGCTTCTTCGATTTGCTGAAACTTTGCTACATCTCCTCCTTTGTCAGGATGATGTTGGCTAGCCAGTTTACGATATGCTCTTTTAATATCGTCTGCGCTAGCACTACGTTGAATGCCTAATGTTGTATAATGATCTGACATAATGGAAAAAGGTATAGCACTATTGTACTATACCTTTGATGATAAGTCAAGCGAATTATTTCTTAGCCGGAGGTATTTCTGTAGCCTCCAGTTTCTTTCTTACACGAATTTTACGGCATTCTTGAACTGGTTTACCGTCTTTGCCCATAATGACCTTACCATCTTTGCCTACTTTGTCAATACAGACTTCTTTCATTTCACCCTTACCTGCTGTGTCAGTATGTTCTACCTTAGGAGCAGGAGTAGGTGCAGCAGGAGCGGGCGTTGCTGCCTTGGCCGGTTCTGCTGCCTTACTAGGTGTTGCTGAAGTAGCAGCCTTAGCAGGTTTACCTGGAGGTGCTCCTTTGTGGTCATCACAGGCCCAGGCTGTGCCTATACCTAATGATACAAGTAAAACAATTAACTTTTTCATACTACTTCCTTTATCTTACAGGATCTGGTAACGGTGCAGGACCAGGTTTGCCGCCAGGACTCATAACTATTCCACCAGGATCACTTACCGGCATGGAACTACTGGCAAATGCACCTGTCGAACTAGCACCGAATGGTTGACTCATAGACATACCACCACCAAAACTGTTACCGCCCATTGATGGTGCTTGTAATCCTGCTGGTGCAGAGCCTGCGGCTTGTAATCCACCGTTATTAGCACCACCTAATTTTTCCTGTGTACGACCCCATGCACTTAGACCTAGCACTGCACCCATAGCCATGTGAAATAGTCCTGCACCTGCTAAGGTGAGTGGTTGCCATTGTCTAAAGGCATCGTTGGCTGCTTCTGTTTCCCAGAATTGAACTATGGTAAACATTACAGGAAATACAATAAAGTCGAAGGCGCAAACAGTCATATACATCCAGCCCATAGCCGGACGCCATTTACTATTCATCCAATCTTCTTTTTTCTTATCGCTTTCGCTCTGTTCGGTTTTCTTTTCTTCTTCAGCCATATTATGCTCCTAGAGGTATCCACATAAACAAGGCTTGACTAACAATCAGCGCACCTACAGCACCTACGCCCATGCTGACATAAAACATGGGCATACTTACTGCTAGAATACTGGCTGTTAATAATACAATGCCTATTTGTAATATACTACCGCCCCAGGTAAACCAAGGAGACTTTTTCTTGGCTTCGTCACGTTCTGCTTCTAGTGCCTTGGCCTTTTCCATAATCTCTTTCTTGTCTTTGTCCATGCGTTCTTTTTCTGCTAAGAAACGCTCTTTGTTATCCTTGTTGGTAGTTTCAGCAGCATTGATTTCATATAATACACCGCGAACATTTTTAGCCTGATACCAG
>Ga0172373_10008947_pt1 | contig 12582 bp, 7 predicted proteins | sample Lak10m_2_FD_114546 | JGI IMG/M metagenome (GOLD analysis project Ga0172373, IMG submission 114546) | Freshwater microbial communities from Kabuno Bay, South-Kivu, Congo - kab_092012_10m | ecosystem: Environmental > Aquatic > Freshwater > Lake | place: Democratic Republic of the Congo: South-Kivu... | reverse complement strand
GATTTTGTTACTAAAGATCCTTTTAATAATTCTTTTGCTATATATCAGGGAATGCAGTTTAAATATTCATTCAGCCAACTAATGACAGTAGGTTGTTGTGGTAAAATGAGACAAGTAACCCAGTATTTAATAAACTCATTTGCACATTGTAATGAAGGTGAATACTTGTGGTCTAAAAATAATTTACCTGCATTTATAATAGTTGATTCTGATATATTTGTAGAAACAGATAATTTAAAATTACCCCCTGTAACAGCATCGTATTTTGATGAGACAAGTGGAAAAGATACTGATTTATTTACACCACCATGGAAAAGAGCAATTCCAAGAGAGGGCAACGTCTGGTATATAGATCCTTGGCAGTCCCAAAAAGACGCATAACGGAGATACGCAGATATAGCTCTACAGCACAAGAAAGACCACATACTTCTATTGATGAAATAGAATATAAAAACATGTATAGTTGTAAGTATAATACTTTTGATACAATAAGTTTTAGAAATTTTTTCTTTGAGTATAATTGGGATGCTAACAAAAAAAGATTATTACATAAAGAAACAAGAATAAAAAGTAGTAAATTTATAAATCGCAAGTGGTTAGATAGTAGGGATTTTCCAACAAGAAGTGAATGGGTTAGAAGAAAACAAGCATGTTTATATAAAATAGCTGAAAAGTTAATGTATAGTATGTTTGATGATATGTGTGAAAATGACAATAAATTACTATTTAATATAACGCATAGAGGCTTAACTGAAGGATGGTATAAAATAGGAGTATTTAAAGAAATTTATAAAAACAATTTAAAAGAACAATTAATTTTAGCTATAGTACCTGATATATTAGAAAGAATATCTAAATACTATCCAGTAATATATCATAGTGTACCTACCAGAAAAAAATTAACTGATACTTTTAATAATCCAAATAAAGTTAAGCATGAAGATATTGACATACAAGAATGTCTTGCAGCGAATAACAGACTTAGCGGGTTTTATAGACGTGTCAAGCAATCTGCCACGCATTAAAAGACTTATATATAAAGCTGCTATTGATTCAAGGTCTGCAATTAGTTTAATAACTAAAACAGCTATTCCTGTAGAAATACATAATGGCATAGGTGAACTACCATGTGATTTATTAAGATTATTAAGAGCTTATGGTTATGGTGTTCAAAATAGTCCACATAACTCAGTACCTAATAGAAAAGGGTATCGTACAGGAGAACTTATGGAATCTACAAGATTAAATCAGTTTGGCAAATACGATAAAACTAATACACATATAAAACCTTCCTGGATAAGAGAGGGTAATATTTATATAGATTACTATGCTGTACCTACTGTAAACATTACAGATGATAGTGGCAACACAATACAAGAAGTACAAATAAATCCAGCGCAGTTAGACTATTGTGCTTATGAAGTAATACGAATATTAGTACGTGATGAAATGGTACAAGGTAAAATGCATGGTAATGTATATCAGTTATTTGATGAAGAAGCAACAAATCATTTTCATGTAGCTTTAGGAGATACCAAACAACTATCTATAGATGATATGGAATCTGCTGCATGGATGATGCGTAATGGTCAGTTTTTTAATTCTAAATAATGGGACAACCTACTGTTAATAGATTTAGTAAAGGTTTAAACTCTGATATAAGTTTAACAGATGTACCAAGAGAAATGTATCTTGATGGTCATAATATCCGTTTAACAAGAAGAGAAGAAGGTTCATTATGGGCTGCCAATATTAAAGGTAATGAAGAAACTTTTGAATTATCTGACGGTTTTATTCCTATAGGTTCTAAAGAATTTGATGGGTATTTATTTATTATGTCTGTGCGTTCTTCTGATGGTAAATGTGAAGTAGGCTCATATCCTGCTCCAACATCAACTGGAATACAAAGAATATACAGACCATTACAAAACTATTCACCGACAGATATAATTATTATACCTGATGATACATGTTTAGTTCCTACTACAGGTACTTTATCTTCATTAAGAACAAGTAAGTTAGGATTTAGGTGTGACAAGCCTATACGTATGGAAATACGTTTAGATTTTGATGGTTCTGTTAATATATACTATACAGATGATAACCAACCTTGGAGAGTAATAAATAATGGATTTGTACTTAATACAGGTTTACCTAATGGTAGATACATTACAGCAAGCATGATAGAAAATGGTGCTATTAATGGGATTAATGAAAGTGAAAGTATACCTACAATAAATTTAAATACATTATTATCTACCGGAGCTTTATCTATAGGAAACTATTTTTTCTTTGTTAGATATACTGATTTAAATTATTTATCTACATCATTTTTAGGGCAATCAGGTCCTATACCTATATTTAATACTTCTTTATTAGGATCAGTAATAACATTTGGTGGAGAAGGAACTGTAATAACAAATAAGGCAGCTAATTTAACGGTATTCAATTTAGATATAACAATGAATTTTTTTGAAGTTGCTTATATCAGATACTTTGGAGATAATATATTTGAAGCAAAACTAATAGATATAAGATATAATATTAGTGGGTTATCATCAACAACTATAACAATAACAGGTAACGAACCAACAATAGCTATTACATTAGATGAGTTAGTAACATTTAAACCATCTGATGCTTTGTACTGCAAAGATATAGCACAAGCTCAAAATAAATTATATCTAACAAATACATACGGACCACAATTAGATCATCCTGATTTAAGAAGGTTTATGTGTGCTTTAGAATTACAAGAAACTTATACTAATAATGGTCCTGCGCCTGAAGTTAGAAATGATATAAATGTAAACCAGTATACAGTTGATGCTAATGATACAGAAGAAACATTAGGGTATTTTTCTGGTGAAACATATATATTTGCTGGTATACCTGTATTTAAAGGTGGCTTTCAAGGATTGCCATATCCTGTAACTGGATTTGATAATTTTACAGGTGTTCCTATAAATCCTAATAAACAAGGAATATTTAGATTTAGTAAAGCTCATGTAAGTCCATATTGGAATGGTACAGATACTTTTATTAAAGGTATTAGACTTGTTGTTACAGCATCAGCTTTAGCAATTTATAATGCAAGTGCATGGCTACAAGATCATTTAATTGGTTTTGTCATGTCAAGAGGTGAAAGAAATGAAAACATATTATATCAAGGATTAACTACCAGGTGTTATACCGGTAATATGAATCCTAAATTAATAAGAGAAGATGCTATAATTAATAGTTCTGTATTACCAACTGCAAGAGCATTTGCTTTATATGAATATGAACAAACAGGCTCAGTACCTTCACCAATAAATAGAACTATATTTGGGTATGAACCTAATCCAGAAGATTGGTCAAGTGGAAGAGCTATACCTTTATTTGAGCCCGCATCATATGGAATGATGTCTTTTAGACATGATTACGCATTATCCGGAAAAAGAATTATATATTTTTATTATGCCCACCCTATAGAAATTCCTGATAGAAATAATTTTACAGATCAAAATAGGTTAGGATTTTTTAGTACAGATTATTATATACATAGAAAAAAAGTACCTGAATCTTGTTTTGTAGATTTAATAGGAACAACAGATTATTATAATGATTGGAACAGAGAAACAACGTCATTAAACCCATCACCTATTTTTAATAGAAATACTATAAATGGGTGGGAACCATCAGCAATAAGTACAGCATATCCAATAGAAGCAGAATTAAGTATAAGTGTTGTAGATAATACTTTATATTCTACTTTTGATGCTACCCAATGGGTGCAAATTAATGCAGCAAGAAGAGGCAGAGGACAAGCATTTGTAGGATACAACCAACTAAATATAAATTATCAAGTAGATGGATTTTTATCGCCAACAGTTAATGTAACAGGATGGACTGCATTGCCTGATCAAAATTTTGTATCTAAAATGACTGAAGGTAAAGTAGCTTCACAAGATGGTTTATATTATTATGAAAGGCATGTAGCTACAACTGATGACGTAAGACATTACGAAGTAAGTTTGCCTATAGCATTACCTGACTATATAGGGATAGTTAATGCACCAAATTATAATGCTCCACAATATTCATATACATCTGGAAATAAATACCATCATTTTGAAGATAAATGGGATAGAGCTATTGTAAATATATGCAGAACAGACCCTGCATTAATTAACTATACAGAAGTATATGATTTTAAAAATACTGAATTTTACCCTATAGGGTCTTATCAAGAAATACAATCATTTATTACAATAGCTTCTCATGATTATTACAGAGGAGATTGTCTTGTATCAAGGTCTTATTTAAAATTAATAAATGGGCATGTTGATGATATTGGACAAAACTTTAATGATATACTTTCTGCAAGTATAGGACAAGCTGGATTAGGGTGGGATCCAGGTAATAGTGATCAAGCTATTAATGATTTTCAAAATGGGTATGGTCATTGGGTTTCTATGGTAACAGAACAAAGATTTAATTCAAACTATAGACATGAGTTAGGTAGAAATTTATTTTATCCTAAAAGTAATCCTGATAATCCTGGTAAAGATTTTGCTTGGATAACAGATAGTCCAGAAAGTTATTTTTATAATTTTGGATTATCTGAATATTTAGGACCAAGAGCAAATGTTGGTATAGATTTATTATTATCTGTTTCTAATAATAGATTTCCTACAAGAATAAGACCAAGTATTACACATGTATTTGGTGCAATTAGAGATGGGTATAGACAATTTGTTCCTGCTGATGCTAAAGATTTTGATTACTCATTTGGAGAAATACAAGCCATTGTTTCTATTATGGATATGTTATACTCATTTCAAAACAGAGCTATTAACTTGCATCCTATAAATGAAAGAGTAACACAACAAGGTACACAAGGTTCTACTGCTGTATTAGGTGAAAGTTCTGGTCTAACACAATTTAGACAAATAGTAAAACAAGGTTATGGCACACAACACAGATTTGGTGTAGTTGTAGCTAACCAAGCCATTTATTGTATAGACTGGAATAAAAGAGCTATACTAAGAATAGCAGGACAAGAAGTACAAATACTTGATATAAATAAAAGTGTGCAGTCCTGGTTTAGAAATATAGTATCATTAGGTTCTACAGGATATAGTGATGTGTTGGAACAATTACCTAACGCACATCCATGTGGTAGGGGCATACATGGTATTTATAATAAAAAATACAAGGAAGTGTTATGGACTTTACGTTTAGGTGAAGAAGATAAAACAATAGCATTTTCTGAAGAGATGGATTGTTTCTTAGGCACAAGAGGATATAAGCCTATACATTATGCACAGGTAGAAGAAGACCTGTATAGTTTTGTAGATAAGAAAGCTTGGTTGCATGATACTAATGTAAAGTATAATACTTTTTATGGCACATTAGATAATTGGTTATTAAGATTTGCTGTTAATGAGTCAGCTGAAATAACTAAGCATTTTGACAATTTAATTATAAATTCTAATAACAGAGTATTTGCAAGTATTAAATTTGAAACACAACATCAGACTGCAAACCAAACACCATTTCTTTCTACAGTAGAATTTTGGTATGCTCCAACATATAGAGAAAATGAGTGGAGATTACCTATACGTAGAGCTGATAATATTAAAAATACAGAACTAAATATATATGATGATTTAACTACATCTAAAACACCTATGCGTGGTAAATATTTAATAGTTGAATTAGAATATAATCAAGATAAAGAGTTATGGGTAAGAGAAGTAATAACATTTTTTAATCAATCATTTACATAATATGTCACTATCAGTACCATTTGGTAACCCATTTATGACTATGCAACCAAGAAATACAAGTAGTCAACCTATGCAAAAAGAACCTGAATACTATATGAAAAATGGTGTATTAGGTTATAATGATGCATATGGTAATTTTATACAATCTAATAAACAAACTATAGCAGATAAACCTATGGGTAAAACTATGGAACCTGTAGGAGCTAATACATCTGGTAATCCATTTTTACCTTCTATGGATAATGTTGTATCTGGCATAAATCAAGTTGGTAGTGTTACTGGTAATCTTTTAAATAATAATCAACAAGAAAATTATGAAGGAATGCCAAAAGGAAATTATGGAGATTTATCTACAGCAGGTGGCGGCGGCGATTTAACTACAGCAATCGGAAGTGGCGGTGATTTAACTACAGCAATCGGAGGTGGACAAATGGGAGATTTTATGCAATCAGGGGGTATAAATCCAGGTGTAGCAGCAGGTATTGGAGCTGGTCTTGGAGTTGGTGGTACATTATTAAAAACATTTGCCAAAGATACATATAACCAAAGAACAGGCACAGTAAGACCAAATGCTTTAGGCAAAGTAGGTGGCAGAGCATTTGATCTGGCAGCAGTAGGAGCTAATCCTGCATTAGCAGGAGCAACAGGAGGGTTAAGTATAGCAATAGGTGCTGGGCTTGGTGCTATTATGGGAGGTTTTGAATATGCAGCTGAAAAAGAAAAATATGATGCATCTGTTAGAAAAGCAAATATTTATGATACACGTGATAGTAAAATGAGTGGCATGAAACCAGATTATACGTACATGTCAAAATATGGAACTAAAGTAAATCCTTATTTAAAATAATTTTTATGGACAAACCACCTAAAAAAATTTTTAAACAAAAGTTTAATACTAAACTAAATAATAAAATTTTACAAAATTATCAAGAACATGCAAAATTATTTCCTTCATTAATATCTTCTTTAGAAGATTATGATACACAAGGGTTTTATAAAAGTATTTATAAAGAAAACAAAGGAAATTTTGATGCAATAACACAAGCATTAACACCAAGTTCTGAAACTGATCATGTTGGTACAGATAGATTTAAAAAACCTAATCATCCTACATTTTCTAAAGAATCTAAATATTATATTCCATTATTAAGAAATGCAGGTAGTTGGAAAGATAATTATTTTAATGCTTCTAATAGAAATATTAAAAATATGAATGAAGCTTATGGCTCACCAATGGAATATATGAAATATGCTGAAGATTATAATAGCAATAATATACCTGATATAGGATTAAAATATAAAGGTAAAATGTTAATTGAACCTGAACAAAAATTAAAAGATGGCGGTAAAGTTAAACCACCTAAAAAGAAATATGTAAGTAAAACACAAGGTACAAGATTAGATGATGGTACTTATGTTACTCCTATAGCTGAAGTTAAAGGATATAAAACACCTGCAAATGCTATAAGAGAAGGCACAGGCAAGTTTGCAAAAGGTTTATTTTCAGGAGCTAATTTAGCTACAGAAGTAATGGGTACCCCATTAGCATTAGCATTAGAAGCACTATCTGGAAGAGGTGATTATAAATCAGCTTTACCAAATGTAGATAGGTCTAATAAAATGTTTGGATTACCTTATGATAAAAATAACTTACCACAAAATGAACAGTTATCTCCATCAACAGCATTAGGTATTACCAATCCTTATATGTCTGTACCAATAGATTTAGCGGCAGATGTATTAACAGGTAAATTAGCTACAAGTGGTAAAAATATAGGTGCATATTTTTTAAAAAATAAAATACCTAAACAATTAACGCCTGTTAGTCAATCTAATTTATTAGATGTTTCTGCACCTGTAAACAACTCAAGTATATTTGATCCTAATTTTACAAATTTTTCTGAATTAGTATTTACAAATAATACACCTAATAAATTAAGTGAATTGCCTATAGATGCAATGCATACTAAACATAAAAAAGATTTGTATAGTTTTTTTTATAATTTAAATGATGACGTTAAAGAAAAAATTAACACAACATTTAATAATTATTATGATGAGTTAAAATCTATAAGTAATACTTCTGAGAGACAAAAATTTGCAGCATATTTAACTACAAGAGATAAAAAATTAAAAAATAATTCAATATTTAATACAGATGATATAAAAGAAAAATCTGTATCTGAATTAACTCAAGAAGAATTTAGGCAATTAAAAGAAAAAATTGGAGTTAATGATCCTGCTAATTTATTAAAAACTAATTTAGAAAATAATCCTACCCAAAAAATAAAAAAGTTTATTCCTTTAGCAAAAGCTTTAGAAGAGGCAAAATATACACCAGATGAATTATTAGCTGGAAGAAGATATACAAGAGGATTTGATGAAAAACTTAATTTAGTAAATAGATTAAGAGGAGGTAGTAACGATTATTTTTGGAGAACAAAAGAAAAATTATTAAGCATTCCTAAACTTGTTAAAAAAGCTATTTTTGAAGATGCAAACATTTTACAAAATGCTATATTAAAACAAAAATTTGCAGAAGACACACAGTTATTTAGAAATATACAAGGAAAAGTACATGTTATAGATGAAGCAGGAAATAAAGCTACAAGGTCAAGTGTTTATAATATGAATGCTGGCGATATTATAGAAGAAAAAGGATTTATGTCAACATCTACTGATCCTAGATCCTTTGGGCCAACAGGTAAAATGTCTATAACTGCACCTGGTAAAAAACAATCATTTTACCAACCTAATCAAAATTTAAATTCTTCTGAATATATTAATGAACATGAAGCTATATTACCAAAAGGTATTAAATTACAATATACAGGAAATAAAGATGCTAAAGGAAATCCTATTATGTCTATAATAAATCCATACATGATAACAGGTATTATAGCAACGGGCGGATTATTAGGTAACCAAATGTTACAAGAAAAACCTAAATCTAAATACGGCTCTAAAATTTTAAAATATAAATTATGAAAAAAATATTTGGAAAATCAGGCATTTATATAAAACCTGAAAACAAAGGCAAGTTTACTAAATGGGCAAAAAGTAAAAACATGTCCGTACAAGAAGCTGCTAATACTGTAATGTCTAATCCAGAAGAATATAGTAGCACTATTGTTAAAAGAGCAAACTTTGCTAAAAATGCTGCAGGATGGAAACATGCTAATGGGGGATATGTAATTACTGATCCTCCTACTAATCCTCCAGGCACTTTTATGTATCCAAGACCAACAGCTCAAGATAGTATGGATGTATATAATAGAGCAGTAGAACTTGATAATTTTTATAAAAAAAATAAAGATTATAAATTAATGGATTTGCTTTCTATTGCTTTTAAAGATAAAGACCCATTAGTTTATAGAAAATATGGCTCTAGAAGAGAAAAAGATAAAGATGGCAAATATACAGAGATATTTAATACATTTAAAGAAGATTTAGATTATGATTTTAGGAATTATAAATTACCAGATCCAGAAAATGAAGAAAAAAGAAAATATTATAAAGGAGATAAAAAATTTGAAGGAAGATTATCAAATGACAATTATAGAAAACCAGTAGATAAAAATAAACCTTATGTAATAGAACAAAGAGAAAAAAATTTTGGAGTATTAAATTTAAATGCACCTTATGGTTATTATGATACAAGAATAGAGCCTCAAGGATTAAATTATTATTTAAATGATACACCTAACACAATAGGAGAAGGAGACGGGGCCGCAGTATTTTATTATGATCCAATTGCAGTTAAACCATACGCAAGTAGAACCCCAGAAGAAAATAAATTATTTCAAGAAAAATATGGTTTTTATAAACCAGTATTACCTGAGCCTCCAAAACAAATATCTAATGAGTTTGAAATCACTAAAGAAAATATGAAATATTCTCCAGAAGATATGTTATTATTAGATAACTATAAAGGATTAGTTTTAAGGCATCCAAGTAATGATATTAACTTAGATAAGAATTTAGATGAAAAGTTGCGTAGAATAAAATTAGGTAGTGAATTTGTACCTGATTATATGCCTCTTGAACCTGGGTATCAAATTAAACCATCTATAGAAGATTTTAATAAAATGAAAAATAACGAAAGTTATAGACAAGAATATTACGATAAAGCTATGCAAATGTATTTAGGAAAAAACTGGAAAGATAAAATTAAAAATAATACACCAACACCTCTTGCAAAATTAAAATATGGTGGTAAATTATATAAAGAAGGTGGTTATCTTAAAGATGAAGATACTTATGTAACTAAAGAAGGTAAATCTACTAAACGTGGTTTATGGGCTAACGTATATTTAAAAAAGAAACGTGAAGGTAAGCTTGATATGGGAGAAGGTGGTGGTATACCTGACAGATATAAAGAAATGGGTTTTAGCAGAGTAGGTCAAAAAAAAGACTCTTCAAGACCAGGTAAAAAATGGATGGTACTTGCTAAAAAAGATGATGACTATAAAGTAGTACATGGTGGTTATACCGGTATGAAAGATTTTTCTCAACATGGCTCAGAAAAAAGAAAGAAAAACTTTTGGAATAGAATGGGTGGTAAAGATTCTGCTAAAGCTACTGATCCATTTAGTCCTTTGTATTGGCATAAACGTATAGGCACATGGGCTGAAGGTGGTAAAGTGGAAGACGGAGGAGAACAAGTAGAAGTAGAAATAGAAGCAGAAGAATTAGTTTTAAGACCACAAGAAGATGGTTCCTATGAAATAGTAACAGAAACTTCTGAAGATGCTCCTACGCACGAAGAAGGTGGTGTAGACATAACATTACAAGAAGGTGATTTAGTTTTTCCTAAAAAGTATATTAACAAGGTAAAAGAAGCTTTGGCTAAAGGGGAAGAGACAGGAGATTATAGTGATGTTGATAAGCTATCTGAACAAATGCAAAAAAGTGCTTACAAGGCATATAAAGATGGAAAACCATATTCAAGTGGTGGATATAATGAAGAATTAGAAAACCAAGAAAATCAAGAAAAAATGGAAGCTAAAAATGGCATGAAATGTAAAGGTGGCTGTAAAATGGGTAGTGGTGGCAAGTGTATGAAATGTGGTGGTAAATCACATAAAGAAGGCGGTATGGCTTATAAGTATGGTGGTAAATTTCCAGACTTAACAGGTGACAACAAAGTTACCAAAGCTGACGTACTTAAAGGTAGGGGAGTATTTAAAAAAGGTGGTAAAGCTATGAAGTCTTGTTGTATGAAAGCAGGTGGTGCTGTATGTAAAGTATGTGGTAAGAAAAAAATGTCTTTTGGTGGTGCATTAAAAAAATAAACTATGAATCCATATTTAATGTATAATGATGGTGGTGAAATACCAACTATATCTTTAACTGACGAAGAAATAGAAGCAGGTAGAAAAGGTACAGATAAATCAAGAATAAAAGATTATGTAGAACCTACTCCAAGTAAATTAAATGCATTAGGTGAAGTTGATATACCTAATATGCCTAATTTAGGTAGAGTGCAAAGTCAACAAGAAAAGATAAATTATCTTATAGCAAAAGATAAAGAAAGTGGTAATACTAATACACCAGAATTCTTAGATACAGATGATATTATTGGACCTAAGACTTTAGCCGCTATGAATCATTATGAAAAAAAAGGTGCTTATAAAAGACCTTATCTTTTTTCTGATGATAATCTTGCCTTGTATAAAAAACAAGCTGAAGAAAGAATGGCTAAAAAACAAATAGTTGATAACGTAAGAATACAAGAATTAACTCAACCAACTAATCCTGTAGATATAATGAATATTATAGGACCACAGGGTAAAAGTTTTTCTATAGATTATCCAATGAATTTAATGCGTAATGTATATGCATCTAACCAAGAATACAGAAAATTAGCAAATGAGCGGTTTAAACTTTTTGAAAATGAAAAAGCAAAAGAAAAAACAGTTAAAGATAAATCTAATAAGTTTGATGTATATGCCCCATTTAAATTTATGAGTAAACCTTTAGCTAAAACACCAAATAGTAATAAAAAACCTATTAAAATACCACCTCTTGGTACTACAAAAATTGAGCGACCAAAGCAAAACTTATCTGATAAATATTATAACACTGAAGAATATCTGATTACAGAAAAAAATAAACCGTTTAAAGATTTATCTGATAATGATAAATATAACGCCAATCTAACTTTTGCACAAGAAACATTAAATAAAACTGCAAAAAGATTTTATCAAAATGATTATAAAAAAAAATATGTTTATCAAATTGATTTATATGAAGGGTATTTAGATGCTATTGCTGATGCACCTTTAATTCCAAAAGCTAATCCAGAAGAATATAATAATAAATTAAATGCATATGCAGAAAGATATGAAAAATTAGACACAGGATTAAATAAAAAGAAATATCAAAATTTATTACAAAGAGTATTTAAAGGAAAAGAAAAAATATTAAAATCTGATTTTGAAAAATATAGAATATCTGTTAATAGAATAAAGCTAAAATAATATGATTTATACAGAAGATCCAAATAATCCAGAGCCACCTAAAAAATATTTTTCTCAAATACAAAATCCTTATTTAAATCAAATGCAGACATTAATAGAAAGGCCTGCAAGTAGAGGTGTATATGAAAAAAGAAAAGAATTAAAAAGTCAGGGCTATAATGCTTATGTTCCATTAATAGGTAATTTTAGCAGCGGTAATTATGGTGGTCCTATTGTAATTAATCCTACTCCCGTTCAACAAAAAAATAAAAGGACTGGCAAAGGTATTATAATGAGAGATATTCCTGATGCAAAAAATGATGTAACAAGAGGATACGATTTATTTG
>Ga0172373_10008944_pt1 | contig 12583 bp, 13 predicted proteins | sample Lak10m_2_FD_114546 | JGI IMG/M metagenome (GOLD analysis project Ga0172373, IMG submission 114546) | Freshwater microbial communities from Kabuno Bay, South-Kivu, Congo - kab_092012_10m | ecosystem: Environmental > Aquatic > Freshwater > Lake | place: Democratic Republic of the Congo... | reverse complement strand
CCATCTGAACTTTGCGTTGCCACCCTTGATTTGTTTTGCTCGATCCTTGCTGTGGAAGCAGGCAACCTGGCATTGAAGATCTTGTCTACTGGCGGCATTTACCTTGGGGGCGGGATACCGCCGCGCATTCTTGGTTTATTACAACAACCTGAATTCCTTGCCACACTGCGCCGTAAGGGACGCTTTGAAGGGTTACTAACACAGATGCCTGTCAAAGTGATCCTGAATACAAAAGCGCCCCTTATGGGTGCCGGGGAATATGGCTTGCGTTGACAATGGCATAAAAAAGATAATCAACTTATCAGGCTTTGCATTAATAAAAAAAACGGCGGAGAGAAATCTCCGCCGCATGCATTATTACCTACGCTCGTTTGCGAAACTTATACCCGTATACCAGATATGTACCCCGCCGGACAGATCCGATTGCGGTTATGAAGGGTGTTTTCACCGAACTTATCCTCATATATCTCTCAATTTACGGCTGATAACCCTTATCTTAGGAATGAATATTACCCATGAGAACCCGAAGCGGTGATGGAAATGAAATGCTGAAGTCTTTTCCTCGCAACTCTCCATCAAGCTATGTTGTGTATTTTGAGCCAAAGAAAATAGTATATGACTTCATGGGCGTTCAATCAGACCCAAGCGCATTGCGGTAATAACGGCCTGCGCGCGATTTGGCTGTTTCATTTTTTCAAGAATGTTCTTTGCGTGACTGCGGATCGTTTCTTCTCCCACGCTTAAGTGCGCGGCGATTTGGCGATAGGTGTTCGGTGTTGCCATCCATTCAAGGACTTCCAATTCCCGCGGCGTCAAGCTAGGCATATGAGACGGCTGAGATTCCATTCGGGATAGAATTTTTTTCATCACTGCGGGGTGGAGGTAAGCTTCGCCATGAATAACCAAATGGATGGCACGAATCAGTTCGCCTGGGTCGATATTTTTCAGTACGTAGCCTTCAATACCAGCAGCAACCAGATCATATACACGATCATCCACATCGGTTCCAGTCAACATGATCACTTTGATATGAGGGTCAGATTTTCTTAGCAGAAGAGTCATCTCCTGCCCATCCATTTCTGGCATGACCAAATCGACGAGAACGATATCCGGCTGGAGGCTCTTCGCCAACTCTAAACCGACTCGTCCATTTTCCGCCTCCCCTACAATCTCCAGGTCTGATTCCAGACGAAGGACCATTGCCAAGCCTTTGCGGACTACGGCATGGTCATCAACGATAAGAATACGAATAGGGTTAGGCATGGTGGTTTCCATGAATCGGAAGATTGATCATTATGCGCGAGCCTTCATTGGGGCTGCTGACGATCTCACAATCTCCGCCTAGGGCACGGGCGCGTTCTTGCATGCCGTGCAAACCAAAGTGTTCCCGGTTTTGGCTGCGAGACAGGGCAATCGCAGGGTCAAATCCCTTACCATGGTCGGAAATATCGAGATAGACATCATGATCGGCAACGGTAAGACAAAGGCGGGCAGACTGGGCTCCTGAATGACGCGCTGAATTTGCAAGCGCTTCTTGTGCCATACGATAGATCGTTCTACGCAAACCCGGGGAAAGAGAATTGAAATCACCGTGATGATTAAAAATGATGGCGAACGACCGTGGTCGACAACAACTGTTGACATAATTCGTCAAATCTGCCATGAAGATTTCGATGGTAAGAGCGGAAGGCCATAAGTCAAAGACCGAGCGCCGTACTTCCTCATGGGCATTGTTGGCAAGTGAACGCAGTTCAATAAGCTCCCCACGGACGTCATCCGCTTTTTGGGGCAGCATGGTAATACATGCATCAAGAGAGTAAACAATGCCAAAAAGGGATTGCGCAACTGTATCATGAATATCGCGGGCGATGCGGTTGCGCTCGGTTTCGATGGCAAGGCGTCGGGCACGGTCAATGCACAGGATGGTAGTACCCAGCGCGAGCGCAGCTTGATTCGCGACCGTCATCAGCGTAGCTTCACGCTCTTTGGTGAGTCCAGATTCTTCGACGAGCAAAATGCCCACTGGGTGTTCCCTCAAATAAAGCGGTGTGACAAGCCATGAGCTCTGAGACAACCATGTATTAAGTTGCTGGTCTTCAATGAGTACCTGCCCCTTGGAGACAAATGTCTCTCGATTCAGCAAGGCTTGGATAATTGCGCCATTTTCTGATCGCAGGGGAAGAGTATCTATTTTTTTAAATCATCTTGAGGTGGATACACCATCCAACCGCCCAACTCTTCACGGGCTGGGTCAACCAATGCAACAACAGCTTTGGAAAATCCAAGTTCAGTCGTTACGGCTCCAAGGACACGCTCTTGCGCTGAAAGGAGATCCGGCGCAGCCTGCAACAAAACTGTGAGGTCGTGAATGATCTCCAATTGACGATGTACCGTGGAAAGCTCGGCTGTTGTTTGATTTACTGATTTGAGCAATGTAGATGGGTAGGCAAACAGAATTGGTAACAGCCAAATTCCCGCCACTTGCGTTGCGATCGTTATATCATTTTGGTAGGCGGGCGGGGTGAATATCACAACCAAAGCGTAGAACGGCGTAAAGAAGAAAGATGCCAATAATGCGCCGCGTAATTGAAAGAAAAATGCACTCGCAAGTACGGGGCTGAGTGCATATAGATAATATGGGCTGTTCTCACCGCCGCTGACATAAAGTAAAACCGCCGTGAAGAACATATCCAAGCCCATAAACAATGGAGTTTGGATCACGGCTTGATTTAACGGGCGGTTAAAAAGTGAGATAAAAGCGTTAACCCCAAGTACAAAAAGCAATGTTGCAATAGCGGGAAGTCTTTGAGTATTCTCTGAGGATAAGGTGAAAACAGCAGGGGCAATGGTTATCCAACGATATAGAAGAAGGAAAGTAAAAACACGATTGGTATTAAACAGGGCTTCGATTCGTTTGAACATATTCTCCAGCCGGGTCTGCTTGGGATTTACATAAGATTATATCCGAACTGAAATTTCGTCCCTCCCCCGCGCGGGGGAGATAAAAATCCCGTACAGGTGGGATGGATGCGTGGAGGTTTAAACGCTATTATCGCATAAATAATAAAGGAGGCTCAAATGACTGAAGTAATCAAGGAAGATCAAGTGTTGGATTGCTCTGGAATGCTTTGCCCGATGCCTGTGGTGAAGACTTCCAAAGCCATGAAGGAATTGCAATCTGGACAGGTATTGAAAATGGTTGCTACAGACCCTGGATCGCCACCTGACATGGAAGCCTGGAGCCGCCAGACTGGCAATGAATTATTACGCTCTATGACGGAAGACGGTAAATTCATTTTCTATTTGAAAAAGAAATAATCGAATCATTAGAAACGAGGTAGACATGTCAAAATTAGACCCGAACGCCCCAAAACGCCTTGCTCTGATCGCCAGCAAGGGAACTCTCGACTGGGCATACCCTCCCTTCATCCTTGCCAGCGCCGCTGCTGCAATGGGTTGGGAGGTAGGCATCTTCTTTACTTTCTTTGGGCTTACCTTACTTAAGCGGGATTTGGATATGAAAGTTTCGGCGCTTGGCAACCCCGCCATGCCGATGAAAATGCCATTTGGTCCTGAAGGGTTTCAAAATATCAACTGGTCTATGCCTAATCTCATCATGGCAAATGTGCCCGGCTTTGAAAATCTAGCTACCAGCCTCATGAAACAGACCTTCAAAAACAAAGGCGTTGCCTCCATTCCCGAGTTGCGTGATATGTGCGTTGATCTTGATGTGCGTATGATCGGTTGCCAGATGACAATGGATGTATTTGGATTCAAGAGAGAAGAATTTATTCAACAAGCAGAAGTGGCGGGCGCAGCAATGTTTCTCGAATACGCCGCAGACGCTGATGTGCAATTGTTTATCTAACAATAAAAATGTAATAGGTCACGCTTGAGACTCATGAATGGGTGTTTAGCGTGACCTACAAGTTATAAGGAGAGGGCAGTATGAGTGTTTGGAAGACGAACGATCCTGAAACAAAGAAAATTTTGTATGTGCAAACACATGGGGAAAAAGACCCGGAGCGCACTGCAACACCTTTCTTTTTGGCTACCGCTGGGGCGGCAATGGATAATGAAGTATGCATTTACTTCACCATGAACGGTCCGCAGTGCGTGGCAAAAGGCAACGGCGACACGATCATCATTCCGCGCAAGGGGGGCGGTGGCAAGGAATTGAAGTTCTTCATCGAACAGGCGCAGGAGATCGGTGTGCGCTTCCTCGTCTGCCAGCCTTCGCTTGACTTGCACGGCTATACCATGGATGACATGATCGAAGGCGTCGAAATGATCGGTGGCGCGGCATTTAACGACATGGCATGCGATGCCGATGCGGTGATCGGTTTCTAAGAGCTTTTTAACCGCGAAGAGCGTTAGAAACGCGAAGATAAAAAAAGTTTTCTTTGCGACCTTCGCGTGCTTAGCGGTTAATGGACAGGAGGCACAATGCCTACCACACAAGAAAATTGGAATCCCGGTAAGGCTGTAGATCGTCACCCTGAAGCAACCTATGAGGAAAAAGAACGGCTATTCCTTGAGGTCAAAAATGATACGCGCTACGAAGACTTCCTGTATGGATGCTACGAGTGCGGTATTTGCGTTTCAGCATGCCCTTCGGCGCGCTTCTATGACTTTAGTCCGCGGGTGATTGCGCAGGCGATGGCGCGTGAAGATGTTGAACGCATTTATGACATCATCACCGAAGATATTTGGAATTGCGCGCAATGCTTTTCGTGCGTGCGTTGTCCGCGCCAGAACAATCCAGGCGGCTTGGTTACGATCTTACGCGAAGTTTCTCTCAAGAACGGTTTACAAGAATCAAAAGACGCGCTTCAAGGCTACAGCCGTGTTATTTACAAGGTCATGCTCAAAGGCAATCAAGTTTCGCCCGATATGCTCCAGCCAGACTTCTTCCCTGATTGGGGTCCGTGGGTACAGAATTTTACGCAAAACATGCACGTCTGGCGCAAAGCCATCCCCATGGATTCGATCCGCGGTCTCACCGATGTCGCTTGGCGCACAGATCGCAAAACATTACTCGAACTATATACCATCTGGTTCGAGTCGGGAAATATGGACATCATCAAAGAGCTCGATGAGAGTTTGTACGACCTGTTGACCGATGTGATGAACGAAGAATTGGAAGAAGGATAATGTATCGCTTCATCCTTGCCCTGAACTTGATCCCGTTTTATCAGTTTTATCTACGCTGAAAATGGAGAGACCTAATGACCGAACTAACGACCGTTGAACAGATCCTTGAACGAAAATCACACCCCGTCATCCGTGACGCATCCATTGCGCCAACTGACGATATGCACGACCGCTTGCTGGAGCTGGAAGCCAAGGGTGAAATTATTCTGCAAAGAATCAAAGGCGATTACATCGAGTTCCCCACCAAGTATGGGCGCATGAAGAAGATTCCCATCGAACATACCTGGCATCATAAATCCTGCGGTCACTGCGGACACATCCCAGGCTATGCTTCGTCGATTCTTTGGCTGCATCGCCAATTCAATTTAGATTATCTGGATCCTACCGACCAGACTTCCTGCACAGGCTGGAACTACTATGCCTCTGCCGCCTCCAACGCGGTGGGGCAAGCCGCCGTCATGTCTCGCAACTTTGCCGCCGCTTACGAAACAGGATACTTCCCTCTCATTCATTGCGGCACATCGTTTGGACATTACAAGGAAATCCGCGAACAACTAGTTCATCACAAAGACTTGCGTGATGACGTCCGACGCATTCTCGATAAGATGGGAAAACCGCTTGTCATCCCCGAAGAGATCGTCCATTACAGCGAATGGGTTTACGCCATGCGCGATAGATTCAAAGAACGCCAACTCGTAGACATGAGCGCCATCACAGCAACGGTTCATCCTGCCTGTCACTACTACAAGATTGTCGCCGAAGATGCCATCTACGATCCCGAAATCTACGGCGGACAGCGCACCGCAGTCGTGACAGCATTGCTCGAAAAACTCGGCGTCAATGTGGCAGATTATTCCACCTGGTTCGATTGCTGCGGATTTGGTTTCCGTCACGTGTTGGTTCAGCGCGACTTCACTCGCTCGTATGCGGTGCTTCGCAAAATCGAGACCATGATCAACGAAGCCAACCCCGATCTAACAGTCACGCACGATACAGGTTGCGTGACTACACTTGATAAGAGCCAATTCGCCGCGAAAGCACATGACCGCAAAGTTGGCGTCCCTGTTTTGTCTGACGCGCAAGTTGCCGCTCTGGCAATGGGAGCACATCCCTTCCGTGTGGTGCAATTCCACTGGCATTCAACCGATTGGCGTCCGTTCCTTACCAAACTTGGAATTGATTGGCAGAAATATTGGGACGAGTTCCAGGGTGACCTTGAACAGATCCGTGCGGGCACAAAATCTGGGATCACCTGGCAGGACGCGGATATGCCAATTAAGTTGGCTGGATAAAAGCACTCCGCTGGTTGAGTATCCCTGAGCGTTCGTTGCGAAGGACGTATCGAAGCCAGCAGTGACAAGTAAGCAAAAATTTCTTTGAAACGTGGTGGTCTCGACTGCAAGCGCCTCGACCACCGAATTCTGGAGGAATACAAATGACATCTGGAAAAGTATTGATCATCGGCGGCGGACCTTCAGGGCTTGAAGCCGCGCGTTGCGTGGCGGAACTGGGCGGGGAAGCCATACTCATCGAAAAGCGTGAACGCCTCGGCGGCACACCTGACCGCGAGAACTACGCCAAACTCACCCATCACTGGCGCGACGCGTCTGAGGCGATGGAGGATATGGCGGCGGCTGTTACCAGTAACAAAAATGTGGAAGTGAAGTACAGCGCAGAAGTGAAGGGAATGTCTGGGAGCGCTGGCAACTTCGAGGTCCAGATCGAGGCGGGCGGCACATCCGAATCGTTAAATGTTGGCGCGGTCATCATCGCCACGGGCTTTCAGCATTTCGATCCAGGTCGCGCGACGCAATACTACAACTACTATTCTTTTCCCGATGTTATCACGTTGACCGATCTCGAAAAAATGTTGAAGGAACACAAGGTCGTGCGCCCGTCGAATGGCGAAGCGCCGAAGAAGATCGCGTTCATTCAATGCGTCGGCTCGCGTGACAGACAAATTGGAAATGAATATTGCTCAAAAGTTTGCTGCGGCATTGCCAGCAAACAAGCGATCGAGTTGCGCCAGCAACTTCCCGATTCAAAAGTGATGATCTTTTACATCGACATGCGCATGTATGGTTATTGGGAAAATGAAATTTACTGGCCCGCGCAGGAAAAATATAAAGTCAATTATGTGAAGGGCGTGGTCAGCGAAGTGCTGCAGAAAGGCGACAAACTTCTGATGCGCGGCGAGGATACGACCATGAGCCGCCCGATGGAAGTGACAATGGATATGGTCGTGCTTTCGGTGGGCATGGAGCCCAGCGCGGGCACGCGCGCGATCTCGCAGCTACTCGGCGTCAAACAAAATCAATACGGCTTCATCGAAGCGGGCGGTGCGGGCGGTCTTGACCCGGTTGCAACTTCGCAAGAAGGTATTTTCGTTGCGGGGGCTGCATCTGGTCCATCGGATCTGGATGACTCGATTGCACAGGCTGGGCTCGCTGCTGCGCGCGCATTGGCATCCGTTCGCAAAGTGGTGATGGCTTAACGCAACATGGCACTTCCTCCTCAACGACAGAGTCACATCGTAAAACAAAGAACGGGACCCAATGATCCCATTCTGCATGAGACTTTGCAGGAAGCGCTCACGCAAGTTTCCGCACAGGATGTGATTTCCATCGCTGACGAATTATCCACGCGACATGAACACATCTTTCTTAATCTGAAAACTGATTCAGCTTCGTTGAGCTCTTCCTTTGCTGATGTCGCTTCCGCGGTCACACATACGCGCGCGAATGCAAAAGTTCTAGTCAATTATTTCGCTCATGGAGATTTCAAAGTCTTTGACGATCTTTTGAATGGCGAAGACCCAACACCCGTGCGAGTCGCAAAGTTCGTCCATAAATTGGACGCGCTCGACACAAGACTCGCAGTGGAATTTGCGTCTGGACTTTTATACAACACATCACCCAAAGATAACTGGCTGTGGACTCGCTGGCTATGGGACCCAACCACAGGGACGGGCATTCTTCCATTGTTAGCAGGAAGCACGCACAATCTGCTTGCCGAAAATCTCGCGGATGGATACGCCCGCGTGGGATTGGTTTCTGCCATGAGCTTGAAATTCGGCGAAGGCACAGGCTTGTGGACAGATGAGTTGACGGTGAATGAAAAACGCGCTCAATTTGCCAATAGCGCATTTCTAGCATGTGCATATAACGTGTATCTCTATGGCACAACCAGTTGGAGATTGAGCCGTGAGTTCAATAATTTATTACCTTCACTCCCGAACATGGCTAGGAAGTTACTAGGGTTGAAGAAGATTAAAGAAGAAACCCCGATGGTCGAGTAACCCTGCTGCTTTTGCGGGGCGTATCAAGACCGTCACTAACAAGAATACTCTTAATTTCTGGTGGTCTCGACCACCGAGTATGAATAAAACAGGAGACCATAATTTATGGCTGGTCCGATCAAAGCAAAATTTGTCGAAAAAGAACACGCTATTGTAGATGGCGTGGATGTTTCGGGTCACTGGAACCGCATGTTTGAACAGCGGGTGATCACCGAATACACGCCCGAACTGATCGAAAAGATCGCGGACATCCCCAACGCGGAATCATTTGCGAATTGTTATCAGTGCGCCAAGTGCGTCGCCGTCTGCCCCGTGGATGTGGTTGGGAATTACGGTCCGCGCAAGTTGTATCGCTACGCCCAAACAGGTATGGACTTGACCGAAGCCCCCGAGTTGTGGCTCTGCACCACCTGCGCCAACTGTCTGCGCGTGTGCCCCAAAGAAGTGAACATGGTCAAGATCATGCCCGCCGCGCGCGAGCAGGCGATCTTGGATGGCAAGTTCGTCCCTGCGGAATTACAACAGGCATTCGAAAATACCGCCAAGAGTGGCAATCCGCTCGGTCAGCCTCAGCGCAAACGTGACGCGTGGATACAGTCCGCGGGCGTGCCTGTGCCGATCATCAAGGATTTGGGTCGCAAAGTGAGCGTGCTTTGGTATGTCGGCTCGTATCCGTCCTACCATCCACGCGGCATTGACGCGGCGGCTGCGGCGGCGCGGATCTTCAACGCGCTCGGTATTGACTTTGCCATTCTCGGCAAGGAAGAAAAAGACGACGCTGACTCGCAGCGCCTGGCTGGTGAGAAGGGGTTGTTCGAGATGATGACCGAGCAAAACATCGAGACCTTCAATAAATATGAATGGGACGAGATGGTTGTCACAGGTCCGCATGAGTTGAACGCCTTCAAGAACGTGTACCCGAAGTATGGCTTTGAACGCCCCGTCGTTCACTACAGCACCTTCCTTGCGCGTTACCTTGACCAACTCAAGCCGTTGCTCAAACATTCTGTCAATAAGAAGATCACCTATCACGATCCGTGCTATCTCGGTCGTCACAACGGCGAATATGAAGCGCCGCGCAAACTGCTCGAAGCCATCCCTGGTGTGGAGTTGGTTGAAATGCAGCGCAACCGCGAGAACGGTTACTGCTGCGGCGGTGGCGGCGGCGGCATGTGGATGGACTCATTCACCGCCAAGCACACCACCATGCGCCTCTCCGAAAAACGCGCAATGGAAGCTGCGTCCACGGGCGCGAACGTGCTGGCAGTGGCTTGTCCCTTCGAAGTCTCACGCTTCACAGACGCGGTCAAGTCCACGGGCAATGAGCATGTGGATGTGTTGGATATCCTTGAATTGCTGGATAGGTCGATGAGGGGTGAGCAGTAATTGGTAAATAGTAATTAGAGATTGGAGATTGGTAATTACCAGTTACCAATTACCAATCTCCAACTCGAAACAGGAGCCTTCATGAATATCGTAGTAGCCATCAAACATATCCCCAGTATTGCCGATGACCTGCCCGTCAAAGGCAACAACGTGGATTTCGACTCGGTGGACTTCGTCCTCAATGAATGGGACGAGCATTCCATCGAGCAAGCCGTTTTGATCAAGGAAGCCGTCGGCGGGACGGTGACCGTGATCGGTGTGGACTTGATCGGGGAGTTGGACAACGCGCTTCATCTCGCGCTGGCAAAGGGTGCCGACAAAGTGGTCAAGATCACCGCTGACGACCCCGCCGCGGATTCGCACATGCAAGCCAAATGGCTGTCGGAAGCGATCAAGGGCATGGGCGCGAACATGGTCTTCGCAGGTGTACAGGCGTCGAACGATCTCGATGGACAAATTGGTCCGATGATCGCGGCGTACTTGGATATGCCCTACATCGGCGGCGTGAGTTCAATCGAAGCCAACGGCGACTCTGCCACGGTCAACAAGGAATTTGCGGGCGGGGCTGGCGCAAAGTATTCTGTGTCCATGCCGTTCGTGGCGGGAGTGCAGTCAGCGCCGAAGCCGCCGCGCTATGCGCCTGTGAGTAAAGTCCGCCAGATGGCGCAATCTGCCACGGTGGAGAAAGTCGCTCCGTCGAGTGACGCCTCTTCGGGACTGACGTTTAAGAAGATGGCTCCGCCCGTGGTGACAGGTCATGCTGAGATGATCGAAGGTTCGTCGAAGGAAGTGGCGGCGAAGATCGTGGAGTTGTTGAAGAGCAAGGGTCTGGCGTAATTGGTAAATAGTAAATAGTAATTGTGTGCAACATAATTACCAATTACCAATCACTAATTACCTCAAACGGAGAAAAACATGAGTAACGATGTCTTTGTAATCACCGAACACATGGATGGCAAGTTTTCTGATGTGTCGTTTGAAATGGTAGGAAAAGCCAAAGAGTTGGCGTCCGCTTTGGGCGGGCAAGCAGTTGCCGTCGTAGTCGGAGGCGGGGTTTCATCCAATGTCTTCGCGTCTGATTCCACGATTCACATTGATGACGCAGCGCTGTCGAATTTCAATCCCGAAGCGTATGGCAAAGTGATCGAAGCGCTGGTCAAGGAGAAGTCGCCGAAGGTTGTGATGTTCGGCTGGACGGTGACAGGCATGGATATGGCGGCGTGGCTTTCGGCGCGGATGGGTGCGCCGTTGGCGGCGTATGCGAAGGATGTGCGTGTTGAAGGCGGCTTGCTGGTGGTGAGCAGCCAGGCATACGGCGGCAAGCTGATGGCGGACGTTGCGCCCGAAGGCGACATGGCGATCGTGGCATGTCTCGCGGGTTCGTTCCCTGTGGAAGCGGGGCAAGGCTCGACGGCGGGGACGACGATGGCTTCCCCAGTGGACGCGGGTTTGTTGAAAGTGAAATTTGTCGAAGCGATTAAACCCGCTGGCGGCGATGTGGACATCACCGCGCAAGCGAAGTTGGTTTCGATCGGACGTGGTATTGGTGGCAAAGAAAATGTGGAACTCGCTGAAGAACTCGCGAAGGCTATGGGCGCAACTGTCTCTGCGTCCCGCCCCGTAGTGGACGCGGGTTGGCTGCCGCGCACAAGGCAAGTTGGCAAGTCGGGTTTGAAGGTCAAGCCGAAGTTGTATCTCATGCTCGGTATCTCTGGCGCGCCTGAACATCTCGAAGGCATGAAGAGCGCCGAGTTGATCATCGCGGTCAACACCGACAAGAAAGCGCCGATCTTCAACGTGGCGCATTATGGTGCGACTGCGGATCTGTTTGAAGTTGCTGAGGCGATGTTGGAGTTGCTTTAAGATGAGTAGAGAATAGAGATTAGAGAGTAGTTGGGTCTTCACTACTTATCTAATCTCTAATCATCTAATCTCTTTTCTCGGGAGGGTACGTTGCTCACTACGATTGAAAAAATCATCTTCATTGTGCTGGCGATCACGGCGGCGGGGTTTACGTTTCATGGGTTCAAGACCATCATCGACTCGATTCGCAAGGGACGCCCTGCGCCTGAGTTGAAGAATGTGACTGGCAGTCTGGTCAAAGCCGCGATCGCGGTTCTGTTTCAGCAGACGATCTTCAAAGCACGCAAAGTCCTCAGTGCCATTCACATGGGACTGTTCTTCGGTCTCATCACCTATGCCGTCGTCAACCTTGTGGATGTGCTTGAAGGACTCGTGCCTGGCTTCGACTTAGTCTATGGCGGCAAACATTTGCCTAACGCGCCAGCAGGACTCATCAACGCCTTCAATCTCATCTCCGATGTGATGAGCGGATTTTTGTTAATTGCCATCACCACGTTTCTTGTGCGCCGCTTCATTGTCAAAGACAAGGCGCTTACGTTCCGCGATAATGTGCTTCTAAATCCGAAAGTCAAGGCAGGTGGGCAGGCGCGTGATTCACTCACCGTCGGTGTGTTCGTCATCATGCATGTCGGCGCGCGTTTGATGAGTCAAGCCTTCCGTCTCGACGCTGGCGCTGACCCGTTCATGCCCATTGCCAGTTTTCTCAATTCAATTTTCGGTGCGTCTGAAACGGGTGTGCATGTTGCGTGGTGGATCAGCCTCGGCTGGGTGATGTTCATCATCCCCTACCTCTCGCGCAGCAAGCACACGCATTTTTTCATGTCGCCTGTCAATCTCGGTTTGGCGAAACAAAATCCGCGCGGTCAACTCGACCCTGCGATT
>Ga0172373_10008943_pt1 | contig 12584 bp, 6 predicted proteins | sample Lak10m_2_FD_114546 | JGI IMG/M metagenome (GOLD analysis project Ga0172373, IMG submission 114546) | Freshwater microbial communities from Kabuno Bay, South-Kivu, Congo - kab_092012_10m | ecosystem: Environmental > Aquatic > Freshwater > Lake | place: Democratic Republic of the Congo: South-Kivu... | reverse complement strand
TAGGTATTTACCAGAAGATATTCGCAACTCGTTTAGTATTATCTACCATTCTCTTTTATTCATTATTATAATTATTGCATTTACAACCATAGGTAGTTTATATGTTTGCTATAGATACGGAGACATTAAACTAATAAAACTCATGGGCTTCATCTTTATGTGTTTTCTTATTTCATTAATACCAGTTATTAATTTAGAAACATCATTTTTAGGTGATTTACAGTCTGACAGATATGGATATTTCCCCTCATTGTTTTTTTATACACTCGTGGCACTCAGTATTCATAGTTTATTTAATCATACATTTAAATATATTGTTTACTCTATTTTGCTTAGTCTGTTTTCGTTTCACACTATTCAAACCAATCTAATTTGGAAAACTTCGGGCAATATATCTACTAGTTTAATAAATTCCGTTAAGCATTTCATGACACATAATTACCCAATTTATATAGTAAACATGCCAGATAACTATAAAGGGGCATATATATTTAGAAATTCATTTGAGGAAGCACTCAAAATTAATTATCCCAAACTAAAATTTAAACAAATTCACATTCTATCATGGCAAAACATATATCATGACGAAAAAAATTTAATTACTTATCACATTTCAAATGACAGCCTTATTTTTTCGACTTTTCACCAAAAAAATTATTTCATGAGATATAATCAACATGAAGATTCATATATTTTAACGGCGAATCAAACGAAAATAATTCTTAAGCGAATAAACTTTAAATATCCGTTATTGTTTTTTAATAACAATCGATTTGAAAACCTCCTCAATCACTAATTTTCACCACCATCAAAATCGAGTTCTTCCATAGGAATATCCTTTTCTGTTTGCGCATCATAGGCACTGCAATCTAACTCAATATCACCCATATTTTTTGGTCTTTCGAAGCCTTTTTTAGTAACTTTTAAAGTTGGATCAGCATATACTTTTTGAAAAAACTTACCCCAAATTGGTAAAGCCATACTAGCACCTTGCCCTTCGTTGGTCGAATTAAAATGTACACTTCGTTCTTCACCCCCTACCCAACAACCTGCAACTAAATCAGGTGTTAATCCCATAAACCAACCATCTGCATTATTTTGTGTAGTTCCTGTTTTTCCTGCAATTTCATTGTATAATTTATACTTCCCTCTCAATCGCGTGCCAGTTCCCCTGTCTACAACTCCTCGCATTAATTGAATCATGGCATAAGCTTTGTCCTCACTAAACACCTCATCCGTAGTCGGGAAAAATTCTTCAAGTACTTTTCCGTTTTTATCTTCAATACGTGTAATATAAGTAGGTTGTATATAAGTACCTTTATTGGCAAAAGTGGCATTGGCTGCTACCATTTCATATACCGAAATATCTGGAGTTCCTAATGCAATAGAAGGCACAGACTCAATAGGAGCTGTAATACCTAACCGACGAACCAAATGAATAACAGCATCAGGTCCAAACTGTTTCATTACCCAGGCGGTTACATAGTTAATAGAACCTGCCAATGCATACCTCAAGGTAACCATTTTACCGGTTCCTTTGTTTCCATCTGAGTTATCCGGACACCAATCGGGCTGACCAGGCATTTCAATGCAGGTTCTTACATTTGGGACCTGATAACATGGAGAATAGCCTTCCTGAATAGCCAATGCATATACGAAAGGTTTAAACGTTGAACCTACCTGTCTTCTACCCACTTTAACATGATCGAATTTGAAGTGCCTGTGATTGACACCTCCTACCCAAGCTTTCACATATCCAGTTGATGGTTCTATCGATACGAAGCCTGTATGTAAAAATCCTTTATAGTAACGAATACTGTCCCAAGGAGTCATAATGGTGTCTATTTCGCCTCGCAAACTATAGACAGTCATACTAACAGGTTTTTTAAAATCTTCTAAAATTTCTTCTTTTGATAAACCTGCATTTTTTAAAGAGCGGTAACGATCGCTCCGTTTCATAGAGCTCATCATAATGCTTTCTATTTGTTCCTTGTTTACATTCCATGCAAATGGTGCATTTTTTTTCGTTTTACACTCTTTAGTGAACATTTTTTGCAAATCCGTCATGTGCTCCTGAACTGCTTCTTCAGCATACTTTTGCATACGCGAATCGATGGTTGTATAAATGCGTAGCCCATCTCGGTAAATATTATAGGGTTTGTTTGTTTCGGGATTAATGTGTTTGGCACACCAATCTTTTAATACATACTCTCTAAGATATTCTCTGAAATAAGGAGCTAAACCATCATTATGATTTTCGGGATGGTAACTAATTCCAAGTGGTAAATTTTTAAGACTATCATATTTTTCTTTATCAAGAAAACCATTCACTACCATCTGCATCATCACCACATTTCGACGATGCAAAGTAGCTTCTGCTTTTTTAATAGGATTAAACAAAGAAGGGTTTTTAGCCATTCCAATCAACATGGCAGCTTGTTGAATTTCTAAACTATCCTGAGTTCGATTAAAATATATTTGTGCAGCTGATTTAACTCCTACCGCCTGATTTAAGAAATCAAATTTATTTAAGTACAACGCTAAAATTTCTTCTTTTGTATAGTTTTTTTCCAATCTCGCTGCAATAACCCACTCTTTTAGTTTCTGTAAAATCATACCAGGCTTACTAAGCTTTTGGCGAGGAAACATCATTTTAGCTAACTGTTGAGAAAGTGTACTGCCACCACCACTACTTGACTGCCCGGTTAACGCTCCAAAAACAGCCCTTCCTATTGCCTTAAAATCAACACCACTATGTTCATGAAATCGAACATCTTCAGTAGCCACTAAAGCATCTACCAAATCTTTATCTAATTCATAATACTTCACACTCACCCTGTTTTCAGCATAATACTTACCTAGTGATTTTAAATCGCTGCTATAAATCACTGTAGCGAGATTACTTTTAGGATTTTGTAATTCTGCTACACTAGGCAAATCGACAAATAACTCGATTGCGATAATAGAAATATTAAAAAATAGAAGTAAAAAAGGCGCCCAAACTATTAACCAGGTTAGACGTACATATTTATTGAGTTGATTTGATGCCATATATAAAGAGTGGTAAAGGTAATTGATATTTCAAAAAAAATCATACTACCGTTTAATTTTATTCGATGAGCACTAATTTTTTACACACAGAACTGTTTTTTCCAATCAACTTGATGAGGTATATGCCTTCTGAATAAGCTGCTAAGTCAAACAATTGATGAAGAGATTGTATTTGTTCTCTCGATATCAATTTACCGTCTAACGTATAAATTTCAACGAGTTGAAACATATCATGTTTTTGAACAACAGTCATATTCATTTTTGTAGGATTCGGAAAAATTATCCATTCATCCTCCTCTATGCTGGAATTGACTTGGGTTATCAATCCATCATATTTAATTTGCGCTTGCTGAGCGGCACTCAAAAGATTAGATAAACTATCGGCCCCGATAATGGCAAAAGCAACTGTAACAGATTGCCCCGGAGGTAATAAAAACGGTCCTGTACCCATCACATTAATCACATCATTACCACTACCATTTAATCCTGCAGAAAAACGATTAGTTGACAAGCTTATATATTTTTCTTTTGTGGTAAATCCATTAGCCAAATCTAATCCACCATAACCACCACTCACATGATCCACGGCATAAAAATTAGCAGGTGCCAAATGTGTTAATAATTTAATACCTCCATATTTTCCCCCGACATTTGTACAGAAACTATAGCCCGTTTTGGTAGCAAAATCATATGCGCTCCTATTTTGAGCAAATGTGGCACCATCTATATCCCAATCTGCAAATATACCAACGTACACATTTTTTAAGGTATCAATAGCTTGCTTATTCGTAATATGATACTCCCAAATTACGAACTGGTGGTTGGGTACAGAGGCCCAAGCATATGTATTTTGCTGAATTTCGACTGATAATGGGGGCGTAGATATTTGATCGTTAAACTTAGCCTTGGTATCAAAATCAGAACTTAATGAAGGTATTTGAAGAGCAATGCGCTCTAAATTACCAAAATCAGCATCAGAGGCACTTCCATTCATACCCCTCACGCAATCAGAAACCCTTGAAGTATCACATCCAATCATCAAACCACCTTCATACAGCAAATCCGTTTGATGGTACCTAAATCCTTTTCCTTGCAATTGAGCATCCTGATTATAAGCTATCTTGCCTTTACTCGTTGCTGTTGTGGCAACATCATTTACGTCTATGTTAATATAATCGACGTTTATATAAAGGGTAAAAAATTGTTTAGACTGATAATTTCCATCGCCCATAGTAACCTCAAAATCAACAGGTTGATTGATGGGTATTGCTCCTGATAATTTGAAAGTAAAAGGAGTTAACGAATTACTGGAACTCGCCATTGAAGATATAATACCTAAAGAAGCCGTATTATTTATAGCAGTTACAAACTGAGACAAAGGAGTTACTGTTACATTGAGGGCAGAAGTGGGACTTAAATAATTAAAAAAATTACCGGTTATAAATAAAGTATCACCATCTACGTACGATTCATCATTGTGATCAGTAACATGTCGTTCGAGCAAAACTACACTCGGTGTTTCCGGATCATTTAATGCTCTGAAAAGATTAATACGACCACTCCCCAATTTATTGGCATAAGTAGGATTTATCTGATTAATATTATCCGCAGTTACTTTCAATCGTTCGGCGATTTGTAAAGCATTGTAAAAAGGAAAATGATGTTTCACAATACCCGCGGCACCAGCTACTACAGGGGCCGACATAGAAGTGCCTGAAGATGAAATGTATATATTACCCGGCCATGTTGAACTAACCTGATCACCGGGAGCACATACATCTACCATATATCCATAATTAGATGATCCTTGCTTTGTATCGTTTTGAGTAGTATTACCCACACATAACACATAATTGTACGCAGCCGGAAAAAAATCGCCATCCGCATTATTATTTCCTGCGGCACATATCACCAAACAATTTTTATTAATTGTTGCATAAGTAATAATATCCTGACCAAACTGACTGGCTCCACCTCCACCCCAGGAACAATTGATAATGTGACACCCGTGATCAGCAGCATACTTAATACCCTCATAAGCTGCAATCAATGCCCCATTAGCATCAGATATTTTAACCGGTAAAAATTTACATTTAAATCCAACACCGGCACCTCCTATGCCATTATCAGCAACTGCAGCAGCTAAACCGCTTACATGAACACCATGACCATGAACTTGCCATGTAGGATCATTATCGTTTGAACCTAAATCCCAACCTCTAAAATTATCTATGTAACCGTCACCATCATTATCCACCCCGTCAATTACATCATTAAAATTATTTTGCACATTTGCCAATAAATCTGAGTGGCTAAAATCAATCCCGGTATCAGTAATACCGATCAAAACAGATGAATCACCTTTGTTTATATCCCATGCATCAAAAGCACGGATACTTTGTAAATGATACTGATTAGAGGCATTTGCCAATGGATCATTCGGGAAATAAGAAATTTTAGGTATAAAATGCGGTTCAGCATACACTAAAATTCCAGTGGACAACAATTGATGAATGGCTTTTTCCAACTGAAACTCTGAGGTGTAATTCAATTCGTAAATACAGGATAAATCAGCATAAGCAAACCCAGCTTCGTTATGTGTTTTTCCTGGTTTTTTATTGAAAGGAAATTTTTTCTGAAGATTAACTGCCCCTATTTTATCTAATTTTACATTAAACAAAGAATGTTCAATTCGATTATTAAAACATAAGTGTGCATAGTCAGCTTTTACCTTTATGATGATTGTTTTGGGTAAAAAATCATAACCTGAAAACTGTGTTGGTTGTTGATTTATCTTTTGTGCTCCCAGTTGCGAACAAAAAAATAAACAGTTAATTATAACAAATAGCAACTTCATGAGTAATCAATCCAATAAATAATGGTGATGTTTGTTATATTTCTCGAGGGTTCTGATACCGGATGAACTGATATGTTCAAACTCTTTATCACAAAAAATATTAATGATTTTAATATCAGGCTTTAACTCTTGAATATATCGGTATTGATTTTGCTCGTATTGAAAATCTGTAGAATTTCTCAAGCCTCTAACCACTGTTACCTCATAACCAAAAGATTCTACATGGTCAGTTAATAAACAATTATAGGAAGTGATTTGTCTGTTTAAAATTGTTTTCGGAATAGGCCAAGTATGCGTATCTTTTGAAGGATTTTTACCAAAAGCAATAATAACTTTATCAAATAATTTTTCAGCCTTTTGTAATACATTATAATGCCCTTTGTGAAAAGGATTAAAACTTCCGGCAAATACACCAATCGTAGGTTCAACAGAATTTACATAATCAATCAAATGATTTAAGTTTCCATTACTATTAAAATGTTTTAAAACCTCAATACGTTTTGTTTTGTAGGTTTTATAATCAACAAATTGAAATTCTTTAAAAATTTGTTTTTCGTATTTAATTAATTTTTCGAATGAAGAATTTAAAATCGCTAAATCAGCTTTAATAAATTCTTCAGAAAATTTGACAGATGGGTTATGATGTTTTGTATCTAGTATTAATTGCTTGATATGTTCTTTTTGATTAACAGTTAATGAAGAAGATATTGCAGATTGTATAAAAAATTCAGCCGAATCTTCTTCATTGGTATTGGATTGAGGATTATAAACTATATCATGAAAAATAGAAGCTAAAAACAACTCATCGTGTTTTAATAAATCATCATCATGTAATTGCTTTAATACATCTTGTATATGCTCAATTGTATGATAGAACCTATGTGGTTCTTCATATGCATTAATCAAATCAGAATTAAACTGAAGTTGATTTAAGCGATTTATTATTTCAGTTCTATTCATTTTCTATTTTAGCAAGATATTTCAGTTTTTTAAATCTGAAAATTCAGGGGATATAAACTGGAAATCATTCTATTTTTTCTTTAAATAAAACAATGTACTACAATTAGTCCTTTGTAACATTTCAGTAGCCTGTTTTCTAATTTGCTCAGCTGTCACTTTTTGGTAATTTTCTATTTCTTGATTAATTAAATTCGCATCGCCTAATAATTCAGAAATAGCAAGATTGGTTGCCTTAGTTAACACGTCTGTTTCACTGTAAGTTACGGTAGATTCAACCTTGTTTTTGCACTTTTGAAGCTCATCCAAAGGCACTAAATCATTTTGTAATTTTGCAATCTCTGCATCAATTCCTGATTCAGCCTCCTCAATACTAACGCCATCATTTACTTTTCCGGAAATTACAAATAATCCTTTGTCAAAATCTCCCATTACATAGGCATGTATATCACTAAATAACTGCTTATCCTTAATTAAATTTTTGTACAAACGCGAAGAATTACCCCTTGATAAAATATCAGAAATTAAATCAATAGTGTGATATTCTGCATCAGTACGAGCACACATGCGATAAGCTCTATATATACTATTAATAGGCACATCCCTTTCAACAGTCAAACTTCTATATTCAGTTTGAAGTGGTTCAACAGGTAATTGTCGTTTAGGCTTTACACCAGCATCAATTGGTTCAAACCATTTTTCTGCCAACTGTTTCACTTGGTTTAATTCTACGTTTCCGGCAACTACTAAAATTGCATTACTCGGATTATAGTGTTTTTTGAAAAACGCTTTTACATCATCCATCGTCGCCTCTTCAATATGCTTGATTTCTTTACCAATGGTTGCCCATTTATAAGGATGCACTTTATAAATTAAAGGACGTAGCAACAACCACACATCACCATAAGGTTGATTTAAATAACGTTGTTTAAACTCTTCAATAACTACATTGCGCTGAACTTCTAAACTTTTTTTATCAAAAGCTAAGCTCAACATACGATCACTTTCTAACCAAAAGGCAGTTTCCAAATTGTCTGATGGAACTGTACAATAATAATTAGTTATATCGTTAGTTGTAAATGCATTGTTTTCACCTCCAACCAACTGCAAAGGTTCGTCGTAATTAGGAATATTTATACTACCTCCAAACATTAAATGCTCAAACAAATGAGCAAAACCTGTTTTATTTTCATCTTCATCTCTAGCACCAACATCATAAATGATATTTAAACATGCCATAGGAGTACTCTTATCCTGATGAACGATGACCGTAAGATTATTTTTGAGTTTAAATTTTTCGAATTGAATCATGTATATTTTGGAACTAAATTAAGTTTAAAGATAGTAAAAAGCCTTTAATAGAATCAAAAAGCTTTACTTTATATTTTGTTGATTATAAGCACGTTTGCCAACTAATATAATACTCAATCTGAATTCACTCTATCAATTATTATACGTTACTTATAAATCCCAACTACTCATTAATTTGTGTATCATTAAGTTTTAAATACATGTGACAACAAAACGCATGAAATTTGCCAAAATTTTAAAAACAATTTCACCAATAATCGTTCCGCCTAAAGCATAAAAACTGCTATATTAGACACTTCAATTTAAAATCAATTTCCTATGGAAACTATACCATATCAATCCAAACATAAAATTCGTATTGTAACTGCCGCCGCATTATTCGACGGGCATGATGCTGCTATTAACATCATGCGTCGTATTATTCAATCAAGTGGTGCAGAAGTAATACATTTAGGTCACGATAGAAGTGCTCAAGAAGTTGTAAACTGTGCAATACAAGAAGATGCTAATGCTATTGCTGTAACAAGTTACCAGGGCGGACATGTCGAGTATTTTAAATACATGTACGATTTGTTGAAGGAAAAAGGTTGTGAGCACATTAAACTATTTGGCGGTGGTGGTGGCGTCATTCTTCCTGAAGAAATTGAAGAATTGCATAATTACGGCATTGCTCGCATTTATTCTCCTGATGATGGACGTGCCATGGGCTTGCAAGGAATGATTAACGATTTATTACGTCAGTGTGATAGCCCCACCTCATTCCTCCCCAAGAGTGAGGAGGCTGCGAAAGAAGCTATTAATACGATTAAAAAGAAAGATTATAAAACAATAGGTCAAGTTATTTCATTTGCAGAAAATCATAACGATCAATTTACAAAGTTGTTCAGTTCTATTATTTCTCCTTCGGGGGAAATGAAGGGGGCATCAACTCCTGTGCTTGGTATTACAGGTACTGGTGGGGCTGGAAAATCAAGTTTAGTGGATGAATTAGTTCGTCGTTTTTTAATTGATTTTAAAGACAAGCAAATTGCGATTATTTCGGTTGATCCTTCTAAACGTAAAACAGGCGGAGCTTTATTGGGTGATCGTATTCGTATGAATGCCATTAAAAACGAAAGAGTTTATATGCGCTCATTAGCAACTCGTCAAAGTAATTTGGCGTTGAGTAAATATGTACAAGACGCAGTAAATGTATGCAAAGCTGCTAACTTCGATTTAATAATTTTAGAGACTTCGGGTATTGGACAATCTGATACTGAGATTATCGAGCACTCTAACATGAGTTTATATGTGATGACTCCGGAATATGGAGCTGCCACTCAGTTAGAAAAAATCGATATGTTGGATTTCGCAGATATTATTGCGTTAAATAAATTTGATAAACGTGGCGCCTTAGATGCCATTCGTGATGTAAAAAAACAATACAAACGCAATCATAATTTATGGGAAATAGCGGATGAAGATATTCCTGTGTTTGGTACGATTGCATCTCAGTTTAATGATCCGGGAATGAATCGCTTATATAAAGCTGTGATGGATAAAATGGTTGAGAAAACAGGAAACAAAAATCTGTCTTCTAATTTTAAAATTACGGAAGAAATGAGTGAAAAAATTTACATCATTCCTCCATCAAAAACTCGTTATTTATCAGAGATTTCAGAAAATAACCGCAATTACGATAAGAGAGCAAACACCCAAGCAGATGTTGCACAAAAATTATACGGTATTCAAAAATCTATTGAAACAATTTCTCAATCTAAATTAGACGACAAAGACCGTTTGTTAAAAGGATTACAAGAAGTTTATGAAAAAGTAAAACTAGATTTAGATCCTCATAACTGGAAATTAATTGAAGGTTGGGAGGCAAAAAAGAAATTGTACTCTAATGAGTTTTACGAATTTAAAGTACGTGATAAGGTTTTAAAAATAGCGACTCACTACGAATCATTATCTCATACACAAGTTCCAAAAATTGCTTCTCCAAAATATTCTGCTTGGGGCGACATTTTGAAATGGAACTTACAAGAAAATTTCCCGGGAGATTTCCCTTACACAGCTGGCATCTATCCATTTAAACGTGAAGGAGAAGATCCAACACGTATGTTTGCAGGCGAAGGTGGACCAGAAAGAACAAATAAGCGTTTTCACTATGTAAGTAAAGGTTTACCGGCAGCACGTTTAAGTACAGCCTTTGATAGTGTTACGCTTTATGGTAACGACCCAGATTACCGTCCGGATATTTACGGTAAAATTGGTAACTCTGGTGTAAGCATTTGTTGTTTGGATGATGCAAAGAAATTGTATTCAGGTTTCAATTTGGCAGATCCTAAAACATCAGTATCAATGACTATCAATGGACCCGCTCCAACGATAGCAGCTTTCTTTATGAATGCCGCCATTGACCAACAGTGTGAATTGTATATCAAAGCAAATGGCTTAGAAGAAGACGTTGAAGCAAAAATCGAAGCCATCTACAAAACAAAAGGAACAGTTCGTCCACGTTATCAAGGAGAATTGCCTGAAGGTAATGATGGATTAGGCTTGCTATTATTAGGCATTACAGGCGATCAAGTATTGCCTAAAGATGTTTACGAAACAATTAAAGCAACTACTTTATCACAAGTACGTGGTACGGTGCAAGCAGATATTTTAAAAGAAGATCAGGCTCAAAATACTTGTATTTTTAGTACAGAGTTTAGTTTGCGTGTAATGGGTGATGTGCAACAATATTTCATTGACCAAAAAGTGCGTAACTTCTATTCGGTTTCTATTTCTGGTTATCACATTGCAGAAGCAGGCGCAAATCCTATTTCTCAATTAGCATTTACCTTAGCCAACGGTTTCACATTTGTAGAATATTATTTAAGTCGTGGAATGCACATTGATGATTTTGCGCCGAACTTATCGTTCTTCTTTAGTAATGGTATCGATCCTGAGTACAGTGTAATTGGTCGTGTGAGCCGTCGTATTTGGGCAAAAGCCATGAAATACAGATATAATGGTAATGAAAGAAGTCAGATGTTGAAATACCATATTCAGACTTCCGGGCGTTCGTTGCATGCACAGGAAATTGATTTTAATGATATTAGAACAACTCTACAAGCGTTGTACGCCATTTACGATAACTGTAATTCATTGCATACAAATGCATACGACGAAGCGATTACAACTCCTACAGAAGAATCCGTTCGTAGGGCAATGGCTATTCAGTTAATTATTAACCGTGAGTTAGGTTTAGCAAAAAACGAAAATCCATTACAAGGTTCATTTATCATTGAAGAGTTAACAGACTTAGTAGAAGAAGCAGTGTTAACTGAGTTTGACCGTATCTCTGAACGTGGCGGTGTATTAGGAGCAATGGAGACGATGTATCAACGCGGACAAATTCAAGAAGAAAGTTTATACTACGAAACATTAAAACATACAGGAGAATATCCTATCATCGGTGTAAATACATTCCTGTCAAGCAAAGGAAGTCCAACAGTAATTCCAAGAGAAGTAATCCGTTCAACTAAAGAAGAAAAAGAATACCAAATTTCGATGTTAGGTGAATTACACAAATCACATGCAGATAAACATGCTGAAATGGTAAACAGATTACAAACTGCGGCAATTCAAAACAAAAATATTTTTGCTGAGTTAATGGAGGCTGCTAAATATATGTCGCTTGGTCAGGTAACTAAATGTTTGTTTGAAGTAGGTGGACAATACAGAAGAAATATGTAAAATATTGTTATAAGTTAAGGTTAGTTTAGATTAGATAAAATTTATTTAAAGCAATTATTTGAAATTCTTTATAAGGGCTATCATCTAACTGAATATGTTGATAATATTTTACACATTATTGGATTTATTAGGAAGAGATAATTTATTCATAAATTAGTTAGCGAAAAGATGCGATTAGAACAACATAAAATAAAAATTATTGGAAGAAGAGAATACGTTGATTTTCCTCTTCTTAATATTAACTACGCCGAAGCTAAAATTGATACAGGAGCTTATACATGTGCCATTGATTGTAACCATATTGAATTAAAAACCGAAAATGGGCAACAAATTCTTACATTTCGCTTATTCAATAATTCCTATTATCAGGTTAAAGAATATACGCGCAAAAAAATTAAAAATTCTTTTGGCGAAATGGAAGAGCGCTATATAATTAAAACACTGATTGCTATTGGAAAAAAAAAGATTCATATTTCCATTTCATTGAGTGACAGAGGGAATATGCGTTATCCGGTTCTTATCGGAAGACGCTTACTAAAAGGTAAATTTATTGTGGATGTTAATTTAATTTATACCAATGGTTTGAATATCGAAACAGCTTCAAAAAAATATATGTATATGTCAAAATAAGGTTAACCAGATTAATTAAAAATAAATCAACGGTAAAATCTGATGGTATATT
>Ga0172373_10008939_pt1 | contig 12590 bp, 12 predicted proteins | sample Lak10m_2_FD_114546 | JGI IMG/M metagenome (GOLD analysis project Ga0172373, IMG submission 114546) | Freshwater microbial communities from Kabuno Bay, South-Kivu, Congo - kab_092012_10m | ecosystem: Environmental > Aquatic > Freshwater > Lake | place: Democratic Republic of the Congo... | reverse complement strand
TTTTGTTCTGAAACTGGTGATTTTGAAGGTGTACAATCATTTTATGATAAAGACGGTAAAATAAATGGTAGAGATGAAAAAAATGGTTGGATGCCACTACATTATGCAGTTAATGCGAATGATATTGATATGGTTGAATTTTTATTACATTTAGGTGCAAATGTTAATGGTGCAGATTTTAAAGGTAATATCGCTCCGTTGGATTTGGCATTTAAAACTGGTAATGTTGAAATGCAAGCATATTTACAATCCAAAGGCGCTCAAAGAAAGAAGAAACACGATACTGGAGGACCAGGTAAAGATGTTACCATTTATATTACAGACGAAATTAAAAAACAAATAGCAAAATTTATTGAAAAACGTGAAAAAGAAGAAGCAGTAATAAAAAAATTAGAAGCAGAGCAAACCGCAAAAGAACCAAAAAAGAAAGATACACCTACCAAAAAAATTAACTGGAAAGATTTCTTGAAATTAAAGAACATTCCAGTAGAGGAAACCAAAACAGAAGTTAAAAAGATTGAAACACCAAAACCTATCAAACAAATTGTCAGAAAGGTTGAACAAGTTGACGTTGAAGTTAAATCAAGTAGACTACAATTAGACACAGAACAAGAAGGATTCATATTCTTTATGGATATAGTAGCTTATAGTAAAAAAACAACAGATGAACAAAAGAAAGCTTGTAAAGACTTAGGATTATTAATCAAAAGCACAATGCAATATAAAACCGCAAATGCTTTGGAAAAATTAATTATATTACCAACTGGCGATGGTATGGTTATGGGATTCTTTACCTACTTAGAGGATGCAATGAATTGTGCAATATCTATTGCAAAAGCAGTAAAAGACAGACCAGATTTACAAATGAGAATGGGTGTACATTGTGGATCTGTAATTCCTATGGAGGATATCAATGGTAACTTAAATATAAGTGGTGATGGCATCAATTATGCTCAAAGAGTAATGGATGCGGGTGAAAGTAATCATCTACTAGTTAGTTCAGCAGTAATGTTAAAATATGATAGACCATCGTATGTATTAGTAAATGATTTGGGCGATGTAGTTGTTAAACACGGTGTAATAATGCATCTTTATAGTTTACACGGTAATGATTTTGGCAATAAAGCATTTCCATCCACTAGAGTTAAAAAAGTAGAATCAATAGTTAAACCAGTATGAAAATGGTGCCTTTAGTAAGACAATATCATCCCAGTATAGTTAATACTAATTTGGATGTCTATAAAATAAAAGATAGAGTAACGTCCACTCCTATAAACCAACACCCAGACCCATTTCAAATAACAGATAGACTTGGTATTAATAAAATAAATGACACCAAGATCAAAATTGTTGTATACAATTCCAGAGGTTTATTTTATATTATCTAAAACAAAAATTTTACTTGACGTTGGTCACATTATATGAAATAATGTGATTAATGGAACAGTTATTAATTCATCTTTTTTCCGATTACTACTTACAAAGTGATTGGATGGCACTAAATAAAAATAAACGATGTTTACCTTGTTTAGTTCACTGTATATTATATACTATCCCGTTTGTTTTACTAACCCATAACCCCCTCGCTCTATTTTTAATATTTGCTACACATTTTATACAAGATAGATGGTCTATCATAAAATACTTAATTTGGTATAAAAATAGAATAGGTCCAGATTGGACATATCCTTCTTTCAATAAATGTAAAATAACAGGCTATTATGACGACTGGATCAATAATTGTTGTGACGCTAGACCCAAATTTATTACTACTTGGCTATACATTATTTGTGATAATACCTATCATTTAATTTGTAATTATTTTATTCTTCTTTACCTAAAATAAAATGTCGGAGTATTTTGATCCATCACTAATCTACATCAAAAGTATCAATAAGAATGTTGCAAAAACGCTTATTGAAAAGAATCATTATACTCACAAATGGAGTTTATGTACTGTAGCGTATGGCGTTTATTATAAAGAATATGTAGAAAGCACATTCTTTGGTGGTTTTAACGAAAGATTGATAGGTGTATTGATATATGGAAATGCCGTAGGTAGAAATGCTAGTACCAGTATATCTCCACTACTTACTAATAACAACGTATTAGAACTAACTAGACTCTGGATATCAGATGGTTATGGTAAGAATATAGAAAGCTATTGTATAGCTGAAAGTTTTAGATTATTAAACATTGAATATCCCCACATAAAGTGTATATTAAGTTACGCTGATAGTGAAGTGGGACACAAAGGTACAATATATCAAGCAACAGGATTCCTATATCAAGGAGATAACTACGTTGATGTGGCATTAATGCCTAACTATAGTGTTAGTCTGTCTGGTCCTCCTAATTACGAATGGATACATAGTAGAAGTGTTTACGCTAGATGGAAAACACATAGTGTGGATAAGTTAAAAGAACGTATAGGTAGAACATTTTGGCGTAAACGTGAAAGTGGCAAACATCGTTATATCAAGTTTATTAGCAATAAAATTGAAAACAAGAAACTCGTCAAATCACTAAAACACAAAGTGTTACCATATCCAAAAGGCACTTTTTTTAAAGAAGAAGTAACTGAAATTGTTGTAAAAAATACCAATCAATTTTTTGAATAATTAGTATTTTCTTTTATGTAATTTAATCGTGGTTAGTGATACACCATACTTTTCACTCAATTCATTATTACTAAAATTACCACTCTTCAAATCATCAACAAATTCATTTTTTCTAAGCGCAAAGTTTCTCTTTTGTTCACTAATCTTACGTTTCATTTCATCACTCATAGCACCACGCTTTTTACCTTTTAATCCGTTATCATAACTGTAATTAATATTACGATTAGCCAATCTCTCATTTCTCTCCTTATACTTAAGTGTACCAACGTCAGTACCATATTTAGCAACAAACCACTCTAATGTATAACGTCCTACAGCACGTTCACGCTGTTTCTCCTTAGCCTCATCACTATGCTTTTTACCGTGCATAGGATTACCTTTACCTTTATGTAAAACACTATATTTTTTTCTCCATTCTTCAACTAGGATTTGTCCCTTTGGATTGTGAGTAAGCGTATCCCCTCCGTTTGACGTAGGATTTATATTATATCCAATTTCTTTCATATGTGGTTTAAACATATCTAAATAAAATTGTTCTCTAACTAATAGATCACTTTCATTTGTTATTTCTATGATTGAAAACTCAAAACTTTCTTTACCATAAAAATTCCAAGCATTTTGCAATTTATTATTTATATGATACCCACCATTTAAATGTTTCTTGTGTTCGTTCCATCTAAATTCAATATCCTTAGATGAACCGATATAAAATTTACCGTTTTTAACATTTGTTATTTTGTATACGCCACGTTTCATATAATATAAGTATACACAAGTTCTATGGTAATGTCAATTATTTTTTATTAATGCAAGAAAAAACCCCAACTTTCGTTGGGGTTTTTGAGTTATTTTATTTATACTAAGTATTATACGGTATCGAGATCACCGATAATAACTTTTCCATAGAATTCCGGACGAACGACCTTCTTAGCGTAGCGGGTCATTACGCCTCTACGTGGTGTGAAGTTCACTGGATCATAGACCAATGGAGTTTGGATTAGTGGGATATATGGAGCATATACTGCGCCTGTTTCTAGGAAGTTATTTCCACGGAAACCGACCAATACTACGTTATCGGTCATATATGGGTTCTTGTAAACTTGGAAGCGAGAAGCAAAGCTACCAACGCGGCTTACGCCCATTGCGAACTTAGCTTGATCACCATCGGTGTTTACAACATATCCTGGAATACTTTCCAAAATGGTTGCTACGTCTGGACTTACGACCAAGAAGTTAGCACCACCACGGAGGGTCAATTTTTGGATTGTGTTAGATACCTTTTGAATCTTGTTACCAAGAGTTTGGAACCAGGTGCTCTTTACGTAAGCAGTACGGTTTGGTGAACTGTTTGGGTTACGTGTGAAGATTGCTTCACCAGTGGTTGCGTTGATTGCCTTGCTGAATTCAACACCGATTTGGGCGGACCAAGCTTCGGTAGTTACGCCTTCAACGGCTTCGTTCAACATGTCTAGGATTTCGAGATCGATTTCCATAGATACATATTCACTCAATAGAGCAGTAAGTTCTGCTTCTGCATCGATGGAGTGATATGCGTTCAAGTCTTGAGCGAGTTCTGGGGTCCAGACTGCTTTCAACTTACGGGTCTTGGCAACGATTGGTTCGCTGTTTAGTACCAAGTTTACTTCTGGGATACTGATATCGGTATCGATACTTTGTGTAGGAACGTTACCAGAGGTACCGGAACCTTCACCTGCGGTCTTACCAGCTTCGAAGTCACCGCGTAGGTTGTCGGTAGGTTGTAGACTGTAGACCAACTTAACCTTGCTTGAATCACCACCGAATGCGCTGTTAGAAGCGGATACGATGTATACTGATTGGTAGAATGGATCTCCCAAACTACCAGTGTTGATTGCTTTGGTGTAGGTATTCAATACCAAACCACTGCTTGGTAGAGAAGTTGGAGTGGTTGATCCAGAGATCAAGTTAAATGAACGTACAGCGTTCAAGTCTGCGTTATATACATAACCATTTGCAGCGATACCGGAGGTATTGTCGTCGTGATTGACGATAACTTTGAACAACTTCTTATTTGCTACGGAAGAACTCAATTCGGCAGCAAATTGAACGTCGTTCCAAGAAGCTGATTGAATTGTGTTACCGGTTGAAGTTGCGGTTGCACTCTTAGTAAGAGTAATAGCAGAGCTACTTACTGGACGGATTGAATATGCATAAGCACCTTGTCCGTATAGACCACGTACAGCGTCATCGGTAGAACCTAGTTTCTTACCTGTACCACCGAACAAACTGTCGTTCAATTGCTTACCTGCACGGGTAGTCTTGGAACTACCGTTGTTCAAGTTACGCAAATCGGTACCAGGAGCGGTTGTACCATACTTGAAGTCTAAATAGAAAATTAGACCGGATGGTAGATTCATTGGTTGAACGCTTACGAATTCCTTCGCAGCAATTTCAGCAAATACACGACGTACCAATGGTAGTGCTACACCGGCCCATTGTTCTGAACTGGTAGAGGTACCGGTAGTGGTAGCTTCGTCAAGCAATTGCTTAGCTTGGTTTTCTAATAGGATAGACATGTGTGCTTTTTCAACACCAGCGCAACCTTCTAGAAGGCCTGTCTTTTCCCACTTGTTTTGTAGTCCACGGGTTTCAGCCATCAATTTGGCTTGTGGATTCATATTATTTGTCAATAGACTCTTTACGTCCATACTCATATTTTTATCTTTCTTTTATTAATTACTGTTAGGTTTTTACTCGCAAACAAATTATTTCTTGATTCCTGCGAGTTTTTGGAATCTTGAAGCCATTACATCAGCTTGAGGTTCTACAATGGTAGAATCAGGCTTTGTACTGGATACTGGTTTGCTTGCCAAACCTTCGGTGATAGTTTGAGCAGTTGCATTTGTCTTTTTCTTGGCAACTGATGCACCGGAATTAAATGATTCGGCTAAAACTGTATATGCCAACTTGACTTCACGAATATTCTTGGTCAAGTCGAAAGTGTTGATGATCTTAAGTTTTTGATCTTCGGTTAAACTCTTACCTTTGAACAATTTGTTGGTATACAACAATTTAGCATTCAATAGATTGGTTTCAGATAGAACACCCTTCATATATTTAACGGTATTCAAAGCCTCACCCAATTGTTTCTTTAGAGTTTCGTTTTCTTCATTGATAGCTACCAATGCTTCTGCCATTTCTTCGGCTGTTACATCGTCTTCGTCTTCTTCCATAGGAGATGGAACTTGAGCTTGTGGAGCAGGAGCTTGTTCTGGAGCTGGAGCTGGTGCTGGAGCTGGTGCTGGTGCTGGAGCTGGTGCAGCTGCTGGTGCTGGTGCAGCTGCTGGATCGGGAGCTGTTTCTTCGGCTTCTAGTTCAGCTAGAAGTTCGTCTAGATTTACGGAATCTTCACCCAGATCTTGTTCTTCTTTTTTCATATTATCTTGACCTTCGTCACCTTCGTCACCTTCGGATACTTCGGTTTCTAGTTCGGCTAGAATTTCATCAAGTTCTTCACTTGTAATTTCTTCGCCAACTTCTTCAGGTTTTTCATCTTCTTCTAAAGTTGCACCAAATTCTTGTTTACCTGCTGGTGTTGTATTTTTATGTGCAGCAGTTGATGGTTTTGCGGCACCTTTACCGATAGCGGAAGATGCTAAAGTTTCTTCTACTTTACCTTCTTCGGTTTCTTTGATTTCTTCATCGGCCATTTCTTCCTTGAGTTTTTCTGCAAACATTTCTTTCATACTGTTTGCAAAACTTTCTTCAAGGAAAGTTTTTGCATTAGCTAGTGCTGTTTCACGTACAGCTTTAGCATCCGCAATACTTTCTTTTAATAGATCGCTCATAATTGTATACTACCTTTCTTATTGTTATTTGTTGGTGAAGTTATTGAAGAACTCCAAAGAAGATAAATTGTTGTCACATCAAAGAATGATGTATTTAAATAATAAATATAATTAAAAATTGAAATATACACAAATATTTTATATTTATTGATATATGCCTGCATCTTCTGAAAAACAAGCAAGACTATTTAGACTAGTAAGAGCCTTACAAAAAGGTAATATAAATGCTGGTGAAGTATCACCTCAAGTTCGTACAATGGCACGTACAATAAAACCAAGTAGTGTAAAACATTTTACTAAATTAAAAGAAATACTTAATCAACTAAAAGAGGGTGAATATTCTTTAAGAGATTTTGATATTATTAAAGGTAAATCTTTTAATCAGGTTTTAAAAGAAAATGAGGGTATATCTTTCAATAAAAAAGAATTATTAGTATTTCAAAGCAAACAAAATGGATTTAGTGGATTCGGAAAAACAAATTTCATACCTAATTCTCCACAAAATACACAACTGGAAGCTGAAATATTTAGTAATGATAGTACAAAAAAATACGTGTTTAAAAAACTAATAGATCAAAAAAATGATAAATTAGTAGTATATGCTTGCTTTATTCAAAGAACATATCCTGAAAAACCAGACAAAGAAATTTTTAGTATGTTAAGTACTGGTATAGATAAAAACAAAGATTACGAACAAACCAAAGTCTTAGCAGACTTTATAGACAGAATTAATTCTTATGGCCTATAATTTCAATAATAACTTCGCTAAACATATGAATGTAAAGAATGATAACTATAAATTTATAAAAAGAACCGGCGAAGAAAATCCATATTCAAATCCAGATGTACATTCGCTTAATAATAGTTATGAAAAATTTAAGTCTCCAAAATTGATTAATTTTATTAATAATGAGAATTTTGAAGAAGAAAAAATTTACAAGTTAGAAGAGTTGGATAGTCCAGATGGTTGGAATTTTAAAGAAATAGATATGTTAGGCGAAATGAATTTTCGCATAGACGACGAATACAGAATGTTTAGTGAAATAGAAGTACCTTCTTTGGATTTGGTAAATGAAAAAAGAAAAACCTTCGTTTATAAAACAAACGAAGGTTATGTAATTGAATCAAATAGAAGATATGTTTTTGAAACTTTTGATAAAATGTTAGAGTTTATAGACTCTATACCATTTACACCTTAATTTTGTTGTTGCATATTATCTGCAATTTCAAAATATCTTTCTAAACGAACACCAACTTGTTCATACAACATTTCAAGTTGTTTTTCAATTTCTTTAATTTTTTGTGCTTCTTCGTACATCTTTGCTGCATCACGTTTGATTTCTTTCATATCACGTTCTACCATTTTTGCTTGCATCCAATCTCCACATTCTTTGATAGCATAACGTTCTGCTAAATTAACAGCTTCCATAATTTTAGAAGCGGTTTCATATACACAGTCTGCTTTTAAAGATTTACGATATTCGTTATAAGCTTTAATGGATTCTACCATCTTAGCCTTTTCTTCTTTTGTCAAAGGTGTATAAGTGATTTCGGTTGAATTTTCTAATAAATGTTTTAATTTCATACTTTATAAATATTATAGTTCTGATAGAATATTGTGGATAATTCTTTCAACATTGCCATATGGGTTAACAATTATTTTTTGATCTACACTTTCGTTTATCTTTCCTTGTGGATACATAAATGCTCCTTGTGTACTAGGATTGCTTACAAAGTCGAATGCAATTAAATCAAAGTCATCTTGTACTATATCAGCGCCTTCTCTCATATCTTTTTTAACACTGCCTAATCCACGGCTACTAATACCCAATAAAATTCCAGCTTTTAACAAATCTTTTAAAATATTACCACATGGTGTTGGAAGTATTTCAACTGTGCCAACTAGATCTTTACTATACCATCCCATATCAATAATATTGTGGCTAACGTTCTTTAAGTTAACAACACTGCTTTCAGGATGATCAAGTTCGCCCATAGCACGACGTTGCTTAACAAAATTATCCATATATTTTTCAGCTTCTCTCTTTAGAATATCTTCTGGATAAACTCGTCCGTTTTGATTTTTTGCATCGGCTCTTTGTAATACGCCTGTGACAACCATTTTACCATCAGAATAAGATTCGTTCAGCGATGATTTTTTAAACTCAAATGGTAATACGTCAATTAGTACTTGTTTCATATACTTTAAATTATGGTGTTCCTTGTGTTTTATTTTTATCACCATCTGGTAATGTTTGGTCATCTTTACCAGCGGTTATTTTGTTTTGTGGAACAATATTTTGTTGAGCGCCTGGTTCAACTAATGCTTTTGATTTAGCAACCTGATATTGATCTTTTGGTTTTAAATTATCGGCGTTTCCTAATACTTTAATTTTGAAACCAGGTTTAATAAAGAACTTAGCAACTTTTTGTTTATTTTCTTCACGGCCTACGATTATAATTACGTATCTGTCATAATAATAATCAATAGCAACGCCTGTTACGTTTATAGTGTAATCTGTTTCTGGTTGTTTATATCCCTTACTTGCTCTAACAACTATTTTTTTACCTAAAATTTTATCTTGAATCGTTTTTTGTAAATTATTCTTTAACGATTCAGTACTATTTTTGAGTTTTGTGTCAAAAACTGTAAAATCAGGAAGCACATCATAACTTTGAACATCAACGGTTTGAGGTTGTGTTTGTGGTTTTTGTTTTGGTCGTTGAACTTGTGATTGAGCTTGTGGTGCGGGTTGTGGTTGAACTTCTTGTTCGTATTTTAAACCATTAAAACCTTCTGTAAAAGGTAAACTGCCTTGTTTATATCCAACTAAATTTGGATCCAAATTTGGATCGTTATGTTGTACTAAACCATTTTCATCCGTATAAGTGTCAACTGGTTCTATGTTTAAAGCAGGTGTAGCAAATGCTGGTTGACTATATACTTGATTTTCTAATTTGTAACCGGGACTTCTTTTTACTGGTTTAGCTAATTCATATCCTAATTGAGTATATGTAGCAGGTCTGGCACCGCTTTTAGAAAAAGCAAAAGGAGTTCTTGCTGCATCTCCGCCAACTGCTACAGGACCGGACGCAACAGGAGCAGTACCAGTAGTACTAGCTTCATTTTTTACTCTTAATTTATTTAAGAGTTGTTTAATTTTCTTTTTTAGGTGTGGCTTCATTCTTTAACTTTTCAAGTTCTTCAACCAATTCGTATGCATTCAATAATGAAGTTAATTGATTTTCTTTTACGACACCTGTAACATTTTTATTTGAAAATTGATTTACAACTTCTGTAATTTTAATCTTGACGATATCTGAGTTAACCATTATGATTTGTTCTTTCAACAAATCGCTTATTCTTTTATATTCATTATTAACGTATTTGGTAAATTTGCTAGAATTTGATACATTTGTAATGTACTCTTTTAACAATTTTTTCTGATCAGGTAACAAATTATTGTATTTACTATTGAAATTTTCAATTAAAAACTTGTATGCAAGTAGTCTTACTTCAGGACTTTGATTTCCGTAAACATTTATTGATTCTTCATCTGACTTTTTTTCTTTCAATAAATTTTCTAAAACATATTCTCTAGACTCTAATAATTCTTTCACATCAAACTTAACCTCATTTTTTTCTTGATCTTCAAATAATTTATAAATCGAAGCGTACAATTTATAATTTGGAATCTTGTTCTTTAAAAACTCATCAATGTTGTATTTTTCTTTTATTTCTTTAACAATATTGTATTTTTGTTTATTCAACTCACGTTCATTTAGCTTTGAACGAGTTTGCAATACAACATTCAAAATTCTTTCTGCTGATTGAGAATCTTTGATTTTTTGTTGCAAAATGAAATTGTAAAGTTGAACTTCCTTTCCGAGTTCTTTGCTTTCGTGAAAATATTTGAACATCAAATTTTTCGTGAATGATTCATCCCTCCCAGCTAGAATGTCGGAGGTTATTTGACGAGTAAGTAGTTCAAACAATATTCCAGCATTCTTAAATTTCGAATGTTTTGCTTTCTTGTGCATATTATTTATTATTATTTATAAATATAATGATTGTGGATAAATATTAAGGAATTATACTATTCTTTTATATTTTGTTCATCCATAAAAGACTTTTGATTGCCTTCCCTTAAAATTTCCTTTTCTTGATCTAGAGTTTTCAGAAGATCCGTCAATCCACGTATAGATTCAAATGATAGTGGGGATCCTTTTTTGTATTTGTGAGATACAGATAAATCAGCTTTTCTGTTGTTTTCTAACGTACCGAGTGGATCTTCTCCAAACGCATATTTATGATTTCTTGAATTTTTTCTGCCTGTTTGATCTCTTTTTTCAGCTAATTTAGGAGCCGATGATGAACTGCCACCAGTTTCTCCTGGTTTTTCACCACCTGATTCTGGCTCAGTAGACATCGATTCACTACCTTCACTTCCACCACTTCCTGATTCTGGCTCAGTAGACATCGATTCACCCCCCTCGCTTCCACCACTTGATTCATCTCCCGACCCACCTTCTTTTTTATCTTTATTCAAGAAAGCCAAAGCTGGATCATTTCCTTCATCTTCTATCTGCTTGAATCTATATGCACCCTTTGCATCATCAATCAATTGTTTTTGTAGAGAAATCATATCTTGATCGCTTAGACCAAAAATATTTTCATAAATCCACTTTTTAGAAAAAACCTTTTGTTCTTGCATATCTTTGCAAAGTTCAACTTTGCTCTTATAAACATCGATCTTTTCTTTTTCAAATATCGTAGATGGATTTGTTAATTCTAATGTAAAATCTACCAATGATTCATCTCTATATCCCTGACTATACAAATGAATAACCGCGATCTTATTCAATTCACTGACAATAATACGTTGGACACGTTGAATAGTTCTAGCAAAACGAATATCTTCTTGAGCTAATGTAGCTTTACCACTTAAACTTTCATCATATCCCAAAAATGCTTTTGGAATTTTAAGTGCTGCCATCATTTTATTACGTAGATACTCGATATCGTCTGTACCTGTCCATTCCAAACCAGATAAATTTTCTATACTTGTGCCACTATCGCCACCACGAACTGGTAGAAAAAAGTCTTCTACCATGTTTTGCAAATTAAATCTCAAATTATAATCTCCGGTTTGTTGGTCCAAATAAGGAACTTTCTTCATCTGAGATATTATTCTCTCCATATGATTATCTACTTCATTTGGGGGGATATTACCAATGTCAACCTTAAAAATACGTTTTTCAGGAGCGCGCATAATACGGTGAATTAACATCGCGTCTTCCATCAAACTTAATTGTTTCCATACACGACGAGCACCTTCTAAAGTACTTTTACCATATGGCAAAAAATTACTATCACTTAACAATCTGAAATGGGCTATTTGATAATTTTCTAAATCTTCTATTTTATTGCCATATGGAAGATTTACTTGGAACTTTACAAAATTTTTATTCGTTAATGTTGAGTTTTCAATGCGGGTAACATAATAGGTACTTAGTGGCTCTACTAAATAAACACCATATTCAGGACTAATATGTAATCGTAGATAAAAATCACCATACTTAACCATACATCTAGTCCAACTCCAAAGATTAAATTCTATATTTAGAATATCATAAAACAAGTTGTGTAGAATATTCTTAATTTCATCATTTGATGATTTAATATGAATAATTTCCCCCAATTCATTTCTGGTAGTACACTCGTCGGCATATATATCTAATGCAGAAGTAAGAATTGGATCCATATCCATAGTATTTGAGACGAAACAACTATCTGTTGCAAAATTTTCATATTTTTCAACAGTTACGTCATAAACATCAACTTCACCGATTTGTTCAATGGATACAATTTTATGATTAAGCGTGGACTCAATGTTTTGTTTAAATGATTTCCAATCATGACCTTCTTTTTTTAATCGGTTTTGAAGAGTGGAATGATCACAATTAATATGTTCTATGAAGTCCCATAAGTTAATCTTCGAATATTCTTCGTAATATTCAAATGCTTTTTGTTTTACATTATCAAATGTTATATCGTGTCTATATTTTGGATTTTTGACATCAGTTTGATCTCTATTCTTGAATACATTTTTCAATGTAGTTGAACGTTTCTGGTTCGATT
>Ga0172373_10008938_pt1 | contig 12591 bp, 16 predicted proteins | sample Lak10m_2_FD_114546 | JGI IMG/M metagenome (GOLD analysis project Ga0172373, IMG submission 114546) | Freshwater microbial communities from Kabuno Bay, South-Kivu, Congo - kab_092012_10m | ecosystem: Environmental > Aquatic > Freshwater > Lake | place: Democratic Republic of the Congo... | reverse complement strand
TACGAGTACGAGTGTGCGCAGTCATTGGGCGGGTGGGCTCACGCGAAGCCGCGAAGGGTCAGTGGGCTGACCGCTGACCGCTGAATGCTGACCGCAGGTGTGAGTGGAACCCGCATATTCATTGCTGCCAGTTTCAGCAGCGCCGCGACCTCCGGCGGCTGAGGCCTGTTTGCTTCCATGACGAGGCTATGGTCATTCAGGGCAGCAGTTTTCGAACGAAAGGCGAGACCCCCCGACGAGCAGTCGCTTGCGCTTCCGGCAGAGTTGAATTTTCCGAAGAAAACGATGTGGGGAAAGCAGACTGTCACCATCCGTGGTGCGCACGGTCAAACCGGCGGAACTGCGGGTCTGGATATCGCTGTTTCCACATCACCATCACCGGCCGCCGCTGGCTGAAACAAGTCCACAAATACCGCAACCCAAACCACCCGCCTCGGGAGGGCGAAGCGCCCGCTGAGCCGCGTCCCCAATAGCCACAAGCCTCGCACTATGATGGTGAAACGATGACAATTCGGGAATTCCGGGGCGATTTCCACCTAAGCGAGCAAAGGGAATTGAGTGTCGGGTTCGGCAGTGAATCAGCAGGAGGTTCGTTTCGACGGAGCGAAACGCGACTATCAGGGGGCTTATCCAGTCTATACGCCAGCATGACCCAGGCTCTTCATTCGTGAACGCCTGCGAGCAATGCCGGTATATGGCTCTTGCGAATTGCTTTGATCACACCATCGGATGACTTCCATGGGTCGCCCGGGATGCGGGCGATCAATTCTCCCCAGATTCGTCCGAATGCTGCAATTGCGGACGCATGGTCAAATACAACGCCAGGAGGCAGCAACGGGGCGATATCCTCGATAAGGCTATGGTTGAGTTTCTTGAGCATGCGTTCTTCGGCGTTGGCACGACTGATGGGGCATTCTTCAAGGCCGAGGTAGAAGTTGAAGCAGTCGATGACCTGGAGGCCATCGAGGCCAAGGTGGAGCAATCCTTCGTTGAGGTCGAAAAGATCGCGGTTCTTATTGCGTTGCAAAAACGCCCGCAGTTTCGTTCCGAAGAGTTCTTCTGGCTCAAAGGAGACGACCTGTGTGGCTGCTGTATGCCAATCACTGGTCAGATCAAACGGATAGACCTTCAGGCCGTAGAGGTTCTGGTGCTCCCGTGTGTTGATCTCCACCTTGAGTTTAAGCGGTTTTCCGCCGCCAACTTCGGGCTGGAACCGAAAAACCAGATGGGTAGTATGGGGTGCCTGGTCACGGTTGCATTTTCCAAGCCAGGACAAAGCGTCGCGTACCCCGTCGATGATCTCACCGATCGGTCCGGGTTGAACCTGCACCAGGTCAATGTCCTCGGAGTACCGCAGCGGCTTTTCAAAGAGCAGCTTGTTGATAGCAGTGCCACCCCGAAAGGCAATTCTGCCTTTCAGTTGCGGGTGATTAAACAGATCGCACATGGCCCTGCAAATGATGAGGTCCTGTTCGACCTGCCGCATGTCCGGCCAGGGAGCGTTAGCGATCCATTGAGTAATGTGAGCAAGAGGGATCACTGATCAACCTCCGCTGCGACATTGATGTCAAGTTTCCAGGTCGGGTTCTTCTCGTCTAATTCAGCCAGTTCAGGCACGAGCGGCTTTACGGATGGATCAAGCGGTTTGGATGATTTTGCGAGCTGCGCGAATCGAATGAGTGCCATTGCCTGCCGGTGATGCCCGAACCGTTCGAGGAAGTAGCCCAGACGGCGTACCGCAGAATTCTCGTAATGCTCCGCCGCCCTTGCCAGAATTTTCACATGGGCCCTGCTGCCGAGGTCATGCACCACCTGCGCAGCACCGCCAATCCCGGATGCCCGGTGAAAGTAGCGGCATACATCAAGGAGCGTGAGTTCCAGTCCGGCTATCCTTGCAAAGCCAGCGTCCGTCTTCAGATCGTCAAGCCACTCGGGACGGTTTACTTCGGCGAAGGATGCGGGGCTCTGGTATACGAACTGAATCCGCTGGCGACCAAGTTCAATCCTGGGCAGTTGACGGGGCGAAATCACCTGGAAGACCATCGCCGCCTGGTGAGATGAACCATGGAATGCAGCCGCCCGCAGGAGGGAAATTCGGTAATCTGCTTCGACAAAGGACATGAACGGTCCGATCCACCGCGCAGGATCGGGTGCGCCGAACGCACGCTCTTCCGGCCTGATGATCAGATAGAATCCTCGGCGGGGCGATGCAAGCACTCCCTTTTGCTTCAGGCGGCTCGCGGCCTTGCGGAAGGTATCGCACGACAGGTGCGATCGCTCCAGCGCCTCAGTCTTCGTGAAGTACGCCCGGCCTTGCGCAAGCTTAAAATCTATAAAGAGTTCCAAGGTTTTCATGCCCCGATTATATCACAAAACGGCCAAAAGGCAACCGATTTCTGCTATGATTGGGGAGCCTTCCTGTTTTGCCGGCTACCGCCAGGCCTGCAGCAGCACCAGCATCTCCGTCGCCTGGCTGGCACCCGGTTGGTGCCCAGATGACGGGCTACTGAAAACAGCACTTTCGCTGCTGCCAGTTTCAGCAGCGCGGCGACCTCCGGCGGCTGAGGCCTGTTTGTTTCCATGGCGAGGCTATGTTCATACAGGGCAGCAGTTTCCTTACGAAGGGCGAGACCCGCCGACGAGCAGTCGCTTTCGCGTCAGCACTTTGCTCAGACAGCCCTGGCAGCGTCCGTGCATGCCGTCAGGCATTTGCCGGAGACCCTGCTTACTTGCAGCCGCATCAGCCTGTCTGATGCGGCTTTCTGAAGCTTCCAGCCTGACCGAACACCAAACAGTCACCACTGCGTTTTCACCGCGTCTTCGCGTGAGGCCCGCGGCGGGCAACGCACCCTTCCTGCAGCGGCAATCTGCAGGCAGCCAGTCGCAGAGGACAGATCTCGGGCTGGAAAGCCCGAGCTACATCCATTGGCGTTCATTCGCGGTTCAGCGGCCAGCGTTGGAGTCTCACCGTCGGGACCGACAACAGAACCGGATGGACCTTTTATTCGCCCGATGTGGGTCTGCAAGACATGCGTGGTCCGTTCAGCGAGCGTCAAAGGTGTCATAGACCGCGGCGCTTCTGGTACGGAAGGCAAAAACGTCCAGCTTCTCCGTGGAGGTGGAAATTGAACCGGATGCATCCCCCAGGGTGACGGCCAGTTGAGTCAGCAACGCAGGCCAGCATCCTCAGGCCCAGCGCGCATGCCAGCCAGTTGCACTTTCGGTCCGTCCCGCTTTGTCGGACAGCCACATGCAACAATTGTTTGGCGACGTGCTTTGCCTTGCGGCCCAGTGTCTGCAGAAAGTAGTAGCGATCCTGCCAGTCATCCGAAACACCGGCAGCGCGGAGCCGGCAGGACACAGTTCTGCGGTGACATCCCAGCAGCATTCCCAGAATGATCGTGAAAAAATATTTCCGGCTTCTTCGGTCCAGAACGCTGGTGAGAATTTCACACCAGTCTGCTATCATTGTGGGCAGCGTTCATGCAGCCATCGGGATGCTCCTTCGGGGTAAGAATTGTTCCTGGTAAAACAATTCTTACCGAGGACTCCAGTGGCTGCGCAGACCAATTTCCCCCGACGGCTGTGCTGTTTATTCTGTTACAGAGGAGATCGTGCCTCGTCATCTTTCCGTGCGAATTGCCGAGAGTCGTTGTTCCACACACGGACTATTGCTGAGACGTTCCAGTTGATAAACCACGTCAGAGGTGTCCACGAGCGGTGCTTGTATGCTGAATTGTCGAACAATCGGCAAAAACGGGCTCGCAACATCACCCGACGCTCGGTACACGAAGATTTCATCGCGATATGCACACGGCACGAATTTGCTTAAATTCCCCTTGATTTCCGTGTCAGCCACCGTGAAAAACATATGTTACCGAGGCAAGCTTGAAGCCGGAACTGACCCAATTACGACAATACTTCGACGACGTGTCTGGTCTCACGCCGCAGAGGCTTCTGGCATTCGACCGTCACACCCATTCCGCGTCCGGCGGGTACGATTCGCAATCAGCGGCAACAGGCGGCAGCACGCTGCGAGAGACCAGTCGTCTTCGTTCGGGAATTGCAGCAAATGGCGGGGTGACTGGATTGCAACTGCGTTCCGAGCGACTCGGGGGATTCCGTGATCACGACACGTCACGAAGGTTGCGCATAGTCGCGTTTCGCTCTGCGAAACGATCAGACAGTTTTTACCATGCTCCTGAGCGTCACCAGCAGCCTCTCCCTGCCCCGGGAACCAATGCCGCAGAGCGCAGCCTGCGCACCGCTCTCTTCGCCCAGTGCGAGGTTCCTGTCGAGTTGTGCCATGCCGGCGTTCACTGCAAGCGTTCAACATTGTTTTTGTCCCACAGCAGAGATTGGTGCGGTACATTTCCACAGAATTCGGCTCGGCAGGAACGTCGCCCTCGCCGTGCCAGTAAGGTCGAAGAATCCAGCGAGTCCCCCGTTTCACACGGTTCCTGACACCTCCGCAGAAGACCCCCTCAGATGATCAAGTCCATACACATCAGAAACTTCAGGAACATCCGATCGGCGGACATCGAACTCGATCGGTTGACTGTCTTTGTGGGTGCCAATGCGGTCGGCAAATCGAGCGTGCTGGAGGCCGTGCAACATTGCACCTGCGCTGCCGGCGAGGACCCCGCGAAGTACTTCAGGTTCGAACGCCATTGCGACTGGCTGTACACGCGTGGTGGGTCAGGCGACCTGACGCTGGAATGCAATACAACGGCAGGGAAATACGGTATCTCCGCTTCGATCGCAGAAGTTCCGGACTATGCGCGTGTGCAGCCCGAGGACATCGGAACGTGGGTCTGGTCATTTGCTGCCACACCGTCCGACGACCAATGCAGATTCGCAGCAATCGGTGCAGCAGCGCCTGTCATGTTTCTGAAGCTGAATGCTGCCGAGCTCGCGAGGGAATCATACTCGGAGTCTGTCAAGCCAGCACTCGAATTCAACGGCTCGCGCCTAGCCTCGGTTCTGGCCTATTTGAAACTCACGGATGACGACACATTTGAGCGGATTGAAGAGACGATGCGAGAATTTGTGCCCCAGTTTCGGCGAATCCGCATTCAGAGGCGGGCAATTCGGAAAGAGGAAACCGAGTTCCTCAGGATTGAAGATCAAGCGGTGCCACGGCGCTCGACCCGCACCTGCCATGGCGAGGCGTTGTTGTTTGACTTCGCCAATGCTCAGAACATTCCTGCTCGAGCAGTCAGTGAAGGCACACTTCTGCTGCTGGGCCTGCTAACCGTTCTGCAGGGGCCGGAACGTCCCAATGTGCTGCTAATGGACGACATCGACCAGGGCCTGCATCCCCTGGCACAGCGGACACTGCTGCACGTGCTTGAACAACTGATGGCGAAGTATCCCACACTGCAGGTGCTGGCAACGTCCCACTCTCCGTACCTGCTGGACGGATTACGCCCCGAACAAGTTCGCTGCATGACAGCTGACTCCGCAGGCTACGCGGTCGTCAACAAACTGGGCGACCATCCGGAATTTGCCAAATGGCAGGATGAGATGTCCCCGGGAGAAATGTGGAGCATGTTTGTCGAAAAATGGATGCCGGCTGTGGATCCTTATGCAACCAGAATGGCGGGTGTGTCATGAATGCATCGCAGCTTTCCAGAATCCTGATCAACGGATTCAAGTCGATCGCACACTGCGAGCTTGAATTGAAGGACCTGAATGTTCTGATCGGCCCGAATGGCGTCGGTAAGTCCAACTTCATTGGCTTCTTTCGCATGATCCGACAGCTGCTGGAGAAGAATTTGCAGTTGTCCGTCAGCAGGCAGGGCGGCCCCGATGCAATCCTGCACTTCGGACGCAAAACCACACCCCACCTGTCCGCTGAAATGTACTTCGGCAACAACGGCTACAAGTTCACGCTCGAACCGACGCTGGATAATCGCCTGATGTTTTCCCACGAGTCGCTCTGGTGGAATGTGAACGGCGACACCCCGCTGGGCTCAGGCCATTTTGAATCCATCGCCGACCAGCACCACAGTCAAATCAAGCAGTACACCCTTCCACCGATGCAAAGCTGGCTCGTGTACCACTTCCACGATACCAGCGACACGGCCCTCGTGAAAGGCCTGCAGCCGCTTCACGACGTTGGCTACCTGCGTCCTGACGCTCGAAATCTCGCACCATTTCTGCTGATGCTGCAGAGCTTCTACCCGGAAAGCTACCAGCGAATCCTGCGTCTGGTGCAGTTGATTGCGCCGTTCTTTGGCGACTTTTTCCTCAAACCCAGCCTCGGCAATCCGGAAACCATCGAACTGCAGTGGACCGAGCAGGGCGAAGACATTCCCTTCAAGGCTCATCAACTGTCCGACGGGACGCTCCGCTTCATTTGCCTGGCCACGCTGTTGTGCCAGCCGCAGCATTTGCAGCCTGAGACCATTCTGATTGATGAGCCAGAATTGGGCCTGCACCCGCGAGCCATAGGCTATCTTGCTTCGTTACTGAAATCCGCATCCGCAGATAAGCAGGTGATTGTCTCAACGCAGTCCGTCACGCTTGTGAATCAGTTTGCCATAGAGGATCTGATCGTGGTCGACCGTCAGAACCGTTCTTCCACCTTTGGCCGGCTGGAGCCCGCAGCCTATGATGCCTGGCTGCAGGAATACACCGTTGGCGACCTCTGGGAGAAAAACCTGCTGGGAGGCCGCGGATGAAACGTGTGCATGTGATTTGCGAGGGGCAAACGGAGGAGGAGTTCGTCCGAGAAATCCTGTTCCCTGCTTTTCTGCCCAGCGGGATCCAGCTGCTGCCATCGTGCATAGGGCGGGTGGGCCACAAAGGTGGGCGAGTCAACTCCGAGCGATTGCGGTTCGACTTGCAGCAGCGATTCCGCGACAAAAACTGCCTATGCACCACCTTCTTTGACTTTTACGGACTACCGCTGGATTTTCCGGGTAAAGCAGCGGCAGCGGCGAATTCTGATCCGAACGGAAAACAACGAGCCGTGACAGAGGCATTAGCACGGTGGGCGGCATCCAGCTTTGGGGATGATTCCAGGCGGTTTTTGCCGTATGTGCAGATGCATGAGTTTGAGGCGCTTCTTTTCAGTGATCCCGAAACGCTTGCAGCTGTCATTAATGCGCCGCGATCGCTGCAGTCATTCCGATCCATTCGGGCTGAGGTGCAAACTCCGGAATGGATCAACGACGATCCCAATACCAGTCCCGGAAAACGCATTCTCAGGTTGCACCCGAGCTACTCGAAGCCAGCAGATCCCGTCATCGCGGCCACCAGAATCGGCCTCGACAGAATCCGCAGGGAATGTCCGCTGTTTTCCGAGTGGTTGTGCGCACTGGAACGGCTGGCGAAGGAACAACAGCACGATTGACCACTAAGAAGCGATTCTTATCTGCATCTGCGCACTGGTACCACGAAAATACAAGCCTGCGAGTGTGGACTCATGCTCAAGTCCGACATTAATGAGGTTATCGCCAACGTTTCGGACTCCCGCGGCGTGCTGCGGTCGGACGATGTACGTCCAGAGGATCTTGCCAGGGGATTTGGTGGCGATTGCAAATCGCGCCGGTGGGCGGATTGTGCCTGGAGTGTCCCCCGACCGACGGATCACTGGAATTCACCGCACGGACCTCGAGGGCTGGGTGTTTCGGGTCTGCGATGAACTTGTTTATCCGACCCTGTTGCCTTTCTATTAGGAAGTTCAAATGCCTGCGGAGCGACGTGTGGCCGTGGTGACAGTGGCACCTCGGAATCGGCTGCCTCATGTCCTGCGAGTTGCCGGGGGCGACAGAGCTCGGGCTGGAAAGCCCGAGCTACGGGGAACGGCACACCCGTGTGCTCCCGCCCGGTGGCTCGCCTCACTGGCCAATGCCAACTGACCTGGTGCATTCCTCTGCGCGTCTTCGCGTGAGGCCACCCCATGACGGCAATTGAGCAGAATCAGAACTCCGCACAAAAAACAGGCTGCGCCGAGCCCCTGGGAACTGTGTCAACACCCTGCCGCCGCCGCTCTGGTGACCTGGAACCTGCTGATACTGGCGGCAATGAATGTGCTGTTGCCAGTCGCCGTGTACTCAGCGAACGAGACCACATCAACCGCATCGTGCGCGGACTTTCGTGGCACAGTGTTTCCAGCCCTCGGTGGCTGATGATTCCGACATGGGCTTGCAGCATACCCTTCTACGTACCACAGCCAGCTCGATAAAGCAAAATCTATCCGCTCGCTATTGGCAGTCACTAAGCTTAAGCACGAGCAGCAGCGTGACTAACGACCGGTTCTATGGCATGAATTCCCGCATGACTTTGCTGTATCCCGTCGTCGCCTCGCCCTGCCTGCTCTTCCCGCGAACCGCTTGCGTTCTGTGGGGAACGGTCGTTCTGCTGACGTGGTGGCAGCGTTCGCACTGAGCCGATTAGGTTCGACGGTTTGAAGACATTCTCAAGTTGTGGCATGGTGGCTGGGCGAGGTGAAACGGCCGCAGGCTCTGCGGGGACGCAACCTGCCAGGGATAATCTCGCCGAAGCGTCGAAGAGACGTTAGGGCGGCGCGTGTCTCGGCCTCACCGACAGTCCGGGCCGCCCGGTACTTTCCTTGAGGTTCCCTTCCCATCACGGTTCCGCCTCGCGGTCAGGCTGTTTCATCGACCGCATCTCACCGCCATCTGCAGGTTGTCTTTAGCCCTTTAGACTTCGCGAATTTGAATCGGCACTTCGATGACCGGAACGATCGGCTCCAGTTGCGTCTGATACCGCTGCACGATTCGGTCGTAGAGGTTGTTCACTTTGGGAGCCGAGACGGTGATTATCAAAGCATAACGGATTCGCTCTCCGCCGGTTGGCTGGCCTGACTCACGAACCTGAAAATGAACATCGAACACGGGATCGTTGAGAGTCGCCGCTTTGAATCGACAGCGGCGATGGAGTGTGGTTTCCCATTTGTGTGCATCGTGTCGCAATTCGCGTTCGGAGTCGTAGTCCGTTTGTCGGAAGAATGAATGGGACTTCGGGTGCTCGGCATCTTCGCCGAATTTCTGAGCGTGCGGCCGAAACGTGACGTCGAGTCCGCCTCGTGTGTAGTTGCTTGGATCATGGGGGTCGGTCTGGCATGCAAAGCAGAACGTCGCCGTGATGCTCACCATGCCTAAAAGCTCTCCCATTGGCAACGGTACTGGAGTTCGCAGATATTGGCCGGGCATCAAATGTCCCTGATAAACGATTCGTGCTTCACCTGTTTTGCAGACGACGAGAGACTCAAGCTCCTGAGGAATTCTCCCCCATCCGATCTCATGGACCGAGCCTCCTTTAAGCGGTTCGGTGCAATGGACAAGAAGCGACTTGATGGCCAATGGAGAAAGTCCATCACCAAAATGCGCACGCACTCCCATACCCATCCGTAACGCCAAGGGCGAAGCGTAACTGGTCCCTGCGTCGGGAGTCGCAATGCTTGCGGTCTGGTCAACAACAAAGAACGGCTCGCTGGTACTTCCGCCAAAGGCGATGACTTCGGGCTTGATCAGTCCGGGGCTGCGGCCAGGACCAATACAACTGTAAGAGGCGCGAGTCCAGGTTTTGCCGCGACTATTCGCTGCGCCAACTGCCAATGAGTTGACCGAGTCAGATGGAACTTGTACACGGGCGTTTCCTGACTCGTGATCCTGTTCGCCGTCGTTTCCCACGGCCACTGTGGTCAGTGATTCACCGTCGGCCAACAATGAATCCAGCACGGCAGTCCAGGCATGAACCTCGTAATCTTCGATTGCAAGCGATGGTCCGATGCTCAAGTTGATGAACGAATAGTTGCGCGATTGCAAGACATCGCGGATGCGTGCCAGCACATCGTAAAGTTCATACGGTGCCTCTTCGGATTGAGTGCCTGAATCGTCATCAAGAACTCGATAATGATCTACCACACCATACGGTTGCGAAAGCGGCGTCCCTTTTTCGATTGGTCCAAACAATACTGCTGACGTCACCGCCGTGCCGTGATCAACGTAGCTGTCGACGGGATCGCCAATTCCATCCGGCTCGTGGGCTTTGGCAAAGTCCGTGGCGTTCAGGTCATCCGACAGGCCACCATCGAAAACCGCTGCACGAAGTTTTGGATCAAGTGGGGGAATGTCTGGAAGCGTGACTGAAAACGGTCGAGTCTTTGCGGTCGCACGAATGATGGGTCGCAACGGGCGCAGGCCCGGCATCTGGCGGATCGTGCGTAGAAACGAGAATTTCCCGATGTCGTCGATCAGTTCTCTGGGCGAGCGCAGCGGAAGAAAACAAAGTCCACCAACTTCAAAACGACGATCCAGATCGGGATGCAAGTCCAGCGATTCGGCGTAAGCTTCAAACGCTTCCAGAATTCGAGCGGGGCGATTGATACCGCTGGTGTGAAGCACGACTTCCAACATGGGGCGGTCGGCTTTTTTGCTGATTCGCCGAATCTTGTCTGATCCTTGGGGAGCGCGAAACGACTCGACTTTGAAGAGGTCACGCGCGGCGGCATTCGTATCCTGAACTCGCGGCAGTTGTTGTGCGAAGGCGGAGAAATCGGCTCGTCGAACCGCTACGAACAGTTCCGTGGTGGGCGATTCTTCTGGCGTCCCCTTTTTGGTCCAACTCTCCGGAGTAACTCGGGCGGGCCGCGATCCGATGGCTTCCATCCGAGCATCTCGAAAGAGATCGCCGGGGAAGTACGACTTGGCGGTATATTGCGGGTGAAGCGTGATGAGTCCGACCGTATAGCCATCAGGGCACGCCGTTGACGGCAACGCGGCAAAGTCTGCGATCGCAGACGCGAACTGCGGCTGCAATCGATCCTTTGCCCGCTGGAGATTGTAAGGCGGAGCCTTGGGCTCCATTCCTTTGCTGATCCTCACCGGTGAAGTGAGTCGGTGTCCGTTTCCCAACAAGAAATTCGGATGTTTGGCCATACGAATCTGCCTCCCTCAATCATTCTTCCGCGTGGTTCAGCTTGCGTAGTGTATCACGACTGATACCAGTGAGTTCATTGACGAACCGCTGAGATAAACCTGCCTCTGCAAGCTTCACTGCGACGGACTTGCGAGCCGTCTTCGGCTGTTGATCAATATGTTGCCGAACTAAACGTGGAAAGAGTTCCTGCAAAGGGCAGTTGTTTACAATTGCTTGTCGTCGGAGTCCTTTGAGTTCCCGCTCGATGTCACTGAATGAACGACCTTGCAAGACCTCCGTCAATGCCGCCAACCAGCTTCTGTCCAATCCGTCTGCTTCATCAATGAAGAGCCTAACGGCTTGCTCAACGGCGGCTCGCTCCGGTAAGCCGAATTCCACGCGCACTTCAAATCTGCGCCAGGCGGCTGGGTCCAGCAACTCGGGATGGTTGCTGGCAGCAACCAGCAGTCCACCTTCCGGCCAGTCGTCCACTTCCTGCAGAAGAACGGTAACCAGTCGTTTCAGTTCTCCGACTTCCTGTGCGTCGTCGCGGCGTTTCGCAATCGCATCGAGTTCGTCAATCAACAGGATGCACGAGACGCTCTTCGCGTAGTCCAGAACATGCCGGACGTTGTTTCCCGTTCGCCCCAGGAAACTGCTCATGACGGCAGCCAAATCCAGGATCAACAGGGGTCGGTCAAGCTGAATCGCCAGCCATCGAGCCGCCAGCGTCTTTCCGACGCCCGGTGGTCCAGTGAAGATTGCGGTTCGAGCGGGCGCAAGCCCCTTGGCCATCAGTTCGCTTGCCCGACGGTGTTCAGAGACAATCTGACCAAGCGACTCGGCAACGGAATTCGACCAGATCGGTTCATGCTCCAGATTCATACCGCTCTCGTGCCGTAACAGCTGCAATCGACTGTCTCTGTCGACCGGAATGGTCGCGACGCCTTCACTTCTGAGGGGTGATTGACGAGTCGGGGCGAGTTTCACCAGTTCCTTGAGCTGTTCACCCAAATCCGGCTGTGTCTTCTGGTACTTCCGGGACATTCGCGTCACATAGGTCTGAACGTCCTGCGTTCGTCCGGTCAGCGCCAATCGCGCCAACTGGACCAAATCGCGGCTCGTTTCCCTGGATTCGTCCATTCGTGGTCTCCGTGCTGCTTTTTAGGCTCTTTCATCATGGCACTTTGTGGTCTATTTTTCAAGACATATTGTTGACATCGTCCATTCTAGCCGGTAGCCTTGAGAAATACGAGGATCAGGTGGACGACTTTTCTCTCGTTCTGAAAGAAGTCGTCCAGTCAATCGAGAGGAGGACAATGTGGCAATGACCCTGACGGCATCAGCAAATCACACGCTCGACGCGCTCCTGGAGTTGGTTTGCGTCGAGCTGCAACTCACAGAGACCCAGGACGCACAGTCGCGAGGTCACTACCAGGCGGTCGCCGATTGGCTGTCCCGTGACGGTAGCCCGCTCCAGCATTTTCGACCGCATATTTTCCCGCAGGGGTCGCAGCGTCTGGGAACGTTGCCACGAATTTGGTGCCTCCCGGAATATCGACGACTCCGGACGATGCATCAAAAATCTGGCCGAATTTGAATCTTTCAAGTTCAGCAGCTCGGCCGTTCGCAGGAGGTACCTGCCGGTGCAATCTCAAACTGGCAGGACTGTAACCCCCACATGGCCTTGCAGCCCCG
>Ga0172373_10008936_pt1 | contig 12592 bp, 8 predicted proteins | sample Lak10m_2_FD_114546 | JGI IMG/M metagenome (GOLD analysis project Ga0172373, IMG submission 114546) | Freshwater microbial communities from Kabuno Bay, South-Kivu, Congo - kab_092012_10m | ecosystem: Environmental > Aquatic > Freshwater > Lake | place: Democratic Republic of the Congo: South-Kivu... | reverse complement strand
GCTGCGACCGCTTCGGCGTAACGCTGACGCGACAACAGTTCACGCGCTTCGGTGTGCTGCGTGGCCACTCTTGCAAGAACTTTTTCCACCAGGCTGGCAAGGTCCTCTTCCGCTGGCGCGACCACAGTCGCCGGGGACGCTGTCCGGCCGGCAGGCGGTGATGCTGCTGGGCCGCGGGGTGTCTGCAGGTGGTCCAGCTGTTCAAGGACGGCATCCACCGTGGGCAGGCGCTGATCCCGCTCCCGCAGCAGCCCGCTGAGCAGGCTGCGCAGTTCCTTTGGGATCTCTTCAAGTTTGAAGCTCCGATCATACGAAGCCCTGCCACTGGCCATGTGATACAGAGTCGCGCCAAGACTGAAGAGGTCCGTACGCAGATCGAGTACCCCACGAACGAGTTGTTCGGGTGACGCATAAACTGGCGTGTACTTTTCCGTGCCAATGGTTGTCAGGGTTGCGTCGGGGTGACCGGATACGCGGCGGGCGAGTCCGAAGTCGGCCAGCAGGGCATTGCCGAGTTTGTCCAGCAGAATGTTGGCGGGTTTCAGGTCCCGATGAATGGTGCCCTGCTGATGGGCGGCCTGCAAACCCAGACAGATCTGCCGCGCGTACTGCAGCAGTTTTTCCAGAGGCATGGGGCCCTCCTGATCCAGCTTTTGTTTCAGGGAACCTCCTTCAAGGAGATCCATGACGACGTATAGCCCATTGTCATCGCGTCCCCAGTCTTCGATGCGGACAATATTAGGGTGTTTCAGCTGCGCGGCCAGCTTCACTTCCCGAGCAAATCGCCTTTGCCTGGACAACGACGGTGCGGTAACATCGTCGTCCTCATCATCTGAGAGCAGCCGCTTGACAGCGACGTACTGCAACAGGTGCAGTTTCTTCGCCCGATATACGATACCGAACCCACCTTTGCCGATGGCCTCGCCCTCGATCTGATACCTCTTCGCCAGCGGCGCGTAAGGGATCTCGGGCAGCCAGCGACCGCCTTCCGGTTCGCGGTCTATGGTATTGTCGTCATGCGGAAATGACATGTTCAGGCTCTTCTCGGCAGGCAACATTCGTTTTCGTCCGGGCAAAATGTACCAAAAAACACGCTCCGCTTAAACCATCACAGCGTCTCCCCCACCACCACTCGAGCCGCGACCGTGAGGGAGTCGGACTGATACCCCCCAGTAATTCCTAACTAAGCACCCCCACAATCCCGCTTCGTTTCGGCCCAGTTTCAGGCGAGAAAGGGCTGCGGCACAGAAGGAGTTCAGTCCTCCAGGCCGCAGCGCTTTGTCGCCTTTCGCTCTGCGAAAGGAACTGTCGGAGACGTTCTTTCGCGGAGCGAAAGACGACGTTCCAAAGTCTCCTGACCCACCCGCAATCCCAGCCGCAATCCCAGCCGCATGGCGGCAGCCTGCGGGCAAACGGCCCCTGCAAACGCCCCACAAACGTCCTCGCCAGCGCGCGCACCTTCGGTGCGAAACATCGCCGGGGGCTTCCGCCCGACCGCTCAGGGACCGACCGCATGGCCCAGCCGCGTGGCGGCAGCCTGCGGGCAAACGGATGTTGCAGCTGCTGCCTGCAACTGCTGGCTGTTGCTTAACAGGGACTGCACCTGCAGTGACAGCTGATCGAGGGACAGGCCACCCTCCCGGCGGCTGAACGCCAGCTCGCGTTGAGCTGCCAGGAGCCGCAGGCCCGCCTGAATCTCGGTTTCCTGGGTCGTCAGTCGCTCCAGCTCCGTTTCCATCGTCTCCCGACAGATTTCGATATGCCCAAGCACAGACTCGCCCGAACGAATTTCCGCCAGCAGACTGCTCATCTGAGTCTCAAGCTGGTCCCGCGTCCACATCTGACCCAGTGCCAGCACCCGATTCCGGCCCTCCTGATGCTTGTCGCGGAGTTCCACCGCGGCACTGGCAGCGGCGTGGCAACGCTGCTCGATCCGCTGCTGCTCTTCACACACCCGCTGCAGTTCCCGCTGGATCTGGCCGCGGACAGTTCTTAATGACTGCAGGTCGCTTTCGAGGTCGCGGATCAGCCAACCAATATATCCGACAGGATTTCGCTCCTGCTGGTCCCGAGTCCATGTCGTGCAGTACTCCATCAATCCGGCAATAACGCCAGCGACAAGCATCAGCAGGATCAAGTTCCCATGAGTTCTTCTGGACATGACCGGGGCTCCCCGAAAAAGGTGTTGTGACTCAGACTCCACACCCATTCCAGGCACGCATCCGCCGCGTCTTGCGCTATTTTCTAAAAAAATAAATTCCCGCGCAACTCCTTCACAGCGATCGACTCATAGAAGGCAGGTCCGCCTGACACCACCGATCGGCTGTCAGCGGTTTCCCATCAGACGAGTCTTCTTCCATTCAGGAGTTCCACAATGTCCATTGCTCGTGTCCTGCTGATTTCCGCCCTGTTTCCTGCCATTTCCACGGTCGCTGCTGCCTGTGAACACTGCCGCGCCGCCGCAGCCGCCTCAGCCGCAGCGCGCGCCGCAACCGAGACCAGCCCCACAGATCTGGCCGTCGCCGCGATTCGCACGGCCGGTCAGGAACTCCGTCAAACCGAGACGGCTCGAAAAAACCTGTGCGAAGAATCGAAAAAGCTGATTACTGCCCGGACCGCGATGCTTCAGGAACTCCAGACCATTGACGCCCAGCTGCAAGCACTGAAAACACATGTCCACCGCAATGAATATCCGCTAACGCTGGATCAGTACCTCGTGCGCGACGAAGACACCGCTCACCAGGTAGCCGGACAGCTGTTGCTGCGGCAGGAGACTCTGACGGCCGCCACCAACCGGATTTCAGAAGAACTGGAAGCCGGCGAACACGAACGACTGATGCTTGATAAGCAGATTCATCAGCGGCAGACCGAGATTCTGCTGGCCCAGCACCGGGCTGCCCGACTGCGGGCCATTCACGTACCCGACAACGCCGCGCAGCCCATGCAAACCCTCCGCGCAATCGCTCCCCCGGGCGCTGCAGAATCAAAGCGGCGTCAGCGGCTGAACAGCTTTTTGGAGGATGGTCTGGGTACCACCAACGAACCCCGGACAGCAATCGCTCGCTGAAAAACAGCGTCGTGGCGACACCTGGCCGCGGGTGCCACCACCGGTTTACTAAAACTTCCTCGCAGTAACTACCACTATCTACTGAAATCTGCGATTCTCCATCCTGGAACATATCCCACTCGATTTCCTGGTGCTGAATCATGGAGTCATGGCGTGTCCACAAGCGATTCCAAAACACCCCGCTTTACCTTCGTGCGGGAACTGGGTCAAGGCGGTTTCGGGAAGGTTCAGCTCTTCCACGACAGCCTGCTCGACCGACTCGTAGCCATTAAACTGCTGAAACCTGCTGACGGTGATGCGACGGATTCTCAGCTGAAGCGGGAAGCGCAGGCGCTGGCAGGTCTGCAGCACAATAACGTGGTGACGGTTTATGAGCTGACTACGGAATACCAGTCAGTTCCAGACGAGTCGCAGGGCACGATTCAGAAACCTTTTGGGATTGTCATGGAGTATGTTGATGGGGGCACACTGCAGGATTTTGTCAAGACTCGTGGCCGCCTCGCGGAACCACAGGCAATATCGCTGATGAGTCAGGCAGCCGCCGGGCTCGAGTACGTTCATCGGCGGACGCCACATCGGGACCTGTGCCCGAAGAACATTCTTCTGACCTCATCCGGACAGCCAAAGCTGGCAGACTTCGGCTTGTCACTGCCCGGGCAGAACGGAGGAAAACACGGTTACATGGCCCCGGAAGTCCGTCAGAAAACGGCGAACCAGCTTTCCGATATTTATAGTTTCGGGGTCTGTCTGTATTTCGTTCTGACCGGGCTTCAGCCTCCCAGACAACAGCCGCTGCCGGATTTCTCTGGCAGCGAGCATCTCCGACGCGTCGTCCGGACCGCCACCATGAATGATCCGCGACTGCGCTATCAGAACGCGTCAGAACTGCTTGCCGCGCTGCAGCCGCCACTTCCGCCACGTTCACTGCCGGCCCCCCCGGAAGAAACAATTTCACGACGTACCGGCAAAATGGTCCGTTTTGAATGGTCAGCAGCATCAGCCACTGATGACGATCTTGATCGACTCACCGATTTTCCACGGCTGAAGGATATGAATATGCCCCGCCATTTGTCTCAAAATCTTCAGCTTAGAACCCTGAAGCTGACGGCCCCCGGCTTTACCGATAAAGCGATCCTGCAGATTATCCACCTGTCAGAACTGGAGGTTCTGGATCTCAGTCGCAGCAGCATCACAGATGAAGGGCTGCGACTGCTTGCCGGTCACCGGAAAACTGCTCGGTTAAAACAGTTATTTCTGGAGTGCTGCGGAATTTCAGACCACGGCCTGCAGTTTCTTTCTGGTTTCCCGATCGAAAGTCTGCATCTCGGGCGGACTCGGGTCACCGATGCCGGCCTGCACAGCCTGATCCAGCTTCCCCGACTGCAGGAAGTTGCTGGACTGAAAGACACCTGCGTGACCGCAGCAGGCCTGCAGCTCCTGCGGCAGCGTTTGCCCAGTCTGCACGTCCGCTGACTCGTACACTGTCAGCGCCGAAGAGATTTCAAGAGGATTCGTGAAATGAGCCTGACACTTCGTTGTGCCTGGACTTTCCGCCCGATCTGCCCGGAGGATTATGTGCTGCAGTGTGTGACCTGCGGCAGGCACTATCTGGCGGAATTCGCCGTGCACTGCATCAACCCGGACTGCCAATCCGTCCCCAAACAATCAAAAGTACAAAGACTGTTGAGCAGACAGAAGCGACTTTTCTGTGTCCGGTCACTGCTGATAGTCAACTGGTTTCAACCGGAAGAGGGAGATCTGAGATGACAGACAGCAATTCAAGCCAGACAATCACCCGTTCTGAGGGCTGGCACGGCCCGTTCGACGATGCGCCCGCAAATCAGCCGGATGCTGCTGCTCAGGAACCACTCACAAGTGGCAGCGACAGCACGATCATCCAGCCACCCGCTGAACCCGAGAGCCCGCAGTTCTACGACGACCGAAGCGACGAAAGAAGCGACACAAGGCCGCAGGTGGAAAAGCGTTATAAGCCGGTTGATGAAAGCGAGCTGAACAGGCTGCGGGAACTGTTCGAAGAACCCCAATCGGTTAAGAAATTCCTGACGGAAACAAGGATTTCCGCTGAAAAGGAGTTACCACGCTATCATTGGAAACAACACATTCTTCTGCTGATTGGTAAGCAGAGCACAGGCAAAATGGCTGCGGCCCTCTTCATTGCCGACACGGCTCGCAAGACCGGAAATCTGCAGGTCCTGCAGTATCTTGATGTCAGACCTCCGGACCTGCAGACGCTCATTGCCACCGTTAGCTCCGTCCGTAACGCCATCCTGATTGTCAATGGCATTTCTCTGAAAAGTCTGACAGCGGAAGCGCGAGATATTGACGAAAGCCTGAAGCATGTCGCAAAGACTCTTCAGCAACGCAACTCGCTGCTGATTCTGACCTGCCACGAACTGGATCAGGAGAAGATGGAACGATGGTCAGCTGTGCAGACTCTGACCGTTAACGAGGCAACGCCCGATACCCTGCGGGATGTCATCAGCAAGTATTTGAAATACTACCACGCGCGAGCACAGGAGGAATCTGAGTCCGAAGATCTGTTCTGGAACGAAATCAAGGACTCGCTGAGCCCGGACAAGCAGCTCCTGCAGGAGCTCGCTCAACTCCTGCGCACTCCCTCCCAGGTGAATACGTTTTTTGAACAGCTGCTCCGCACTGGTGGCCTGACCGGTCAATCGAGAAATCTTCCGGACCAGCTGAAGGCCATCGCAGAGGGGATTGGCAAAACGGACCGCCATACAGTCCGTGCGTGGTTTCGGCAGCTGCCACCGCCAACCAGACTCTACGCGATGCTGCAGCACTTGTTTCGAGGTCTGGCGGGAGATGATGTTTATGTCATTTACCGCCATTGTCTGGGCGTACTGTTCAGTCATCCGCACGAGGGGTTTGAGCAGGGTTGGAAGGGGATCGAGGAACTGGATGAAGATTCCCGGATTCTCCGTCGCAACAGCAACTCCATCTCTTTCGAATTGCCAATCTACGAACAGGAAGTTGAGCAGCAGATTGAGAGCTACAGGCATCATTTGTGGATGGCGATGAGGGAAAAGGTTGTGCCGCTTGCCGAGGAATACCGCGAACGAACTTACTGGCAACTCAGAATGAACCTCGGTCATGCCATTGGCAGACTGGGTTTCTACGACTGGGCGCAATGCCGAGAGCTGCTGCATAACGGTCTCTCATTACACGCCAGAACTCCCATGCGAGCTCTTTGCGGGCATATCATCTCTGAATTGCTGGCTCGCATCCAGCACCCCGGATGCACCGTCGATTCAAAAAATCGCGCAGAATCCATCCTTGCGGGCCTTGAAGAACTGATGGTGAATTGGGTTACCGAAAAAACAGCCGGGAACGAGCGTCGCTGGACAGCGACCGCTGTTCTGTGGCGTGTCTTCAATCTGCCATCGAAGCAAACAGCCGACAGCGCAGGCGGAACAAAGCTGCAATCCATCGCTCTGGGAGTCCTTCAGGAAGTGTCGGAGCAGCCGCCGACGGTGAAGGCCCAGCGGCCGGACCCCTGGCAGAGATCCTATTTCCAGCAAACAGGCAGCAACCCCGACAGCGCTACTGAATATCCGGACTTTGACGTGGTGACAGAGACGTTCATGCGGCTGTTTCTGCTGCAGCCGGAAAAAACCATTGACCTGCTTGTCAAGTGGCTGCAGGCGGGCTTCACCGGCAGTGCCCAAATCGGTCGACCGCTGTTGTCCACCGATGAAGTCACTCAGACCGCCAGCAAAAAAAGCGGCCGCTCAAAAACCAGGGAAACTGATCCCGCCGAACTGCTGCGCAGGGGGCACTGTCGCACGATCACCGTGCTGAAGGCCATCTGCGAACTCCTGCAGCTGGAGTCGTCGTTTGGAATGCAAAGCATCTCCATCCGCCGACAACTGCTGAGACTGGCCGAACCCTGCCTCAGCATCATTATCCCGGAAGGTGACGGCAATTTGCAGCAAGTAACCCGGCAGCTGTATCTCCAGCCGATCATGGTCCTCGCAAAGACACTTGAAGGCTGGCTGCAGGAACTCACAGACGATCCCAGCACGGCCGAAACGGACGCGTCGCCGGACAGTATTCGTCCGGCAATCCTCCAGGCACTGCTGCCTGCCATTGACCGATCACGGGATGTGCAGAGAAGTGAATTCGTCACGCGTGTTTATCAATCGTGGATGAACAGCAGTTCTGCGACTGTCAGGAATGTGGGACGCGAGCTGCTGGCGAGGGCCACGTTTGCGGAAGCACGCTGCATGGATCAGTCAGGTCAGCAAAAGGTTCTGCTGGTTCTGGACAGTTCCAGCGACAATCGGAGTATGCAGCTGATTAATGACATCGCGGTGAGTATCGCAGAGCAGTTGCGGCTGGAGTCTGACGTCGTCTGGGGGCGACTGGGGTCGTCACAGGTCCACAGCAGCGACCCGCAGCACCTGCAGGAAATGCGTCGCCCCCAAACCTGCGATCGACCACGGCTCATCATGCCACTCCTCGAGGCCGTCAAACGGAAGAATCTGCACTATGCTCTGATACTGACAACTGAGGAACCTGACGATCTGAAAGACGCCAATACCCAGTACGAGCATCGGCCACTGTATCGCTTCTGCGGGCTGATTCTGTCCCGACGTAAAGTGAATCATCGGGAAGATCTGGTCGGTGCACTCCTCGAAACCCTGCACATCAGCCTCTTTCGAAATGAGATTAACGCTTCGAACCTCAGAAACGTCCTCGAAACCTCACGCGCACAAATGGAACAGTCACTCCTGCTGAGGGACGATAAAGAGTGGCGGAAGGCACTGTCCACTTTTCTTCCTGGCGACAGAGAAAAGATCTCGCCGGCCATCGTCTGCAGCTATGTTCGCAACCTGTTAGCAACTTCGGAAGCCCAACAGTGCACGCGACAACTCCACACCTGCCTGCAATGGCTGCTTCTCAGATCCTGCGAAACTGCCGTCAGCCTGCTGGCGGAACACAGCAGTGAATCCCCGGTCGGCCCCTGCTCCCGAATGCTCATCAGACTGATGCTTGCCGTGACCCGCAACTGGGACGAACGACGGAAGCGGCGCGCGCAGGTTCCGGAAGTCTGCCTCGATGAAGATGGTTACGAAATCAATCCCGCAGAGAACTCCGAAGCACCTCAGGGAGAACCGGATCCACCTGCCGACTTCGTCCCGGCCCTCCGGCTGGGATCCCTGATGATCGGCCAGTCTGACTCGCCTGATGGAATGCAGGATTACCTTGAATGCCTGAATCTGCTGTGGACTTCCGAAAGCTGGCAAAGGGAAATTCTGCGCTGCCCCGAGGTTCTGGCTGCAATCGATGCGGTCTCCGATGCCACTGGAGGCGAGCTGAAGCAGTGGCTGGAGAAGAGGCTGCAATCAAGTCGTGACAGCGTTTTCCTCAGCATGGCACTCAGACAACTCAAACTTGGAAGACGCCTGCGGAGCCACGATTTTCCATCGCAACTGCCACACTTCGCTGTCCTGTATGATCCAGCTGATGATGTCTGTTGCCGAATCGCTGCACTCACCTGCAAACTCATGAGCAGTGACGAACTGAAAGACCAGCTGCGGCTGCTGGTCTTCCCGCTTGGCAGTAGTTTCCCGCTTGTATGCCCTGATGGCAAACTGCCGGCAATCGACCCACAGGAAGCCGCCCGACTGCCAGCACTGATCGGTCCGGCGGTTGAGAAATTGCAGCGACATCGACTCTCGAGGCTTCTGCTGGTCACCCGCAGGAGACCGGTGGACCTCAGCGACGTCGCCGAGGAACTCATGATGAAGGGATACTTCTGTCACACCAGCGAACAGGTCGAGTGGAATCCAGGCTGGAATTTCATCCAGATGAACGACTCGGTACTCCCTGAAGATGACGCCAACAAACTCGAAACTGTCCTCCAGCAATGCATCGAAGATGCCGTCTGAAACAACACCGTCTGAAAACTTTGTTATCCTTAGAAACCAACAGGGAGTTGTCATGAACACCACTGCACAAAAAGAGTTAATCGTCACGGATCCCACGGGCTTCCCGATGATCCACGTCCCCTCAATCAATGCCTGGCTGGGATGGCTTCCCGTCACGATGATTCAGCTGGAGACGTTTCTTTGTGAACAGCCGGAACCACGTTTCAACACCAGCTGGTACCGAGCTCTTGAACACGCAGAATCGCGGGTCACTCCGCAACAGATCACCTCTGATATCCTCTATCGGGCTTTCGTCACACAACTCACCCCGGCTGACATTCAACGCTACTGCCAGTGGCTCACAGAGAAGGACAAATGCGAATATCGACTGCCAACATCAGGCGAATGGGTGAGCGCCTACCGTGACCTCGAAAGAACGCAGAAGACCCCGGACCCTCTTTCTGAAGTCCAGTCGGAACGCACCCGAATACTGCTCACCAACGTTGACTCCGCCATTCGCCAGAAACTCAGGATCGAAAAACTCAGCGAAACCATTCCTTTACGGATGCTCATGGGCTCCGTCGTCCGCGAGCTCTCCATGAAAAACGACCAATACGTCAGCCATGGACGCGAGCAATGGACGGAAGACAATAAGCCCGATCGCACCGAGCCGGATGCCGTGAGCAAACCGTACGGCAGGGTCAGTGGCCTCGGCTTCCGTCTTCTCAGGAAATGCACATGAAAACATTGCCCGCTCAGCATCTGCTGTACACTCGACTCGAAGCCGACTATGCACCTGCAGGCACTTCCGGTCTGCAGACAGCATGGCAGTCACCAGACCTGTCAAAGACCGATGCCGCTCTGATTGTCAGTCGCATCAGCAGTTCTCCGCTTGCTGGCGCCTCCGATGACGTTCAGTTGCAGTATTTCCTGCTCCCCAACGGCAACGCAGTGCTCGTTCGACAAATCCCCGTCGCCGACAGGCAAATCATCGATACGCTCCGCAGCAGCTTCCTGTCTCACGCTGTCATCCTCGATCCGGACAGCTTCGAACAACTCGAATGCAACCCGTTCGCTGTCCTGTGTGGCTATCCCGAATTTGTCAGCACTCCACGACAACTGCTGGAAAGGTTCCTCAGGCCGCAACAGCCTGTCGCAACTCAGATCACTCTCGCAACCGTACAGACCCCGCCCGGCGCAGACGTCGCAGAACATATTCGGAAACAGATCGTCAGGTGGGCCCTGACTGCCGACCAACTCACTTCCAGCCGCGCAACACTCGTACTCCCCGGCAAAAATGCTGAAGCTGTACAGGCCCTCCAAATTGCCTTTCACGTCGTAACAAGCCCCGCCCTCAGACGCTGTATGACGTTCAGGACCCCCAACGGTCAATGCGTCCCGGACCGCGGCTGCTACTGGGCCGCCGGGGACCTGCCATTCGCCGGAACCGGATTCCTGAGACTGCAAAACGACTGGTCAGTACCACAATACTCCCCTCCCGGCTCGCACCAGCAATCACCGTGGCACCACACATGGCAGCAAAGGTTCGGTGCACAGCTTGACAGCAGCCAACTTCAGCTGCAGGGTGAAAAAATTCGCCAGCTGGTCTCCAGTTTCAATCGCCAATCGCCATCGCCCCCTCAAGCTGACCCTGATGCGGTCGCCGCCGCAGATTTTATTCAGCTGTTTCCGGAAGAACTCATCACCCGAATCACAGAATGCTTTGTTCCAGGCGTCCCCGCCAGGTGCCGACGCGCTGCCGCTGAACTGCTCCTCAAATCCGCTGCTCCGGAAATCGTCCTTCGCACCGCCTGCAGTCAACAGCCGCTCGACGCAGCACACGCAGCGAGACTCTGCTGCCAGCAGCTCCTCAACCCGTCAGACGCCCCCGGAACATTCTCGTTCGGCTTCTTCGACTGGTGGTTTCTGCTCAGGACGTCTCAGAAAGCTGGTGCCACGCTCCACGCCACATGTACGCTGATGCTGGGCTTTCCAGAATGGCTGCGACCACTGCTGAGACCGGCCGCACAACGCAGCCTCGATCTGCTCGAACCTGATGACTTCCGACAACTGCTGCCACTGATTCCACGATTTGTCCGAGCACATCACTGCTGCACTTCAAAGCACCTGACGGCCCTTCTGGAGCAGTTGCCATTTGAACGCCTTTCCGACAGCGACTTTGTTCGACTGCTGCGGGCTGCCGGACGATGGACGAGCAATTTGCAAAAATCTGAAAAACTGCAGCAGCGAATCGCGCAACTGCCATCGTATCGTCTGCTTTGGATCCAATGGCTGGCGTCCCGCGGCCGCGTCGCGCCGATCGTCAGAGACATCGCCGTGCACGCTCTGGAGGAGAGAATCAGCCTCAGCAGCCTGTCAGAATTCCCAAGAAACCATTTCTAATTTCCAGGTCTTTTTCACAACCCCCTTCACAACCGCTTTTCAGAAATCCGAGGTGCTCAGTGCTGAAGTACATGGCCAGTCTTTTCAAACGGAAACCAAAGTCGATTGCCTGCCCCTACTGTAAAAACTCTCTCGTACAGCAGACCAGCCCTTTAGTCTGTGATCGCTGTGAACGGGATATTCCAAGGGAATATTCTGACAATGCTTCCGTCGCACCACTGCTCTATATGCCAGTTATTGGATGGACAAACGTGGGCAAGACCATGTGGTTGTATTCTCTCGTCAGGACACTCGACTTCCTTACCGGGCCGAAAGGGTGGAAGAACAGCGAATTTTCAGGAGTGGATGCCTACAGCAGAGATTTGATCATCGAGGCAAAGAAATACGAAGGCAAGAAAGGTCCCCTGGATGGGACAGCTGTTCTGCCCGGAACGCCATTTCTCTTTCTGCTCAAGGATATGCCCCGCTGGGGCTCGCGCACGCTCGTTTTTCAGGACCTTGCCGGCGAACCGTGGCACAACCAGTGGTTCGATAAGAATAAGGACACGAAGGAGGCTGCCCTCTATCGACAACAGCTGGTCGATAACAAGTCTGTGATGATGTTGTTTTCGATTCAGGACATGTTGGAAAGCACCGGCGACGGTCACAGTATGAACAGCCTGATCGAAACCTACAGACAGGTGCTTCGGGATGCCGGGAGCCACATCGAAGCCGAGAAACGTCGGATACTCGTTGTGCTCACCAAATCGGCAAAGATCAAGCGGCTCGCCCCAAACCTGCTGGAATATCTGCAGGCAGACCCCATCGCCAGGAAACGAAATGAGACCGAATCGGACACCACACCCGTCGATATCGCCGGAATGGCCGATTATGCGGGCCGCATGAAAGCCGTGAGCGACCAGCTGAAGGAGTGGGTCACAGCTGAAGCCCCGGGAGGCAATCGGTTCCTGACCACTGCCAAAAACCTGAACGTGACTGTCGATTTCTGCCTGACGTCCAGCTTGACGCAGACCATCGAACGGCGCAATCAGCAGTCGCCAAACAGCGCCAGAAGGGAGTTGTCCGGGACCATCAGGGACATTTGGCACTGCAAACGCGTCCTCGATCCACTCTTCTGGGCCCTGGAAATGCACAACGGCCGTGGACATCGTCGCTAGCCGCAGGAGAAACGTTTGCGGCGTCCGTTTGCCCGCAGGCTGCCGCCATGCGG
>Ga0172373_10008934_pt1 | contig 12594 bp, 7 predicted proteins | sample Lak10m_2_FD_114546 | JGI IMG/M metagenome (GOLD analysis project Ga0172373, IMG submission 114546) | Freshwater microbial communities from Kabuno Bay, South-Kivu, Congo - kab_092012_10m | ecosystem: Environmental > Aquatic > Freshwater > Lake | place: Democratic Republic of the Congo: South-Kivu... | reverse complement strand
TCAAAAGACAGCAGGGAAACCGGGTGCAACGGCCGGACATTATAAGCGGCTCGACAACGAACCGCTGATTATTAAGCCGGCAATTGCAGGCTTCCCCCCTGATGCGTCAGAAGCAAAATCACCGGGCAGGATGGGCAAGGCGCAGTCTGCCCATCAGTTCCGTTAAGCACTTTTATCGGGAAGATCAGCGGTCAGGTGTCCAGACCAGAACCCAAGATTCGTTTCATCTCTGATAACCCTGCTCCCTGGAGATGGGAGCCGGTGTTCAATAGCTCAATGACACCCCGCCGTAACCTGCCAGGCGGGTGGTGCCGTAGCCGTAGACTTCCTGGTATTCCTTGTTGAAGAGATTGTCGATGCGGGCAAACAGCTTCACGTTGGGGTGTATCTGATAGCTGCCGGCCAGGTTGGCGATGGCATAGCCCGGGACCCGCGTTCCCAGTACCCCGTCCTTTTCACCCACGGCAATGATCATGAAGTTGACGTCGGCGTTCTTGAGGAAGCGGTAGTTGGCTTCGAAGTTGCCCTTGTTGCGGGGCCGCAGGAGCAGGGGTGAGCCGGTGTCCTCGTCCAGGGTGTCGTCGTAGGTGTAGTTGCCGCGTAGCACCAGGTCTTCAAACGGGTTGATCTGAAAGAAGGCTTCGACGCCCTTGGCAGTGGCGCTGTTGATGTTTTCGGCAATCCAGAAGTTGGCGGGGTCGGCCTGGATCAGGTTGTTGAACTGATTCGAGAAGTAGTTCGCCCCGAATTGCACGCTCTGATCGAAGAAGCCCTGTTCAAATCCGACGTCCCAGTTGAAGCTGGTTTCCGGCTTGAGGTCTGGGTTGCCGTAGAAGGGCGCATTCAGTTCGTAAAGCGTGGGGACCTTGAAGCCGGTGCCGACATTGCCCTTGAGCTTGCTGCCAGTCTCGTTGACCAGCACGGCCTCGGTCAGGCTCCAGGTGGCCTTGCTGCCGGAACGGTTGTTGTCCGAGTAACGGACCGACGCGGTCGTAAACGAACGATCAAACAGGGAAAACTGATCGGAAAGGTAATAGCCCTGGGTGTTGTAGCTTTGTGTGCCCAGATCCTCGCTTTCATTCATCAGCTGATCTTCCTCATCCTCCAGGCCGAGGGTGAGGGTATTGCTGGTGGTCAGGCGGAAAATGTTCTGCCAGTCTCCCTTGATCTTGGTGCCCTGATAGTCGCCAGAGAGGTTGTAGGGGAGGTTGGGGTCCCAATTGCTGTAATTGCGGTTGGTCTGGCTGTAACCGATGCCCACCGTCTGCTCCCAGAGATCATCCAGCACCTTGAAGTGGCTGAAGCCGCGGGTAAACAGCTCGCTGGTGGTGCCGGTGTAGTTGAGGGCGTCGACTGGGGCATAAGGATGAACGGGGTTGTATTCGTTACCCATCATGTAATCCAGCGCGCTCTTGCCGTGGTTGTAACGGAGGTTGACCCCAAAATCGAGATCTTCCATGGCCTGGTATCCCGCGCGGCCGTCAAACGTCGTGTTGCGGTACCAGTCCCGTTCCGGGTTACCCCAGAGGTAATCTGCGGCGGAAAACCCATGCGTCTGGGTCTCGCTGGCTGTGGCTGAGTAATTGAAGTCGTCGATTTCCCCAGAGGCGCTGCCCTTGACCTTGAAGGTGTCGTAGCTGCCGCCCTGGGACTCCAGGTTGAACTTGGGTTTGCCCTTGCCTTTTTTGGTGACGATGTTGATGACGCCGCCGATGGCATCCGACCCGTAGAGGGCACTTTCACCCCCCCGCAGGATTTCGATGCGCTCGATGTCATCGACCATCAGGTTGGCAAAATCAAATGAGCCGACCGGGGCGGAGGGATCATTCATTTCCACCTGGTCGATCAGTACCAATGTCTGTCCCGATCCGGCCCCCCGGGTGTACACGGAGGTTCCCCGCCCGGGGCCGCCATTGTTAATGACATCAAGACCGGGGACCAATCGCATGATGTCGGCGACGGTCAGCAGCTGACGCTGCTCGATTTCCTTGGCAGTGATAACGGTGATGGACGTACCCGATTCCTTTTCGGAAGATTCGTAGCGGTTGGCGCTGACAATGGTCGTTTCCAGTTCCGGCACGGCATCCTCTGCGGCGAGGGCGGAAAGGCAGTGCAGGCTAAGCGCGGCCAGCATCGGCTGGCGAAAAAAATGTTTCATCGAATGGATCTGTGTTTCGTGAAGCCGAGCACACCCGCACGGCATGAAAAACACGCTACTCAGACGGCATCGGGTCGACGAAAAACAGACAGGCGCAGCCAGCCAGGGACATCGAGCCGGCGCTGCCCTCCGCAACGGTCGGTTGAATGTTTCGGGGCCGGTATCCGGGCTCATCGGTGGTCCCTGGGACCCACTGGCCGCCTTCCCATGCAGATGCACAGTGGCTGTGTGGCAAGCGTTGACCGATTTACCGTTGCGGGGGCAGCGTCGGCTTTGGATTTCTCCGCACCGACTTCCCGTTTAACCCGGAGTCAGGAATGACCCCGGGCACCTCGAAAACGGCCCGCAGTATATCAGAAATGGCCTGCGGGACTGGCCGCCGGCAAACGTGGTAATGGCGCGACTTCCCTGAACTTTGCCCCACAGGGTAGAGTCGTTATGGTTCATGGCCCGTTGGCCAGACGATGTATCCAAATCAATCCAAACCAAACATTAAAAGGAGAACAAGATGTCCTGGGACTGTTCCTGTTTCAAGAAACCCAGCCCGGAAGAGTTGCGGGCAGCACTGACCGATGAGCAATTTCGCATCACCCAGACCGACGGCACCGAACGGCCGTTTCAAAACCCCTACTGGGACAACCATGCCGAGGGCATATACGTCGATGTGGTCTCCGGAGAGCCGCTGTTCAGTTCACTGGATAAATTTGATTCGGGCACCGGTTGGCCGAGTTTCTGTCAGCCCATCGTCGAGGATCACATCGTCACCCGGGTAGATCGTTCGCTGCTCTCGGTCCGCACCGAGGTCAGAAGCCGGCATGCGGATTCCCATCTGGGGCATGTGTTCAATGATGGTCCGGCGCCGACCGGCCTGCGTTATTGCATCAATTCCGCGGCCATCCGCTTTGTGCCCAGGGAAAGTCTGGCGGACGAGGGATATGGGGAATTTGAATCCCTGTTCCCAGCAGACACCGTGGCCTGATCAGGCCTTTTTTGGGCGCCCCTGACCTAACGCCGGCACCGGCCGACTTGTTATGATGGCGCGGCACTTACAAACTTGTGGGCATCCCCTTGACGACGACCAGAAACATCAAAGGCGTGGGTAAAACCACCCGGGCCATCCTTGCCGAACATGGCATTTTTTCGGTGGAAGAGTTGGCCAATGCCGATATCGATCAGCTCATCAAGATTCCGGGATTCGGCAAATCCAAGGCCACCCGTATGGTCCGGGCCGCCAAATACATGGCCGGGGAAGGCGCGCCAAATAGCGCGGTCTCCGAGGCCATCCAGCTGGCGTCGACCGCCGAAGGTGGGGTCGATCTCTCCCAGGGGGAGCTTTACATCAATCAGGAACTGAGCCTGCTGGAGTTCAACCGTCGTGTCCTGGAGCAGGCCAAGGACGAGCGCACGCCACTGTTGGAGCGGCTCAATTTCCTCTGTATCTCTTGTTCCAATCTGGATGAGTTCTTCGAGGTTCGCGCGGCGGGTCTGATCCAGCGCGCCGATCTGGGTGCCGCCCGCACCGAACCCGACAATCTGACGCCGCAGGAGACGCTAGCCGCTATCTGTCAGCGCGCCCATGCGCTGGTGGCCGAGCAATATCGGGTGCTGAACGAGGTGATGTTGCCTCAGCTCAATGCCGAGGGCATTCGTTTTGTCCGCCGCGCAGACTGGACGAGGCGGCAACAGGCCTGGCTGGAGAATTTCTTCAGCGAGCAGTTGTTGCCCATTCTCAGTCCGATCGGGCTGGACCCGGCGCATCCGTTCCCACGCATCCTTAACAAAAGTCTCAACTTCATTATCGAACTGTCCGGCAAGGATGCCTTCGGTCGCGAGATCGAACTCGCCATCCTGCAGGCCCCGCGGTCACTGCCACGGATCATCCAGTTGCCTCAGGATGAAACCGGTGGCGGTCCGCACGATTTCGTGTTCCTGTCCTCGATCATCCATGCCTTCGGCAAGGACTTGTTCCATGGGATGAAGGTCAAGCATCTCTATCAGTTCCGCGTGACCCGGAACAGTGAGATGTATCTCGATGAGGAGGAAATCGATGACCTGTTGCGGGCGCTGGAGGGGGAACTGACCAGTCGCAATTACGGCGACGAGGTGCGTCTGGAAGCAACCGATCATTGCCCGGAAGAAGTCGTCGACTACCTTCTGAGCCAATTTGGGCTAACCCGTGACCGCTTTTATAAGGTCAATGGTCCGGTCAATCTCGGGCGGCTGCGCGAGGTGTACGATCTCATCGATCGGCCCGACCTAAAATACGCGCCGTTCACTGCTGGCGGGCCGTCGGAGCTGGCGGGCGGTCATGACCTGTTTGAGGCCCTACGCAAGCGCAACATCCTGCTGCATCACCCCTACGAGAGTTTTGCGCCGATTATCGAGTTGATCCGTCAGGCAGGCAGCGACCCCAACGTGGTCGCTATCAAGCAGACCTTGTACCGGACCGGCGCCAATTCGCCCATTGTCGATGCGCTGCTCAAAGCGGCCAAGGCGGGCAAGGAGGTCACCGTCGTGGTTGAACTGCGTGCCCGTTTTGACGAGAAGGCCAACATCTCTCTGGCCAATCGCCTGCAGGAGGCCGGTGTCCAGGTCGTTTACGGTATTGTCGGCTACAAGACCCACGGCAAGATGCTGCTGGTCCTGCGTCAGGAGGGGAAATCCCTTCGCTACTACACGCATCTGGGGACTGGCAACTACCATCTCAGTACTGCGCGGATGTATACCGACTATGGGCTGTTAAGTGCCGATCAGGAACTGGGCGAGGATGTGCGCAAGGTCTTCCTGCAGCTGACCAGTCTCGGCAAGCTCGGCAAGCTGAACAAGCTGCTGCAGGCGCCGTTTAGTCTGCACCAGACCCTCGTCAAAAATATCCAGCGCGAGGCCGAACATGCTCTGGCCGGCAAGCCCGCGCGCATTGTGGTCAAGGTCAATGCCGTGGCCGAGCCGCAACTGATCCAGGCCCTCTACCGTGCCTCGATGGCCGGGGTGAAAATCCAGCTGATCGTGCGTGGTATCTGCTGCCTGCGGCCAGGCGTTCCGGGGGTTTCCGAAAATATCGAAGTCCGCTCCATTATTGGCCGCTTCCTGGAGCATAGCCGGGTGTTCTTCTTCGAAAATGACGGTAATTCGGAAGTCTATGCCGCCAGCGCCGATTTTCTGCCGCGCAACATGTTCCGCCGTGTCGAGGCCTGTTTCCCCATCGAACCGCGCAAGCTGGCGGATCGTGTACGTGAGGATCTGGAACTGTGCCTGAGCGACGATACCCAGGCCTGGCTGCTGCAATCGGACGGCCACTATGTGCGGGCCCCCGCAACCGCGCACCCCTGTGAAGCACAATCCACCTTGTTGGAGCGCTGGAAGCGCTGATTGAGATCATCCTCCAGCCCCGTTAATCGACGTGGTTTCCGTTCGTGGGTAATACCCACCGGGAGCCAGGGCAGGGTTGGCTACCCCACTGGCACCCATTCTGCTAGCTGAACTGAAGGGTGCTGCGGGTAAAATAGCCCCTTATTTCGTGGGCCTTGATGGGTCCCGTATTTCATCATTCATCAGGTCAAAACATGCTTGAAGCGTATCGGAAACATGCGGCAGAACGGGCGGAGCAGGGCTTGGTCCCGTTACCGCTGAATGCGGAATGTACCAGTGGGCTGGTCGAGTTGTTGAAAAAACCGCCGGCCGGCGAGGAGGCTTTTCTGCTGGAACTGCTGGCGGACCGGGTTCCGGCCGGCGTCGATGAGGCCGCTTATGTGAAGGCCGGTTTTCTTGCCGCTGTCGCCAAGGGGGAAGCGAGTTCACCGATCCTGTCACCCGCCCGAGCCGTTGAGCTGCTGGGGACGATGCTGGGCGGCTATAACGTCGCACCGTTGATTGATTTGCTGGATGATCTGGTGCTGGCGCCGGCCGCTGCCAAGGCCTTGTCGCACACCCTGCTCATTTTCGATGCCTTCCATGACGTAGAGGCAAAGGCCAAACAGGGCAATGCCGCAGCGCAGACGGTGCTGGATGCCTGGGCGGCTGCGGAGTGGTTCATGGCCCGGTCCAAGGTGCCGGAAAAGATTACCGTGACCGTATTCAAGGTGCCGGGTGAGATCAATACCGATGATCTTTCGCCTGCGCAGGATGCCTGGTCACGGCCCGACATTCCCCTGCACGCGCAGGCCATGCTCAAGGTGCCGCGCGAGGGCGTCACCAACGCTCCGCAACAGATCGCCGAGCTCAAGCAGAAGGGTTTCCCAGTGGCGTTTGTCGGCGACGTGGTCGGCACCGGCTCCTCGCGCAAATCTGCCACCAACTCGGTGCTCTGGTTCATCGGCGACGACATCCCGCATGTGCCCAACAAGCGCGACGGGGGCGTCTGCATCGGCGGCAAGATTGCGCCCATCTTCTTCAACACCATGGAGGACTCCGGGGCGTTGCCGATCGAGTGTGATGTCTCAGGGCTCAATACGGGCGATGTGATCGACCTGTACCCATACGAGGGGCGCATCGTTCGCCATGGGTCCGACGAGAGGGTCACCGAGTTTGCCCTCAAGAACGACATTATTCTTGACGAGGTCCAGGCGGGCGGACGCATCCCGTTGATCATCGGCCGCGGCCTGACCGATCGCGCCCGCAAGGCGCTGGGTTTACCGGTCTCCGACGTGTTCCGACGCCCGGCCGCGCAGGCGGACAGTGGCAAGGGTTACACGCTGGCGCAAAAGATGGTGGGCAAGGCCTGCGGCGTCGCCGGCGTCCGGCCGGGGGTTTACTGCGAGCCGCGCATGACCACGGTGGGTTCGCAGGACACCACCGGGCCGATGACTCGCGACGAACTCAAGGATCTGGCCTGCCTCGGCTTCTCTGCCGATCTGGTCATGCAGTCGTTCTGTCACACGGCGGCGTACCCGAAACCGGTCGATGTCAAGGTCCATCACAGCTTGCCGGACTTCATTATGAATCGTGGTGGTGTGTCGCTGCGGCCGGGTGACGGCATCATTCACTCGTGGCTCAACCGCATGCTGCTGCCTGATACCGTCGGGACCGGGGGCGACTCGCACACCCGCTTCCCGATCGGCATCTCGTTCCCGGCCGGCTCCGGGCTGGTGGCCTTTGCCGCCGCCACCGGCGTCATGCCGCTGGATATGCCGGAATCCGTGCTGGTGCGTTTCAAGGGCACGATGCAGCCCGGCATCACCCTGCGCGATCTGGTGCATGCCATTCCCTATGCGGCGCTGCAGCATGGCTTACTCACGGTCGAAAAGAAGGGCAAGAAGAACGTCTTCAATGGCCGCATTCTTGAAATCGAGGGTTTGCCGGATCTTAAGGTCGAGCAGGCGTTCGAGCTGGCTGACGCCTCCGCCGAACGCTCTGCTGCCGCCTGCACGGTGCGGCTGAATCCGGAGCCGATCGCCGAATATCTGCGTTCTAATATCGTGCTGCTGCAATGGATGATTGATCAGGGCTATGGCGATGAACGTACACTGCAGCGACGCATTGCCGCCATGCAGGACTGGCTGGCGAAGCCTGAGTTGCTGGCGCCGGACGCCGATGCGGAATATGCCGAAATCATCGAGATCGACCTCGACCAGATCACCGAACCGCTGCTGTGCTGCCCGAATGATCCTGACGACGTCAAACCCCTATCGCAGGTGGCCGGCGTCAAGATTGATGAGGTGTTCCTCGGTTCCTGCATGACCAACATTGGCCATTTCCGCGCCGCCGGAAAAATCCTGGAGCAATTCGGCAAACAGGTGCCGGGACGACTCTGGGTAGTGCCGCCAACGCGCATGGATCAGGCCGAACTGACCGAGGAAGGCTACTACGGCATTTATGGCAAGGCTGGCGCCCGCACCGAAGTGCCTGGCTGCTCGCTGTGCATGGGCAACCAGGCGCGGGTGGCCGACAAGGCCACGGTGGTCTCCACTTCCACCCGTAACTTCCCCAACCGCATGGGCGCGGACTCCAATGTGTACCTGGCCTCGGCCGAACTGGCCTCGGTCTGCTCGGTGCTGGGGCGCATCCCCACTCAGGTCGAGTATGCGGACTATATGGCGGATCTTGAGAAACAGGCCGACACGACCTATCGGTACATGAACTTCGATCAGTTGCCCCAGTATCAATCCGCCGTGGCTGGCTGATCGATCCAGTGATCAACTGGCACAGACCTGACAGGTTTCCGAAACCTGTCAGGTCTTGTTTTTTCTGGCCGGTCAGTTTCATGCCTTCGATAACTGGACGCTGAATCAAAGTTCGGGCCTGATGAAACATCGCAAGAAATCCGATCTTCCCACTCGACTCTGCGCCCGTTGCGGAAAGCCGTTTGTCTGGCGCAGGAAGTGGGCAGCAGTGTGGGAGGAAGTTCGCTACTGCTCCGAGCGCTGCCGGCGGACGAGGCCATCTGTCGGCGCAATCTCCCCGCCGGCCGGCTCCCCACTGCCAGAGAAAAACATCCCGTGAGCATCTTGCGACTGGTGCTGGGTGACCAGCTCAACCCACTCCACAGCTGGTACAGCGAAAGCCGCGACGATGTGGTTTATGTGCTCATGGAAATCCGCCAGGAAACGGATTACGTGCGCCACCATGCGCAGAAGATACTGGCCATCTTTGCCGCCATGCGCGATTTTTCCGTTTGGCTGGAGCGCTCGGGGCATCGGGTGGTCTACCTGGCGATTGATGATCCCGACAACACCCAATCGCTGACCACGAATTTGGACCGGCTCGTCGAGCGACTGGGCATCCTTCATTTTTCCTATCAGTGGCCCGATGAGTGGCGGCTGGACGAACAGTTGCGCCGCTATGTGGCCGGTCTCGCCATTATCGGGGAGGCGGTCGATACCGAACACTTTTACACGGCCCGCGACGAGGCGGCCCAGTTGTTCGCCGGACAGAATCACTGGCTGATGGAGCGGTTCTATCGGCGCATGCGAACTCGCCACGGCGTCCTGCTTGAGACAGATGGCAAGCCGGTCGGTGGGCTCTGGAATTTTGATCAGGAGAATCGCAAGCCCTGGCGCGGAAAGCCCCCTGAGCCCAATGACACCCGGCCCCGGCGTGACCATGCTGCGCTCTGGCAAACCGTGGTTGAAGCAAAGGTCGACAGTTTTGGTAACCCCAGCGAGCATGATTTCCGCTGGCCTCTGAATCGCCACGAAGCCCTGCTGCAGCTGGATTGCTTTCTGGAACAGGGCTTGCCGTATTTCGGCGAATTTCAGGATGCAATGAGCGACCAGGGCTGGCGCCTGTTCCACTCGCTGCTGTCATTTGCGCTCAACGTCAAAATGCTCAATCCCCGCGAAGTGGTGGCGGCGGTCGAACGGGTCTGGCGCAGCGGGAAAGTCCCCCTGGCGGCGGCGGAAGGATTCATACGCCAGATCCTGGGCTGGCGGGAGTATGTCCGTGGCGTCTACTGGGCCCAAATGCCAGGCTACGCAGGGCAAAATTTCTTCAACCATGACTTGCCCTTGCCGGGCTGGTTCTGGACCGGACAGACGCGCATGCGTTGTCTCGCTCACGCCATCGGGCAATCGCTGGATCAAGCCTACGCCCATCACATCCAGCGACTGATGATCATCGGCAACTTTGCCTTGATGGCAGGACTGAACCCCGCCGAAGTGCATCGCTGGTACCTCGGCGTCTACATCGATGCCTTCGAATGGGTGGAACTGCCCAACACGCTGGGGATGAGTCAGTATGCCGACGGTGGGCTGTTGGCAACCAAGCCCTATGTTTCAAGTGCGGCGTATATCGATCGCATGAGCGATTACTGCAAGGGCTGCGCCTATGATCGCAAGGCCCGCCTGGGTAAGGCCGCCTGTCCGTTCAATGCGCTCTACTGGAATTTCTTCGATCGCAACCGCGCCCGGCTATCGGCCAATCACCGGCTGGGCATGGTGTACCGTCAGTTGGACAAAATGACCGCGGAGGATCGCGCCGCGATTTCCGGTCAGGCGGAACGAATCTGCAGCAGGCTGGATTCGCTCTGAATCCAATCGAAATCATGTCGGTGCAAACAGGCGCCTAGGCCCGGTTCAGGATCAGCTCCAGCACCATCTTGCTGCCGAAATAGGCCAGCATGAGGGAGATGAATCCCCCCAGCGTCCAGCGGATGGCCAGGGTGCCGCGCCAGCCGGAACGATAGCGCCCCACCAGCAGGATGGCGAATACCAGCCAGGCCAGCAGGGACAGGATGGTCTTGTGCGCCAGATGCTGGGCGAACATGTTTTCGAGAAACAGAAAGCCCGAGAGCAGGGAGAGGGTGAGCAGGAGCAGGCCGGCGCCGATGAGCTGGAACATGAGGGTTTCCATGCTTTGCAAGGAGGGCAGGGAGCGCACCAGCCAGCCATCGGGTTGCCGGCTGCGCAGGCAGGCGTCCTGGGCGGCCAGCAGGATGGCCTGAATGGCGGCAATGTTAAGGAAACTGTAGGCCAGCAACGAGGAGAAGATGTGGACGGTCATCTCCCAGGAATGAACCTGAAGGCTGCGGACCTCCACCGGCATGGCGAGTTCGAGCACCAGGACGATTGCGGCTATCGGGAAGGTCACGATAGCCAGCTTGTCGACCGGCCGGAACAACGCGGTGAGCAGCAGAATGCCGTTGATGCTCAGGCTGACCAGCGCCAGCGCGTTGAGGAAGCTAAAGTTGGGGGTGTAGCTGCCGTCTGCGGAGCCGAACAGTGCCGCGGCGTGACTGCCTACGGCGATGATGCCGAAACCCGAGTAGGCCCAGCGGCAGGAGGATTGATTTTTACCACCTGGGGCAGAGGGCCTCAGGCTCCAGAGCATCGCCCCGAGTGCGGTCAGATAGCCCAGAATCGCCAGGCCAGCGAATGTGTTTGAAACCATTGAGTTCGTGTCCTCCCTGGGGCTAGTCTGGCATAATGCCGCGCCTAGATGAAGCGATGAGCCCCTAAGACAGCCTCAAGGATGCACTGCGATGTTTGACAATCTTACCGAACGCTTAACCCAATCCCTCAAGAAGATTCGTGGTCAGGCTCGCCTGACGGAAGACAACATTCAGGACACGCTGCGGGAGGTTCGCATGGCCTTGCTGGAGGCCGATGTCGCGTTGCCGGTGGTCAAGGATTTCGTCGAACACGTGAAGACGCGTGCCCTGGGGCAGGATGTGCAGGGCAGTCTTTCTCCTGGCCAGGCTTTCATCAAGATCGTCAACGAAGAGCTCATTGCCGTCATGGGCAATGCGCATGAAAAGATCAATCTGGCTACCCAGCCCCCCGCCGTCATTCTGATGGCCGGTCTGCAAGGGGCCGGCAAGACCACCACCGTGGCCAAGCTGGCCAAGTGGCTGAAGGAAAACGAGCGCCGCTCCGTGGTCGTGACCAGCGCTGACGTGTACCGCCCCGCCGCCATCGAGCAGTTAAAAACGCTTGCTGCGGAAGTCGGTGCTGATTTCTTCCCGAGTGACACTTCGCAATCACCTATCGACATTGCCAAGGGCGCGCTGGAGCACACCCGCAAGCGCTACAAGGACGTGCTGATCATCGATACCGCCGGCCGTCTGCATGTGGACGAGGCCATGATGGCCGAGATTCAGGAACTGCACGCGGAGCTCAAGCCGATCGAAACGCTGTTCGTGGTCGATGCGATGACTGGCCAGGATGCGGCAAACACGGCCAAGGCTTTTGGTGACGCGCTGCCGCTGACCGGTGTGATCCTGACCAAGACCGATGGTGATGCGCGCGGGGGGGCGGCGCTCTCGGTACGGCATATCACCGGCAAGCCGATCAAGTTCCTGGGTGTCGGTGAAAAGACCGCCGCGCTGGAGCGTTTCCATCCCGACCGTATCGCCTCCCGTATTCTTGGTATGGGCGACGTGCTGAGCCTGATTGAGCACGCCGAAAAAAGCATCGACAAGGCCAAGGCCGAGAAACTGGTCAAGAAGATGCAGAAGGGCAAGGCCTTCAATCTCAATGACTACAACGACCAGTTGCAGCAGCTCAAAAGCATGGGCGGCCTGACCGCAATGATGGACAAGCTGCCAGGGGCCGGGAACGTGCCGCAGCACGTGAAGGAAAAGATCACCGACAACGAGTGGATGCAGCAGATCGTCATCATCAACTCGATGACCAAGAAGGAACGCCTCGACCCCGACATCATCAACAACTCCCGCAAGCAGCGCATTGCCAAGGGCTCCGGAACGGACGTTCAGGACATCAACAAGATGCTGAAGCAGTTCGACCAGATGCAGAAGATGATGAAGAAATTCAAGAAGGGCAATCTTCTCGGCATGATGCGCGGCATGAAGGGCAACATGATGCGCAGCGGGATGCCTACTTTTCGGGGTTAGGCTACCTATCCTTCAGGCGGGTGGTGCTAGGCCACCCGTTCCCTCACCTTTTGGTCTGTTCTGGCCATGCGCTAATGGCTGATGACATGACTGTTACCCGAGCAAAAACCCCCAACTGCCAGGAGTGATTAACTCACGCGGGAATCAGCGG
>Ga0172373_10008928_pt1 | contig 12600 bp, 12 predicted proteins | sample Lak10m_2_FD_114546 | JGI IMG/M metagenome (GOLD analysis project Ga0172373, IMG submission 114546) | Freshwater microbial communities from Kabuno Bay, South-Kivu, Congo - kab_092012_10m | ecosystem: Environmental > Aquatic > Freshwater > Lake | place: Democratic Republic of the Congo... | reverse complement strand
CGGTCCTCTCAACGCTTTCAACCCTCATAAAATATGGCTGATAATTATTTTGATTGCTACGGTAAGTTTTAGTGGATACATTTTGTTCAAAATAATTGGAATGAATAAAGGAATTTTTCTTTTATCATTTTTAGGAGGAATTGCATCAAGCACAGCATTAACTCTTTCTTTCACTCAAAGAAGTAAAGAAGTCAAAGAATTGTCAAGAAATTTAGCTGCAGGAATTATATTAGCTTCATCAATCATGTTCCCAAGATTATTGTTTATAATTTTTGTCGCTAACCAAAAGATGGTTAACTCAATAGTACTACCATTTTTATTCTTTATGGCAATCGGAATCATTACAAGTGCATTTATTTGGAAGAAAAACTCTAAACAAATGAATAATATATCACTCACAAATCCATTTAAGATTATGTTTGCCTTAAAATTTGGGCTGGTGTTTATGCTTATTTTGTTTTTTGCTAAGATATCTCAGTATTACTTTGGGACACAAGGTGTTTACGTATCTGGATTCTTTTCTGGCTTTGCAGATCTTGATGCAATAGCTTTATCGCTGGCGGAATTATCAGTAAAAATTATCCCCGTGAAACTTGCTGGAGACACATTGATACTTGCAAGTTTTGCAAACACAATCGTTAAACTTTTTATTCCGTTAATATTTGGTTCAAAAGATTTGCGAAAATTTACATTGATTGGATTTACCCCTTTGCTGATTTGTGTAATTATTTATTTTGTTCTAAGTTAACACTGAACTCAAAAGCGTATTTTTATCAGGGTAATTTTTTAGGTAAAATATTTTTATTTGGGATTTGTTTTTTATAATCCATGATAAAATTATTCGCATACGCTCAAGATCTTTTTCATCCAAATAATTATCAATAAAAATGGTGCCTTTATAATAATCATCAATTAATGTATTGAAATATTCTTTTTTACAATTATCAAAATTCTGAATGTAGACCTTACCCCATTTAATCAAAATTAAATCACTTTTATTTGCGCATGAGACTTTAACTACTGCATTTGTCTTATTAATTGGTTCGCTGAATACAGAGAGCTTATTTATATTTTTAAATATGTTGTTAAGTGAATCTCGAATATCAGCGGCTTGTTCGTACCTTTTACTATCAGAAAATATTTTCATTTTCCTTAATAATCGATCTGTTACAAAAGTATTATTGCCAGCAAGAAAATCATATACTTTCTCTAACTCTTTAGAATATTTATCTCCATTATTATTTTCACATGGGGCGATGCATCTTTGAATATCCTGTAAATAACAGGATATGGATTTTGATAAGATTTTATCAGAGCATTCGCGTAATTCAAAACTATTATTTATTGTTTCTATTAGAGTATTAACATCTTTTCTTCTCACAAATGGACCGAAATAGTCATCACCATCAAATGAAAATGAGGCAACTTCTTCGGGTACTGGGAATTTATTATGCAAACGAAATTTTAAGAAATAAGATTTTGGATATCGTTTTAATAATGAGTTGTAATCAGGATTGAATTCTTTAATGTATTCTGCTTCAGCTATCAATGCAGTTAATTCAGAATTGGTTTCCTTAATCTCAACTGAGGAAGCCCGTTTTGCAATTTTATGAGAATTTGTTGATGCAGATTCTTGAAAATGATTTTTTATTCTATCTTTTAATGATTTTGATTTTCCAATGTAAATTATTTTATCAAATTTGTTTTTGAAAAAGTAAACACCAGGATTTTTTGGAATAGCATTTTGATTAATATTTATTGACACATTTTGAATTTTCGAGGGCGAATATTGTGTTAGGGAAATCAACTTATCAATACTTGTGATTTCTGGATTATTACTTAACAATACAAGAATTTTAATCAGAACTTTTGCCGTTGCTTCTGCATCACCTAGAGCACGATGAACATTGACATGTCGGATATGTAAATGTTTCACTAAATTTTTGAGAGATTTACTTTTAAGATCTGGGAAACTAAATTTTGAAAGTTTTACTGTACACAAAGTTTTTAATTGTGGAATTTCAATATCTGCACGTTCAAATTCGCTCCTAAGGAAAGAGTAGTCAAATTGTAAATTGTGTGCTACTAAAACTGAATCCATTATGAAAGATTTAATTTTTGAAGCAATATACTCAAAAGCTGGAGCATCAGATAAATCATCGTTAGTGATGCCTGTCAAATTAGTTATAAACTCGGGTAATAAGATTCCTGGATTAATGAAAGATGAAAATCTATCTAGGATTTTCCCATTCTTAATTTTTACAATTCCAACCTCAATTGCTCTATCTCTTAGTGGCGATAATCCCGTTGTCTCAAAGTCAATTATGCTAAAAGTTACATCTCTGTAAAAATTATTATTGTCTGCTTTACTTTTCATTGCAAAAAACTTGAATTAATTATTTCAAACTAAATAAATATATTTGTATTATTAAAAGGAATCATTGATGGAAATAAATATTTTATTTATTGGAGATATTGTTGGTAAACCAGGGCTTGATATGGTTCAAACATGGTTGCCAAGTATCGAAAAAAAATATAAAGCAGATGTTGTTTTAGCAAATGGAGAAAATGCTTGTGATGGAAAAGGACTGACTGTTAAAGAAGGTCAGATCTTATTTAATCTTGGTGTTAAAGTTATCACTGGTGGAAATCATACTTGGGATAAAAATCAATCTCAAGAATATTTGAAAACAGAACCACGTGCAATTAGACCCTTAAATTATCCCAAGGGAACTTTTGGAAATGGTTATCATATTTTTGATACTGCAAAAGGAAAAGTTGCTGTTATGAATTTGCAAGGCAGATCCTTCATGGCTACAATTGATTGCCCATTTCGTACGGCTGATTGGGCATTGCAAAAAATCAAGCAGGAAGCAAAAGTGATTTTTATTGATTTTCATGCTGAGGCAACTGCTGAAAAATTGGCTCTTGCAAATTATCTCGATGGAAAAATTTCTGCTTTAGTAGGTACTCATACGCACATTCAAACCGCTGATGAAAGAATTTTTGCAAATGGAACAGCTTATATTACTGATGTTGGAATGACAGGCCCTTATGATTCTGTTATTGGCATGAAGAAAGAAGCTGCTATCAATAGATTTATTTATCAAACACCACAAAAATATCAGACAGCAGAAAATGAAGTTCATCTAGCAGCGGTTTTAATTAAAGTTAATTCAGAAACCGGCAAAGCTATTTCGATTGAAAGAATATTTATCCCAGATTTTGAAAGAAGCATGGATAATTGATTTGTTCAGAATTTTCAATATAGTAGAAGAGGATAGATGATTTTATTGGATGGAAAGATAGTCGCTCAGGAAATCAGGAGTGAACTTAAAATTGAAATTGAAGAGCTTAAAGCAAAGTATGGAAGAATCCCTGGACTAGTTGCTATTTTAGTTGGCGAAAATCCTGCGTCAAAAGTTTATGTAAGCATGAAAAGTAAAGCATGTAATGAAGTAGGAATATTTTCCAAAGTGGAAAAACTTGATAGTAATATTTCTGAAGGTGAATTACTAAACGTTATCAGCAAATATAACTTGGATGAAAATTATCACGGCATTCTCGTACAATTGCCTTTACCAAAACATATTAATCAGGATAAAATATTAAATAAAATTAGTGTTCAAAAAGATGTTGATGGATTTAATCCTTTTAATGTCGGAAATCTTATGATTGGAAATGATACTTTTCTTCCTTGCACACCTTATGGAATTATTGAATTGTTAAGTCGCTATAAAATATCAACCAAAGGAAAACACGCTGTTGTTCTGGGCAGAAGTAATATCGTTGGAAAACCGATAGCGAATATGCTTGTGCAAAAAAACGAGAATGCGAATGCAACAGTAACTGTTTGCCACTCAAACAGTTTGAATCTTACCGATATAACTAAGCAAGCCGATATTCTTATTGCTGCTATTGGCAGTCCTGAATTTGTCACTGCAAATATGGTTAAAGATGGTGCCATAGTAATAGATGTTGGTATTAATAGGGTAGTGGATAATTCAGATAAAGGTTATAGACTTGTTGGGGATGTAAAGTTTGATGAAGTTTCTATGAAGGCAAGTTATATTACGCCTGTTCCTGGCGGTGTCGGTCCGCTTACGATTGGAATGTTATTAAAGAATACAGTAAAAGCATTTAAAAATATAATGGTATAAATTATGGCTAATCCAATAGTAGATAAAATTGTATCTCAAGTTTTTACAGAAAAAGCTCTGCATGATTTTTATTGTGTTGGAGAAACATGCAAAGGATGGGAAAGAAATGTTATTGACCAACCTGTGGCTGTTAAAAAAATAATTACAAACGGTGCTGAGAGAATTTCTGCTGGAATTGGAATTGGACAACATATTGCTGATTTACAATTAGCTCGAATGATTGATCATACTTTGTTAAAACCTGAAGCTACAGTTGATGAAATTAAAAAACTTTGTAATGAGGCAAAGCAATTCTCATTTGCTTCGGTTTGTATCAATCCCTCTTTTGTGAAATTAGCTTCAGACATGCTGAAAGATTCATTAGTGAAAGTGTGTACTGTTATTGGGTTCCCTCTTGGGGCAACTACTACTGAAACGAAGAGAGCTGAAGCAGAGTTGGCGCTTGATGAAGGTGCTGAAGAAATTGATATGGTCATCAATATAGGAAGATTGAAAAGCAAAGATTATGATTATGTTTTCGAGGATATTAATCAGGTGGTTCGTGCTGCGAAAAAGAAAGGGGCTATTTGTAAAGTAATTATTGAATCGTCATTATTATCTGATGAAGAAAAAATTTATGCATGTCTTTTAAGCAAAAAAGCTAAAGCAGATTTTGTGAAAACATCTACTGGATTTAGTAAAGGAGGAGCAACTGCCAGTGATGTAGCACTAATGAAATATGTCGTTGGGTCAGCTGTTGGTGTTAAGGCTTCAGGTGGAATTCGTTCAAGAAAAGATGCTGAGGAGATGATTGAATCTGGAGCGGATAGAATAGGCGCAAGCGCAAGTGTAAAAATTGTAACAGGTGATAATTTAGAAAATAAAGGCTATTGATGGTTCTGGATTTAATTATTAAAAAATCTTTTGATGGATATTCAGCTGTTATACCTTCAATAAGTGGATGTGAAACTTGGTCAGAAAATGAGGATGATGCAGTAATTAAATCGTTGGAATTACTAAAGTTTTATTTAAATCTTCCTGCTGATAAGAAAATTAATGTTGATAAAGCCAGAAATGAAAGCGAACAAATTATTTACAAACTTATTTTTAAGAAATAATTATCTTGAGACAGTTCAAAAGCCAATCTCGATTAAATAAAATTATCTCAGTATTATCTATGCGTCAATTTGATTTGCAATTAATTCTTGAAGAAATTCATGATCCGCATAATGTGAGTGCAATTTTAAGGACTTGCGATGCTGTTGGTGTGCAAAATGTTTCTTTGGTTTACAATGTCAATAAATTTCCAAAAGTCAGTAGAATTTCTTCGGCTTCAGCGAAAAAATGGGTGGATATACTACGGTTTTCATCGATTGAAGATTGTGTAAATCATTACCATCAAAATGGATATAAAGTAATTGCAACAGCAATCACAAAAAATTCTTTTGATATATATCAAGTCGATTTTACGGATAAGGTGGCAATAATATTAGGAAATGAACACTTTGGGGTTACTCAAAAAGCTTTGGAATTATCTGATGCTTGTATATCGATTCCAATGAAAGGGATGGTGCAAAGTCTAAATGTTTCAGTTGCTGCATCGGTAGTTTTATATGAGGCTTACAGACAAAGAATGAATGTAGGGATGTATCAAAAGTCAAAAATTGAAAAATCTGAACTTGATAAAATGATTGATCTTTGGTGTGAAAAATGAAAATTGAAAAAGTAAATTGTGTTAATGGAGAGTTAATTCTTCCTGGAGATAAATCAATTTCGCATCGAGCGATTATTTTTGCATCTTTGTCAAAAGGGAAATCATTAATAAATAATTTTTTGCAATCTCAGGATATTTATTCGACCATTAATTGTTTTCGAAATCTTGGATGTCAAATAATTGAAAATAGTAATTCTCTTGAAATCGAAGGACGAGGCTTTGGAAAACTTATGGCGCCAAACAATTACCTTGACTGTGGAAATTCCGGAACAACAACCCGTTTAATATCAGGGATATTAGCTGCTCAGGATTTCGATTCGATTTTAATTGGTGATGACTCTTTATCATCTCGCCCAATGAAAAGGATTATTGAACCCCTAAATTTGATGGGCGCGAAAATTGAATCGAATAATGATAATCGTCTTCCGCTGAAAATATTTGGAAACAAAAATTTAAATTCTGTGGAATATGAATTGCCAGTGGCAAGCGCTCAGGTAAAAAGTTGCATTATTCTGGCTGGGTTGCATCTTAATGAAGAAACTATTGTTGTTGAAAAATTTATTACTCGAGATCATACAGAAAGAATGCTGAACCTTGAAGTTGATTTTATAGGTTCAAAAAAAATTATTAAGGCGTCAAGAAAAAATTATCCTATTGCACGCAAATATGAAATTCCAAGTGATATTTCAAGCGCCGCTTTTTTTATTGTTCTCGCGCTCTGCTCAAAATCTTCAGAGCTAATCATTAGAAATGTCTCATTAAATCCTACTCGAGCTGGTATTATTCAAATATTAAAAGCAATGGGCGGTGATATTGAAATAATTAATCAAAATAATTTTGCAGGTGAGGAACTTGGAGATATTAAAGTACGAAGCAGCCAATTACACAATGTGAAAATTGAATCAATGGTAATCTCAAATATTATTGATGAGATACCAATACTATCTGTGGCTGGTTTTTTTGCAGAAGGTAAGTTTGAAATTGATCATGCTGAAGAATTAAGGTATAAAGAGTCAGATCGTATTATGGCTGTTTGCGAAAATCTAAGATTGTTAGGTTGCAAAATCCACGAAACTAAAGATGGTTTTATAATTGAAGAGAAAAAAATAGTCGGAAACATTCAATTCAAAAGTTTTAATGATCATAGAATTGCAATGGCCTTTTATATTTTAGGAGCATTGCTTGAAACTGATGTATATATGGATTCAATGGATTCTGTTAGAATATCTAATCCAAATTTTTATTCTCAAGTTAAGTCGTTAATTAATTAATTCCAATTTCAATTATTTGATGTTCAAATTTACTTATTGAAATTTCATCAAATAAAGTTGAGAATATTTCTTTGCCATATTTATTATAGTAATAAGAAAAATTTATTACACGTTCCTGTAAGAATGAGTTTGGAAAAACTGAATTAAAAATTTTATTTAGTTGCCTATTAAGAATCTCATTTTTCTTTATTTGTATTGAGTTCGTCCTAGCTTTTAAAATATCAAAATGGCTAAGAGTCTTTTCTTTCGTTTTTGCTAATGGGTCAATCAGAGAGTTATCAATTTTCATAAGTTCATTTTCTAAATACTTGAATACATCATCAATTAATATTTGAGACTTATTAAATACATCTAAAGTGTTTACTTCTGCATTATCATTCAGGATATTTTGAAATAAGTAATCTTTATCTTGAATAATTGAAGGTATTGTCAAGTTGTATTTCTCAATCAAATTTTTAACGCTTTTTTCTAAAATTGTAACAGAAGCACGAGGGTAAATAATTGGCTGAGTAATACTATAAATATTGTAATAGGGAATAACTTGTGCGAAATAACTTATCTCACTTGGTCCAGCGATATAAAGAGCAGTCGGCAAGATATAATCTTGACAAATCGGACGCATTAAAACATTGGGACTGAAAAATTCAGGATTTTCATTTATCAGGTTCAACATTTCTTCTTTTGTAAATTTTTTCCTTTTGTTTTTTAGTTTAAAGCCAGCATCATCAGGTTCTATTAAATGTCTTTTATTATTTTCAGAAAAAAATAAATTTATAGGCTTGACCTTAACTTGAGCGTGATAGCCTTCTTCAAGATGAGCGCTTCGGCGGAGAATAACTTTTGTGTGAGATTCGTAATTGTTAATTTCGTCCTCAAAAATTGGCTTGAGTAGGGTTTTATATTTATTATCCTGCGGATCGAAAATAATTAATCCGTATTCATCAAAAAAACTCATAAGCAAACCACGGAAACTGGACTTAAAGGATTTTCCATTAGAGTAATGTTTTCTTATCAACTCAATAAGTTCTGATTTAAAATCCGTATCACGCAAACTGCTTTTTAATCTTTCAATTGAAATATCGATTCTTTCGTCAAATAAAACACTTCCAACACTTCCGGATTCGTAATTATTATCAATGCTTTCTAAATATTGAATCAATTGAATTTCATTATCGCCGTTAAAAATGTTTATTGAATTAACTTCTTCAAAATCGTGATCATCGCCTTCCATCCAAAAAATCGGAACAAAATTATAATCCACATATGATTCTTTAAGTTTAGTGCAAAGTTTAATTGCAGTAATTATTTTGTAGAAAGTATATAAAGGTCCACCGAAAATTGTCAATTGTTGTCCGGTGACTACAGCCAAAGTATTTTCTGCACTCATTAAATTTATATTATTGGATGTGCGCTTTGAATATTGGAGATTACCGTATTGCTCAAGAAGAATTTTATGAAGTATCTCACGTGGAATTCTGTTACTACTTCTAATTTCATTAAATTTGCTCTGGTATTGTTCTGAATTTCTGAAATTGAAGTTATAAAATTCTTTGACTTTGTCGAATTCATAAACGTAATCCAAAAACAGATTCGAAAAATTCGGAAGATCAGAAAAATTAATAAACATAAATGCCTTTTATTTTTTACAAAAATATAAATACTTTTTAAAAGAATTAAGTTCCATTTACTCTCAACAAGGTATGTAAATGAAAAAAATATTTCTGCTTACTATCTTCTTTGCTTCACAGATTATTCCGCAATCTGGTAAATTGATATTCTTGCCAGACGGATTGAATATTTTGCCATTTAAGGCAAATATGCAAGAAGCAAGATTAGGAATTTTATATTTCCCAGATAATGCAAATTTGAAAGTTGATATTGGAAATGCAGTGGACATACTTGGCTATAATTTTGATGATGACAAATTTGCAATGGGAATTGAGTTTATGGCTTATGCTCTTTCGACAAATTATCAGGGAAGGCGGTTGCAGATTGATGCATTAGACGGTTTCTTTGGTGGAAATGCATCGTTATCAATTCCTTGTGAAAATGGAAATTTATTGTTTCGATTTAGGATTATTCATAATAGTGCTCACTTTGTTGATGGACATTATGATTTCAAGAACGACAGGTGGAGTAAAAATATTTACCCAATACCATTTACTCAGGATTTTGGCGAAATCACTTCTGCTTATCATACCAATTTTGAAATGCATGAATTTAAATATTATGGTTCTATAGGATATTCGAGTTTAGTGCGTCCGTCTCTAATTAAAAAGTGGTGGGCTAACATTGGCTGGGAATTCTATATTAAAGTCACAGATAATTTTTTTGAAAAACCGGTCAACGTTTTTGTTGCTAATCAAATAAAATTGGCTGGAATGCCTAAATACAAGTTAAATTATAACAATATGCTCGGTATTAAATTGGGCGAAGTCGAAGCGAAAGGAGTTGTTTTCTATTTTGATTACTATCTGGGAAATAATTATTTCAGTGAATATTATTACAACCGGATTAAAAAATTTGGCATTGGTTTTTTTGTTGATTTCTTATGAAAAAATTATTTGAAAATAAATCTGTTTTAGTCTCTATTAAATTGCTCATAAGCGGTTTATTGATCTATTTGATTATCGATTATGTAGATAGTAAAAATATTTTAACGAATTTGAAATCCATTAACCTAATTTATTTCTCATTTGCTTTGCTATTGGTTCCCTTAAATATTTTCGTTCAATTTCGAAAGTGGTATTTAATATCTGATAAAGTATTGCAAATAAAAAATTCAAAAATAATTAAGCACTCACTTTATCAGGGTTTCTCAGCTGGAATTGTTACTCCTTTCCGTGCTGGTGAATATCTTGCGCGAAACATTGCTTTGAAATCAAATACTTCAAAAGTTGCATTGGCTACTTTCGTTGATAAAATATTTAATATGTTTATAATTCTTGTGGTTGGTTTTATAGCTTTAATTCTATTATTTATCAAAATCAAAAACACTACTCTCATTTCAGGTACTCTTGTTTTTAGTACAATTATCACTTTCATCTCAATACTTTTGGCTAAGACAAAACTGATAACCAAACTAATAAATCATAAATATATAAAGAGCAATCGTTTAGTGATTTTAATTGGAGAGTATAAGAGTTTTAATCTCAAGTTCTATGTGAAGTTACTACTTTACTCTGGGTTACACTATTTTCTAATTCTAATTCAATATTCATTCATTTTAATTTCTTTGAATACTCATGATTCATTTTTGAAACTTTTCTGGTTTGTGTCATTATTATTATTCGGGAAGACAATCATTCCACCTTTTACATTTGGTGAATTAGGAATCAGAGAAGCCTCTTCTATTTTTTTCTCGAAATATTTTTTAATCACAAAAGCTATTGCTTTCAATTCAACGGTGATTGTTTTTCTGATAAATCTATTGCTCCCAGCTTTGTGGGGAATGCTTTACTTGTATAAGGATGAATGATGGATTTAGTTATCATATCAGTTACATTATTATTATTTATTTATTCTGGGTTTTTGGTTGCTGTTTTAATTGGTATTAGAAAAGTCAAGAACAGTACTTTGAGCGAGGTAGAATTTCCCACCGTAACAATTTTAATCCCTTTCAGAAATGAAAGCAGCAATATTGAAAAATCTGCTATCAGTATTAGTCAATTAGATTATCCTAAAGAAAAATTAGAAATTATTTATATCAATGATCATTCAACGGATAATTCCGTTGAAAAGCTTTCCAAATACATTTCTGATAATATTAAGTTGATAGACAATGATGTTGTCGATTCTGGCTTTAAAAAAGCAGCAATTACAAAGGCTGTCGGAATAACTGAATCCGAAGTGATAGTTTTAACAGATGCAGATTGCATTCACCATAAACTATGGTTGAAAAGAATGATGAAATGTTTTGATAAACAAACAGGAATGGTTGTCGGACCAGTTATCTTTGGTAATGGAAAGTCACTGTTCAATAAGTTTCAACAGTTGGAATTTGCTGGATTAATGCTTACAGCAGCCGGATTAATAGGAATTAAAAATCCCAAAATATGCAGTTCAGCAAATCTTGCTTTTACAAAGAAAATATTTCTTGAGGTAAACGGATACAATGATAATGATCATCTTTCCTCAGGTGATGATGAATTGCTTATGCAAAAAATTTATTACAGTACAAATTCTTCCATACAATTTTGCTGGGATGAAGTTGCTTTAGTCCGAACAGATAGCAATACAAATTTGCGAGAATTCTTGCAGCAAAGACGACGTTGGGCAAGTAAATCTTTTTTCTATAAGAGCAAAATATTTATAGTATTATTAACAACAATTTTTTTGCTTTATCTCTCATTAATAGTCTTGCCAATAATGTCATTATTTAATGGAAATTATTTTTCATTGGTTTGTGTTTCTTTTATTATGAAATTTAGTATTGAGTATCTGATAATTCGTGAAGGTAAGGATTTTTTGTTTGATGGGGAAAATATGCGATACTTTATAATAGCGCAATTAATTCAGATTCCTTATATAGTAGTTTCCTCACTGCTAGGAGTATTTGGGAACTATTCATGGAAAAATCGAAAAGTTAAGAGATGATAAAATATTTTTTTAATCCACCAGGTTTTGTGAAACATTTATATGACAATTATTTATGGAACTCAGTTACTTCAAATGTTTTGATTACTTTTGATGATGGGCCAAATCCTAGTACTACCGAAATTATATTAAAAATACTCGATGATAATAAAATTGTATCTTTATTTTTCTGCGTAGGAAATAATATCAAACAACATGGCTCATTAGTATCTGAAATAATTTCTGCAAATCATTCTATTGGTAATCATACATTTAATCATCAGATAATTACTCAATGCGATCACACTAAAGGCGCTAGTGAGATAAAAGCAACAAACGATTTGCTATTTCAAAAGTATAATTATACGGCAAGATATTTTAGGCCTCCTCACGGAAGGTTTAATAAGGCTATGACTGAAATTCTGGCACAAAATAATTTGAAGAATGTAATGTGGTCGTTACTCACTTACGATTATAAATCCGACGTAAATATTGTTAAATTTGCCTTGAAAAATTATTTAGAAAAAGATTCAGTAATTGTATTTCATGATAGTAATAAAAGTAAAAAAGTAATTGAGTACGCTTTGAATTATACAATAGAAATTATTCATAAAAAAAATTTTAGCATCGGAAAGGTTGATCAATGTTTGAGTTGATATTTTTAATTTTTTCATCTGTTTACTTTATTCAACTTATAGTCTTTCTGATTGGTACGTTAAAATCTTTTCAAAAATTAAAAGATACTGAATTGCCTTCTGCTTCAATAATTGTAGCGGCAAAAAACGAAGAAAATAATATTGATAATTGTCTTAAATCGCTTTCTTGTCTGGAATATCCTGAAAATAAACTTGAAATCATTATTGTTAATGATAACTCAACTGATAGAACACAGGAAATTATT
>Ga0172373_10008926_pt1 | contig 12602 bp, 10 predicted proteins | sample Lak10m_2_FD_114546 | JGI IMG/M metagenome (GOLD analysis project Ga0172373, IMG submission 114546) | Freshwater microbial communities from Kabuno Bay, South-Kivu, Congo - kab_092012_10m | ecosystem: Environmental > Aquatic > Freshwater > Lake | place: Democratic Republic of the Congo... | reverse complement strand
GTTTGGGAACTAAATAGGATATTTATAGGTTTATAATAGTGTTTTATGGTTGGTGGCTTACCTTTAAAAGTTATTGTGGTGAAAAACCACTAGTAGTCGAAAATGAAAGCAGGCTGAATACATCTGAAAAGATGGTGACTACAGGTTCTCTTACATGTACCTAGTAAGCGTAACAATCATACGATAGGTGATTATAAAAGGGATGGAATTTTTTCATCCTTTTTTTATTTTCATTGATGACATATTTTGAACAATTATAATTTTTACTATATAATCTCTCACCTTTTATTTGAGTAATTAGTTTTATTTTATATTTTTGTTTTCCAATTAAACTAAATCCCAAAATGATACTATAAAATCCTCTATCACCATTTGGCATTATCGCATTATTATTAACTAACTCCATACAAGGTTTTGGATTCGCAGTCCAATTTATTTTTTTTAAATATGGATAAATTATAGAAGTCATAGATTTTTCAATTAAGTCCATACCTTCAGATAACTCAGGGTCTTCAATCTTGTCATTATCTCTGTACTCTTTTTCCATCTTTCTATTTAATCTTTGATACCAATGTGTTGTTGGGTGAATTTCAATTTTATGATTACCCATACTTATATAGTCTCCACCACCATACATTCTATCAATTCTGTTTTCAATATAATCAACATCGTCATCATATACTGGTGCGGTGGCGTCACCTTCATTTATAAATAAAAGATGTTTTATTTCAGAAAAGTCGAAAGTTCTAACTTTAATGTTACTAGTATGAAATTCTTCAAACAATATTTTTTCAATAAGGTTTCTCATAATAATATAAATACCATCAAACTTAGTATTTATATATAAAAATCTAATGGAATTTTATATTAAGAAGAATGCGACACTTCCCCTCCTTAAGCTTCAAGTGGTTAAGAATGGTAGATTAGATTATAATAATTTTATGTCATTGATTGAACAATCGGCATTATTCTTTTCAATGGTTGATGCTGATACTGGAGTTCCGAAGATTATATCAAGACCGGCCGGGTTTGTTGAGAAGACAAATGTTGATCCAAATGCTGAACCAGAATATTATTTATATTATCAATTTCAGAATAGGGATACAAGTAGAGTTGGTAGGTATGAGGGTCAGTTTATGTTAAGAAGTAATGATGGGGTTTTGATTTTACCGATTAGAGAAAAGTTATATATAAATGTCCAAGAATCTTTTATTGCTGATGACTTGGAATATAACAGTTGTTATGTTTCAGAATTTCCTTGTTGTATTAATGGACCTTTTACGACAACTACAACAACAGTACCTTGTCCTACTTGTACACCATGTCCAACAACCACAACGACAACAATTTCACCAACAACTACAACTACAACATCGACACCGCAAAATATAATTGATGCGATTTTAACTGATGAGACGGATGTTTATATTGAGGTTGGTACGAATGAATATTTGAGTTATGTTGATCCTGAACTTCAATATCTATTAAATGTTTTTATATCAAGTGGGTCAGTTATTTCCACTTTCACGGTAACATCAAATTATGTTATTCCTGAAAATGCTACTTTGGGTATAACTGTAAAATTATATTTAATTGGTGGTGGATTTATAAATGTTAGTTCAAATGTTATTATTCCGGCTAATCAATTATCAGGTCAGACAATTGTAACGAATGCTGATTTGAGTTTTGCTAATTTGGATAAGAGTGGTGAGGTTTTTGTAACATCATCAAGTGTTGATTTTCCTTTTGTTGTTTTGGCTGAACAATTACAATTTGAACAACCACCAACCCCTACTCCGACTCCAACACCAACTAGTAGTGAAACACCTACTCCTACTCCAACACCAACTAATAGTGAAACACCAACACCTACTCCAACAAATACGGAAACTCCGACGCCAACTCCAACAAGTACGGAAACACCTACTCCAACACCAACTCCAACACCATCACCAATACCAAATCCATTCATATCAATATGGAGAACAACAGTACCAAATGAGATTATAACATTACCATATAATTTTGCGGGGTCACATAGTGGAACAATTGATTGGGGTGATGGAGAGATAGTATCTAATACGTATGCCAATAGAATTCACACATATGTAACTCCAGGTGATTATATTATAACAATAGATGGTGTTATTGATGGATTTAGTTTTAGTTATGGAGGATCGTTTTCTAATTTGATTGAGATAACTAGGTGGGGTTGTTTGGGTTTAGGTAATATTGGAGGTAATTTTCAGAATTGTGATAATTTAATATTAACAGGTGTTACAGATACTTTAAATTTAGTCGGTGTGACTAATCTTTCGTTTATGTTTTTTGGTTGTGCTTCTTTGACTACAATTAACAATATGAATTCTTGGGATTTATCTAATGTTATTAACATATCTTATATGTTCTATAATGCGGTATTATTTAATCAAGATATCGGTAATTGGAATGTATCTAGTGTTATTAATATGGAATATATGTTTTACAATACATCATCATTCAATAATGATATTGGGAATTGGAATGTTTCTAATGTAACTAATATGTCTGGTATGTTTGCAAGTGCCGCCTCGTTTAATCAACCATTAAGTAGCTGGGATGTTTCTAGTGTTAGTAATATGAATAGTATGTTTAATTACACAACATCATTTAATCAAAATATTTCAAGCTGGAACGTGAGTGGTGTTACTAATTTTGATAACATGTTCTCAAATGCAACATCATTTAATCAAAATATTAGTAATTGGGTTGTTTCTAATGTAATTATTATGGATTATATGTTTTACTACACGATAGCATTCAATCAAGATTTAAGTTCTTGGTGTGTATCACAAATACCATCACTACCAACTGATTTTGATACCGGAGCAACATCTTGGGTATTACCAAGACCAGCGTGGGGTATAGCTTGTTAAATGGTTTTGGTAATATAATATGAAAGTTAAACAATTAAATAAAATTATAGATATTTATAAAATAAAAAAGTAAATGGCAAACTTAACAGGAAAAACGATAGGTCAATTAGCACTTCTAACAGGTATAACACAAGACACATTATTTGCTGTTGAATATAGTGGATTAACATTCCATATCCCCTACTCAGGGTTATCAATGGGTGGTGGAGCTACACCAGATTTAGAAGCAGTATTAACACAAGGTAATTCAACTGGTGGTAATGTTATTCTTTCACCAGATGGACTTTCAGAATTGGGGATATTAGGTGGACAAGCCTACATTGCTTGTAGTGATGGTATTAATACTAATAATTATGTTCTAGTTCAACCAACCTCAGTAAATATTTTTTCAACTGATTTAGGTAATAATGATACTTGTAATATAGAACAACAAGCAACCTACATACTTTTACAAAATTCATCAACAGGTGGTAATCAAAATAATAGAATTGATGTTTCACAAACTGAGGTTAAAATGCAAAACAACTTAAACGGAACACAAATACAACAATTCTATGTTGATGGAGATAGTTTCAATGCAAGTTATGAAGATGGTATCAATACCATATATTTAGAGGGTGGATTAAACAATGGTTTCATAGCAGGTTATACTGATGGAACTTACAATAATTATATAAGAGCTAAATTTGATTTAGTTGATATGGTATATGATGATGGTGTAGCCACTGCTTATACTTTCCAAGTTGATGCTAATGGTTTTATTCCAAAGAAACTACCTGCATATCAAGATGATGCTGCAGCAGGAATAGCAGGATTGCCACAAGGATATATGTATCAAACAGATGGAACAGGTGCGTCACCATTAAATGTTGCAGGTATATTAATGGTTAAACAATAAACTAATATTCTATTTGACTTTAAAGATATCAAAATCTATATTTATAAGGATAAGGTAAATGTCATTTCATATGACAGCTAATATACTAAACTTAAAAATATAATAATGATAACACCAGAAGAAATTGAAAGTTTCCTCCACGGAAACGACCCCGAACAACACATCGTTGCCATAGAATATGATTGGGCAACAGAGAACATCTTTAAGATTAAAGAAATCCCCGGTAAAGGAAAAGAAATTAGAAAGGATACCTTCACCCCATTCGCTTGGGTTGGAGACCTACACGGACTTAATTTCTACAAATCATCCAAAGCAAACCAAAAAGAAGCAATGACCAAACACGGAATTCTAATTGAGAAATTGGAAACTGGTGGTAATGAAAGATTGGAGAAAGGTCTTAAATATATGGTTAAATCTTTAAAGGGTTATAGAAGTTTAATGCAATTCTTCAAAGAAGGAGGAATTGACCCATATGGTGATAAAACCAAGGAATACTTCTTAATACCTTCACCAGTTGAACAATATCTAATCCAAAAGGAAAAGAGATTATTCAAGGGGTATGAAGAATACAATGATATTACAAGATTAGGATTCGACTTAGAAACTACCTCTTTAGAACCTAAAGATGGTAGAATATTTATGATTGGAATCAAAACAAATAAAGGATTACAGAAAGTAATTGAGTGTGCAACAGAAGACCAAGAACGAGCTGGACTTGTTGAGTTCTTTAGAATTATTGATGAAGTTAAACCATCAATCATTGGTGGATACAATTCCTTTAACTTTGACTGGTATTGGATTATGGAAAGATGTAAAGTACTACACCTTGACATTAAACGAATATGTAAGACATTGCACCCTGAATATAAATTAAAACAAACCAAGGGTATGTTGAAACTTGCCAATGAGGTTGAAGAGTATAACCAAGTTGGAATGTGGGGATATAATGTTATTGATATCCTACACTCAGTTAGACGAGCCCAAGCTATTAATTCAAGTATTAAATCTGCTGGTCTTAAATACATTACCCAATATATCAATGCCGAAGCTGAAGACCGAGTTTATATTGGTCATACAGACATTGGTTCAATGTATGCAAAGAAAGAAGAGTACTGGTTGAATGTTAAGAATGGTAATTATAAGAAAGCAGATAAACCTGAATATGATGATTTAGACAAGAAGTATCCTGGTATCTACATCAAAACAACCGGTGACAATCTTGTTGAACGATATTTGGATGATGACTTGGAAGAAACCTTGAAGGTGGACGAAGAGTTCAATCAAGGTACATTTATGTTGGCATCAATGATTCCGACAACATATGAAAGAGCGTCAACATTAGGAACTGCCACAATTTGGAAATTAATTATGATGGCTTGGTCTTATAAGTATAAATTAGCTATACCCCAAAAAGAACAAAAGAAAGATTTTGTTGGTGGATTATCAAGATTATTGAGAGTTGGGTATTCAAAAGACGTTTTGAAACTTGATTATTCATCTCTATACCCATCTATTCAATTGGTTCATGATGTGTTTCCTGATTGTGATGTTATGGGTGGAATGAAAGCTATGTTAACATATTTTAGGAATGAAAGGATTAAGAATAAAAATTTAGCATCGGAATGGAAATCAAAAGATAAAAAGGTATCACAAAAATTTGATAGGCTTCAATTACCTTTAAAAATCTTTATCAATTCGTTATTTGGAGCATTGTCAGCCCCTCAAGTATTCGCATGGGGAGATATGAAACAAGGTGAAATGATTACTTGTACGGGAAGACAATATCTTCGTCAAATGGTTATGTTCTTTACAAAGAAAGGATATACACCTTTGGTATTAGATACAGATGGTGTTAATTTTAGTTTACCTAGTAATGTGGATGAGAGAGTTTATATTGGTCAAGGTATTAATCCTCAGATTGTTAAAGGTAAAGAATATAAAGGTTATGACGCTGATGTTGCGGAATATAATGAGTTATTTATGAAATCTCCAATGTTTTTGGATTGTGATGGGACGTGGAAATCTTGTATAAATCTAGCTCGTAAGAACTATGCCACAATGGAACATAATGGTAAGGTAAAACTTACAGGAAACTCAATTAAATCAAAAAAACTTCCATTGTATATTGAAGATTTTTTAGATGTCGCTATTAAACATTTATTAGAGGGTGAAGGACAAAAGTTTATTGAGTGGTATTACGAATACCTAACAAAAATTTTTAATATGGAAATACCCTTATTAAAGATAGCTCAAAGGGCTAAGGTTAAATTAAGTATTAAAGATTATATTGAACGTTCTAAACAGACAACTAAATCAGGAGGTGCAATGTCAAGAATGGCTCATTTAGAGTTAGCTATTAAACATAATCTAAAGATAAACTTGGGGGATGTTATTTACTATGTTAATAATGGAACTAAGGCAAGTCATGGGGATGTTCAAAAAAAGAAAGATGAAGTTTTGTTAAATTGTTATATGTTGGATTCAACTGAAATTGAGGATAATCCAAATATGACTGGTGAATATAATGTTGCAAGAGCTGTAAGTGCGTTTAATAAACGAATTGAGCCTCTATTGGTTGTATTCAAACAAGATGTTCGTGACAATTTATTAGTTGATAACCCTATTGACAGAGCATTCTTTACTAAAGAACAATCTGAGTTAATAAATGGTTTTCCTTTTGAACCTAAAGACCAAGACACACTTGAGGATTTATTAAAAATAACTCCAGAAGAATTGTCTTTTTGGGATAAAAAGGGAATTAATCCAAATCACATATATGAATTGGCTCAAGAGGGATGGGAAGAATATATTTCATAAAAAAGTTATACTTTTATATTTTATTAGATATTTATATATATGGGACGAATAAAAAAAGAAGAAACTGATAAGAAGATAAAAATTGCAATCAGTTTAGATAGAAACCTTTATAATTTTATTATGAAAGATGGTGGGAAACGTTCTCGAATAATCGAAAAAATAATAAAAGAATATTATGATAACAAAAATTTGCAGTAAATGTAAGGAGGAAAAAAATGATAAATGAATATATTCCAATAATTAAGGTTGAAAATATGGTTAGAGGTAAAAATTTTATACTTAATGATTTGAATGCAATTCATTTTGCAACTGGAATTCATCCTTTATTGAGGGGTCGTGATTTAGGACATAAAATATATAAGGAATTTATAAAGAAAATTGGTTATACCATTAGTTTTGGTAATACAAAGGAATTTAGAAATCAACTTCGTAAATTGGCGGAAGATTCTGAATTTGAATCGGTATTATGTGCCTCAACTTCTGAAGGTTGGATATTAATATTTGATAGAAATTGGGGTGGAGATAAAAATAAGATTTATGAAATTTTCAAAGAAAAGATATGTAATCCAGAATGGGAATTTAGGAGTGATCTTGATATTACATAGGGTTGAAATTGTTTTTTATCTTCTAGATGATATTTATTATGTAAATAATAAATCAAAAAAAAATACAATGAAAAGAATAGTAAGACTAACAGAAAGCGATTTAATTCGTTTGGTAAAAAGAGTTATTAAAGAAAACAATCTAGTTGGTTCAGCAAGTTGTGTTGAAAGCGTAATTAAAGAGGTAATGAAGAAAAATGGAATTAATGTAGATGTGAGTACATTACCCTCATGTAAAAAGTTATTGGATTCGACAATGAATGTACAAGGTAAAAATGGTGGTGATATTATGGCGTGTGCAACAGAAATAGCACAAGAACTTCCTTTTACTCAACTAATGACAAAAGGTCCAGAAATAACAAGTGAATTATTAAAAAAAGTTCAAGATTGTTTAGGTGGTTCTATGAAATATTAAAACCCTTATATAAAAATAATAAACCCCATTCTTAAAAAGGTGGGGTTTATTTTTTATTCTAATTTCATTCCGTCTGAGGATATTATATACCACCCCCCAAGATAATATTCCAATTCAATACAAGCCCCATTATCAATTTCAACTTCCTCATATTGTTCATCAATCAATGAATTCATTGGGATAATTGTTGTTTTGGTTAATACTTTGATTTTAATTGACTCGGTTGTTGACCCATCCAAAGTTATTTCACATTTATCAACATCTTTAACAATTAAAAGATATTCACCATTTGTGGTATATGTTGGGACATTAACAATTGTTTTCACTTTGTTTGGTTGGGTTTGTTGTCCATATCTTAATGTTTTGGTTACATCACCAATTTTTTTCTTTTCATTCATATTATATTACATAGATTTGTCTCGGCATTGCTTGGAATTTTTTAACCTTATTTAAATTTTCAGCAATTAACGCCTCTCTTTCCATTACCTTTTCAGGTCTAAGTCTTGATAATCTTCCTTCCGCTCCGGTTAATTCCTCAATCAATTTTGTTTTTTCATCCTTTCCTTCAGTTGCCAAGCTCTGATAATCCATTGTAAGCTCGCTGTCTGGAGTTTTGATATTACCACTGAACTTACCCCTAACTTTTGCTAAAGCTTCCTTGGCGGATGCAAAGAACCACTTACGAACCCATATCTGAGCGGGGTTATTTAAATCAATCCAACTTAATTTTTCAAATGGAACATCTGAGGGTAATTTAATAATATCAGGATTTTTCTTTAAACAATCATCTCTGTCAGGACCATCAACTTCGTAATACCAATACCAAACCTTACCGGTCATTAATGTTGAATTACCAAAGTCAAATTTACCACCAGGTGTTTGCATTAAATGTACGGCTTTTTTACCTTCAGGTAATGCGGTTACACGATAAGTTAAATCACCGGCAATAACTCTTCTTTGGATATTAATTTCCTGCATTCTTAATAACATATCAAATACTGGCATCATAAAATATGAACCACCATAACCCATCTGAGTGTAACCCGCAGGACCACCCAATCCAACGCCACCCATTGCACCAAATGTCCAAGGGTCAAATAAGAAGTTATTTAATGTAGCCGGGGTAAACCATAATAGTTCATTTAATTCTCTTCCAGCTGGAATTTCATATATTTGTTGATGGGGGACAAGTTGTATGTAATCTTTTTTCAATACACTATCACCACCAGATTGTAATCCTACTATTTTTGAGTAGGCATAAGAATATCTGTCCTCAAAATCAAAACCTTTGGTGATAAATGCTTTTGATAAAGATTGGGTATCTAAATTTAGTCCATATAGAGATGACCATTGAGATTCAATTAACCAATCTTGTATGTATTGTGAATAATCCTCAATTGCTAATTCCAATAGGGAATCCAATTGTTCATCTTCCAACTCAATACTTCTTAATGGGGCTCCCAATAAGTGTCTTAGTTTTGTGTAGAGTTGCGTTCTTTCTGGTTCAGGTATTATTGACATAGTTTTTTATTTATAAATATCAAATTATTCTGTTAATAGTTTTATTAATTTGTTTTGGTATTTTTTAATACTCTCTATCAAATCATCTGAAACACCCAATTCTTTTAGTTTATCTTTAAAATATTTTATTCTTTCTTTATATAATTTAATTTTTTCTTCTTTTGATTTTTGTAATAGTTTTTTATCTTCTTTGTTAGGTGAGATTAATGGAACTTTTTCAATATTCATATTAGTGGATAAAGGTGACTCATAGTAATTAATATAGTATGGGAATTTATACGAATCACTTAATATTGTTTGGATGTAGTTATAATCATTGTTAAATAAAATGTATTTTTGATTTATAGAATCAACATAAATTATAACATCAACTTTATTCATTTTATATTTTCGGTGACTAAAATGAGAATTAACTTTATAAAATTCACCCCTATCATCAATCACTATTTTTATATCGTTTTCTGTTAATGGTTTTACTTGAAAGTAAATTGATTCATCATTAAACTCCAATACAATATCTTGTCCATATATGGTATCATTAATTGAACCACTACAATTGGTATATATTTTCCAAGTAACTCCTTCTTGGTTGGATTTTAAATTGTATAATTCTTTTATTACATTCTTTGCGTAATTTTCATTACTCACACCCTTGGCAACAAATTCTCTCCCAACTTCTGCAATAATGGGGGTATATTTTCCATTGTTTGAAAATAATTCAAATCTTTTAGTTGTAACCCATGCTTCTAATCCAAATTCACTTGAAAGGTCATCATTATTATATAATTCAAGTATTTTTTTGTGTATGTTTTTATTTGCGTCCCATCTATTAATTAACGACCATTCACTATCACCACCATAATTAGATTCTCTAAATTCACCACCAATTACACCTTTATTTGTAACACAATTTTCAGTTTCAATTGTACCAATACAACCATTTGTACTTGATTCTACATCAGAACATTTTGGATAAACTGAATGGATTAATTCTCTCATTGTTTTTTGAGAAACATCAAATGTGGTTTTTAATGGTTTTTTCTTTTTCTTTGATGACTTTAAATTAGGTATTTCATCACCCTCATCTTCATTTATGAAATGATTTTCATTTATTTTTGATTTAGGTAAAGTATATAAATATATTTTTGGTGAAGTGAATTTTAGATGTTCTGGTTTAAAAATGTAACTATACTTTTTTTCAGTATTATCACCATTGTCAATTATATCAACTGTACTATCAAAGTTAAAAAAAATATAATTTTGTTCATTTTTAATAAACGCGAAAACAGCAATATTATTTGGTTTATATATGTTTTTACTTTTAAAAACATATATTCTTTCCCCATTCTCATCAGTTGATTGATATAAATCAAATGTTGGTTTAACTTGAACATGTTTATTTACATATTCCGCAGTTACCAACATATCTTGACCATAGAATTTATCTCTAACATCACCATCACAGAATTTTAAAATATCAAGATTTTTATATTTTTTGTTTAAAATTTTTACCGCCAATCCTTCTCGCTCTATACCCTTATTAAGAGTACCTGTTCCTTCCGTATTTAATATAGAATCGGCAAAATTTGAAGTATATTTACCATCTTCCCCAATTAAATCCACAATATTTTGTTTAATCCAATCACCAAGTTCTAGTCCTTCTTCATTTTTTTCTTTATAAAGGGATATTATTGATGAACTCACAGTTGTATTGCCATCAAACCAATTAATAACTGACCAATCACCAGTACCACCTCTTTGACCTGCAGCAAATTTACCACCAACAACACCAAGACCTGTTTTACATTCTTTGGTATCGTATTCCGCCAAACAAGCACTTGTCTTATGGTCATTAATATCAAATGTTGTAATTTTTTTGGGGGAACAGTCAGGATAAACTAATGGCAATAATTCACGATAAAACCTTGGATCAATTAATCCATTAGGTTTTAATACTTGGATACTTTCAGTTATTACTTTCTTAGTCCTAATTGATTCCATTAATTTTGATTGTTGTTTTTTCAAATATAAGTCATTAACAAAATCCCAATTTACAACATCCCAAAAGTTTTTGATATATTCGTCTCTCTTATTTTGATACTTCAAATAATAAGCATGTTCCCAAGTATCCAATCCCAATATAGGAAATCCTCCACCCTCAATAACATTCATTAATGGATTGTCTTGATTTGGGGTTGACATTACTTTTAATTTTCCACTCTTTGTTATAATCAACCAAGCCCATCCAGACCCAAATATTGTTTTAGTAACTTCAGTAAATTCTTTCTTGAAATCATTATAAGACCCAAAATCTTTTATTATCTTTGTCTTTATTTCTTTTGGAAGTTCTTTTTTTGTTGGGGATAACATCTTCCAAAACAGAGCGTGATTAAATGCACCACCAGCATTATTTCTGATTGTCTTATCGTATTTAGATATCTTTTTAATAATATCCTCCAATTCAACATCACCATAATTCTTTTTGGACAAAGCGTCATTTAACTTTTTAACATATGTCTTGTAATGTCCATTATAATGAACATCCATTGTTTTTGAATCAATGAACCTTTTAAGTGATGATTGTGCGTATGGTAGTTTTTCAATACCAATCTTTTTCATTTCTAGTAATAGAAACTCAGATGTATTGATTTTTTCAGATAATAAATTCAGTTTGTTTTCTAATAACATAATAATTAAATATCATATAAATATTAACTTATTGTGTTAATCTTATTCATAATCTGTTCAATAAACTCGGCTTTATCAATATTGTCCCCCATTACCGTATCAATGATATTCTTTTTGTTAATTAACATATCATATATAACACCTTCAATGGTATTATCAAAGATTGGATAATAAACTGAAACACAATTTTTTTGACCATACCTATAAGCTCTATCTTCGGCTTGTTGGTGGTGTGCTGGAACAAATGATAGGTCATTGAATATAACAGCTTCCCCTGCGGTTAATGTAATACCAACACCTGCTGCTTGGATATTGCCAACGAATACGGATATCTTTTCATTCTCTTGGAATTGGTCAACGGCATATTGTCTTTGAGCCTTTGAACAAGTTCCATCCAAATAAACTGATTTCTTTCCAAAGTGGGAATGGATTTGTTGGAGGGTGTCAGTGAAGTTTGTAAAGACAATAACTTTCTTACCTTGTTCCAATATATTCTCAATTAGTTCAATTGTATCTGTTACTTTTCCTTCGGCAATAGCTTGTCTAACCTTCATCAACTTATTAAATTGTACGGTTAATGATTTTGATTCTTCAGGATTTTTAGTATACCACTCATAATATTCCCCCATCAATTCTTCATATTTCTTTGATTTTAATCTCAAATAGATTGGGGTTATAATCTTCTCAGGTAAATCCAAGACATCTTCTTTTAATCTTCTTAATACTTGTCTTGATGTTCTATCTCT
>Ga0172373_10008925_pt1 | contig 12603 bp, 15 predicted proteins | sample Lak10m_2_FD_114546 | JGI IMG/M metagenome (GOLD analysis project Ga0172373, IMG submission 114546) | Freshwater microbial communities from Kabuno Bay, South-Kivu, Congo - kab_092012_10m | ecosystem: Environmental > Aquatic > Freshwater > Lake | place: Democratic Republic of the Congo... | reverse complement strand
CCTCCTTCTTTTTTAATGACTTTCGTTTTCACTGGTAATTTGTAACCAGCAAGACGTAAGGCTTCTTGCGCATCTTTAGCATCGACGCCACCGATTTCAAACATGACGCGATTCTTTTTGACAACGGCAACCCAGAATTCTGGAGCCCCTTTACCGGAACCCATTCGCACTTCCGCTGGCTTTTTGGTTTTGGCCATGTGTGGGAAAATCCGAATCCAAACTTTACCGGTCCGTTTTGTAAAGTTATTTAACACAACACGTGCCGCTTCGATTTGGCGATCGGAAACATAATTTCCTTCAGTTGCTTGTAATCCATAATCACCAAAAGCAACGGTGTTACCAGCTTTTGATAATCCTTCCCATCGGAGGGAGTGTGGACGACGATATTTAACGCGTTTTGGTTGTAACATCGTTTATTCTCCTTCTGCAGGATTGACTGCTTCTGGTTCATCGATTAATTCTTTATCTTGACCATTGTTTGCTTGAGCAGTGGTGTCATAATCGCCACGGCAAATCCATACTTTGACACCTAATCGACCATAGGTCGTGTGGGCTTCAACTTTCGCAAAATCGATATCAGAACGAAGGGTGTGTAAAGGAATAATGCCTTCGTGGTAACCTTCACCACGGGCAATTTCTGCACCACCTAAACGTCCAGTGACCAAGGTTTTAACACCTTTAGCACCTGCTTTTTTAACACGTTGAATCGCTTTCTTTTGTGCGGTTCTAAACGAAGCACGTTGTTCTAGTTCTTTGGCAATACTTAAAGCGACTAATCGTGCATCTAAGTCTGGGGCTTTGACTTCAACCACATCGAGTTTGAAGTTGCCAGACTTAACGATTTTTTGTAAGTACTTAGTTAAACGGTTGACGTTCGCCCCATCTTGACCAATCACCACACCTGGACGTCCAACGTGAGAAATAACCGTAACATTGAACCCTTTATCCGTTTTTTGTCTTTCGATGTCGATATGAGAAATAAGCGCTTCTTTTAATTCTTTATCAAGATAGCGACGAATCGCCACATCTTCTAAAAGATAGGTGGAGAAATCTTTCTTATTCGCATACCATCTAGAATTCCATCCTCGGCCAACTCCGACGCGGAAACCAACTGGATTAATTTTATGACCCATATTGATTACATACCTGCTCTTTCTTTGAGGGTGCAGAACAAATTGGTTTTACGTTTAATAATTTTAAACGCTGAACCTTTGGCTCTTGGCATAAAACGCTTATCGCGTTTACCTTCATTCGCGGCAATTTCAGCAACGACTAAATTTGCTTCAGTCATTTGATGATTTTTGACCGCATTGGCAGAAGCAGATTTGATTAACTTGATCACATCGGTACTTGCTTTACGATTCACGTTAGCAAGGATTGCTAATGCTTCCGATACCGATTTACCGCGAACCAAATCAATCACGAGTTTTGCTTTTCGTGGGGTGACCTTGACGTTATAGGCGATTGCTTTTGCAAAATCTTGTTTCATGCATTACCTCCTATTTACCAGCGGGCTTGGCTGCAGGTTTAGCAGCAGCAGGTGCAGCAGCGGCGGGTTTGGCAGCAGGAGCAGCAGCAGGAGCAGCGCCAGCAGCAGGTTTACCCGGTGCACCAGCATCTGGTTTAGCGGCAGCAGGAGCCGCAGCAGCGGCAGGAGCAGCACCACCAGTGGAAGCAGCCTTATCTTCTGCGGTGTGACCCGTATGACCTTTGAAGTTTCGAGTGGGTGAAAATTCACCTAATTTATGACCGACCATATCTTCGGTTACATAAACCGTGATATGTTCTTTGCCGTTGTAAACTGCAAAGGTATGTTCAATAAATTCCGGCATAATCGTGGAACGACGAGACCAAGTCTTGATGATTTCTTTTTTCTTAGTTAGATTTAATTTCTTGATTCTTTTCATCAAGAATTCATCATAGAATGGACCTTTTTTAACGCTTCGTGACATGATGTTGCCTCCCTTTATTTATCGTTAATGCGACGGATGATCAATCTGGAAGATGCTTTTTTAAGTTTGCGCGTCTTCACACCTTGAGACCGTTTGCCCCAAGGCGTTCTTGGTGCGTCGCGACCGATTGGCGTCTTACCACTACCACCACCATGAGGGTGATCGGTTGGGTTCATCCGTGAACCAGCAACAGCTGGACGAATATTTAACCAGCGTGATTTACCAGCTTTACCAAAATTAATAAGGTTATATTCTTCATTACCGACTACGCCAACGGTGGCGCGGCAGGTACCGAGGACTTTACGAACTTCACCACTGGTGAGACGTAAGGTGACATATTTTCCTTCTTGGCCTAAGATTTGCACTGAACTTCCAGCAGCGCGAGCCATTTGGCCGCCGCGGCCAGGATTGAGTTCAACATTGTGAACAAACGTACCTTCTGGAATTTTTGCTAAAGGCATGGCATTACCGGTTTTAATGTCGACTTGTTCACCGGAAACAATTTTGCCACCCACCGGTAAATCTTTTGGTGATAAGATATAGCGCTTTTCACCGTCTGCATAATTCACTAAAGAAATGTAAGCATTGCGGAATGGATCATATTCAATCGTTGCAATCGTGCCGATGACGCCGTCTTTGTTGCGGCGGAAATCGATAAGACGATAACGACGTTTATTACCGCCACCGATGTGGCGAGTGGTAATGACACCTTGATTGTTGCGACCACCCGTATTCATCTTCTTAGTTAAAAGGCTCTTTAAAGGAGTGCGTGTCGTAATTTCTTCAAACGTCGTATTCGTCATTTCACGACGAGAAGGAGTATAAGGACGATATGAGCGAATTGCCATGTGTTGTGACCTCCCTATTCCTTAAATAAATCCAAGCCTTGACCACTTACTAAAGTGACAATCGCTTTTTTAAAACCAGAAATGGTTCCAGGATATTGCCCACGACGCGTATACTTCGGACGGACATTTAAAATATTCACTTTTTTAACTTTCACTTTGTAAGTGGCTTCAAACGCTAACTTCACTTGAGTTTTATTAGCGCGTCCATCCACTTCGACCGTTACTTTTTGTTGCTTTTCGATCCCCTTCATCGACTTTTCAGTGATGAATGGACGAAGAATCGCAGAAAAACTAGATATTGCAGCTTTCGATGTGACCGCCGCAACTGGTTGGGCGACCTTTTCAGTCTTAACGGGAGCTACTTTTTCAACTTTAACTGGTTTAGTGGCCTTAGTTGCAGCCTTCTTTACAGGCTTCGCTTCCACGGCTGGTGCTGCTTCCACAACTTTATTTTCTGTTGCTTCTGTGGCAACTTTTTTAGTGCGTGCCATTATTGGAGTACCTCCTCAATTTTGGCGACTGCAGGTTTTGCAATGACCACAAAATCAGCTCTGATCACATCAACAGCAGAGAGTTGCTGACGGGTGACATAATTGACTTTGGTTAAATTTCTAACTGCTAATGCCACATTTTCATTGGACGTTTCCCCAACCAATAAGACTTTGCCATTCACTTTTAAGGCTTTCATTGCATCAAGGGCAATTTTAGTCTTGGCGGTTTTGAAACTTAAATCTTCAACGATGACCAATTTCTTTTCTAAGAATTTTTCAGATAATGCCGAGCGGAATGCTAAACGATATTGTTTCTTATTTTGGGCAATCGCATGATTTTCTTGACCGGTTGGTCCGAAAGAAATACCACCACCAACCCAAAGAGGAGAACGTTTCATCCCAGCACGAGCGCGTCCAGTCCCTTTTTGTCTCCAAGGTTTAATCCCTGAACCCGCGACTTCACTTTTGGTTTTAGTTTTTGCATTGCTTTGACGAGCATTAGCAAGCGCAACTTGAACTGCATCAAACATGGTTTGAGTGTGAGGTGCGATTGAAAATACTTCACCATTTAAATTTAAATCTGCAACTTTGCTACCTGTTAAAGTGAGCACATCGATCGTAAGACTTTGTTCTTTTTTCTTTGCCATAAACGATGCCTCCTTTATTTAGCGACCGCTTGACGATTAATCAAGGGTTTCGCAACGAGTGGTTGACCTAATTGAGTTTTAATCGCAGTGCGAATGGTGACATAACCTAAGTTAGGTCCTGGAATTCCACCTCTAACGAGTAAGGCATTCTTGGCTTTATCAACGCCAACGACGAGTAAGTTTAAAATCGTTGCTTGTTTTTTACCATGATGACCGGCCATCGTTTTGCCAGGGTGAACACGGTTGTTGGTACGACCAACGGTTGCCATCGAACCTGGACCACGGTGCGGATAAGAAGCACCATGAGATTTAGGTGAAATGGTGTGATGATAACGTTTAATGGTACCTGTAAAACCTTTACCTTTTGAGGTGCCAACGACATCCACAACATCACCAGTCTTGAATTGGGTAACATCTAACACGTCGCCAACTTTTAAATTGGCCACATCCGAAATGAGTAACTCTCCGAGTTGCGCTTTCGGCGTGACATTAGCCTTCTTATAAACTCCTAATGCTGGTTTATTTAAACGTTTTTCTGCTGTATCTAAATAACCAATTTGAACCGATACATAACCATCTTTTTCTTTGGTTTTGATTGCGGTAATAGTGTTGGGTAAAACTTCAATAACGGTCACTGGATAGGTTGTGCCATCTTCAGCAAACACTTGCGTCATGCCCATTTTTCTTCCGATTAATGATTTCATGTTGGCCTCCTATCTTAAAGCTTGATGTCGATGTCAACACCATTGGGTAAATCCAATTGACGTAACGTATCGACCGTTGCCTTATTGTGATTAGTGATATCAATCAAACGCTTATGCGTCCGAATTTCAAATTGTTCACGAGCATCCTTATATTTATGAACCGCTCGTAAAACGGTGTAAACTTCTTTTTCCGTAGGTAACGGGATTGGACCAACAACCGTTGCTCCAGTTTTGCGAACCGCTGCCACTAACTTTTGCACACTAAGATCTAATATCTTGTGTTCATAAGCTTTGAGCCGAACGCGAATCTTCTTTGACTTAGCCATGAATTCTTTCCTCCTTTTGATGAATCTTCACAGTGTATTTCTTAAGCTCCATACGAATTCCCTGACACCCATTCATGACAACGCCTGTGGGTGTGTCAGCAACCTCGCACTTCAATGCCAAGACACGAACATGATTTTACGCTTGGTTATCGAATATGTCAACACTTTTGAAGGATTCTGTTTTTTAGAGAATAAGCATGGCATCGCCAAAACTAAAAAACCGATACTTTTCTTGGATCGCCTCTGTGTAAATTCGTAATAATTCTTCTCTGCCAATCAAAGCAGAAACCATCATCACTAAGGTAGACTTTGGTAAATGAAAATTGGTGATCAAGCCATCAATGGTATTAAACATATAGCCAGGGGTAATAAAAATGTTGGTTTTCGCTTTTTCTGGTTGAAATTTTCCATATTTTTGCCAATTAGCCTCTAATGTGCGTGTGGCGGTTGTACCCACAGCGATGAGGCGTTGCTGCTTAGTTTTGGCGAAATTTAAGGTTTTAGATGCTTGGTCATTTATTTCATATCTTTCTTCATGCATTACATGGTCTTCAGTGTGATTGACCTTAACGGGCTTAAAGGTGCCTAATCCAATTTGCAGTGTTACATCAACAAAACCAATGCCCTTTTGAATTAGATGTTGAATTAACGCTTCAGTGAAATGAAAACCCGCCGTAGGAGCTGCAGCGGAACCAGGAACCTTTGCATAGACGGTTTGATAGCGATCGGGATCTTGTAATTGTTGTTTGATGTAAGGTGGCAAGGGGACCGATCCTAAATGTGAAAGGACTTCTAAAAAAATCCCTTGATAGTGAAATTGAAAAATTCTTGCCCCATCCGCCTCAACATTTAAACAGGTTGCCTTCAATTCTCCTAGACCAAAGTTTAAGGTCGTACCCTCTTTCACGACTTTTGCATTCCCAACCAAACAGCGATATTGTCCTTGACCTAAATCATCCAATAAAAGTAATTCAACAGAAGCATTCGTTGCCTCTTTCGTGCCAAATAATCGAGCAGGAATGACTTTTGTATTATTACGAATCAACAGATCGGTCGGTCGCAAAAATTCACCAATCTCATAAAACATTTTATGCTGAATTGTCTTCGAATGACGATGATAGACCAGCAGGCGACTGTGGTCCCGTTTTTCCGATGGTGATTGGGCTATTAATTCAGGGGGTAAAGGAAAATCAAACAGGCGAATATCCATTAGAAACCTCGATCATCTCCGTACGATTGTAAAACCTTGTTCGCATAAGTTTGGAATCGATTTTCTTCAATCGCAACCCTTGCACCCTCGACCACTTTAATCAAAAATCTTAAATTATGAATGGACATTAAACGTTTGCCTAATAATTCATCACTGCGATAAAGATGCCTTAAATAAGCTCGGGTATATTGTTTGCACGTCTTACAATCACAGGTTGAATCAATTGGAGAAAAATCTTTTTCAAATTCACTATCTTTGATATTGAGTCGACCATGGGTTGTCATCAACGCGCCGTGGCGCGCTAAGCGAGTGGGTAATACGCAATCAAACATGTCGATACCTTGGCCAATTGCTTCTAAAATATAGTCTAGCGAACCAATTCCCATCACATATCGCGGTTTATCAAGAGGCAAATGTGGAACCGCTGCCTTTAACATACCTGAAAAAACAGCTTTAGGTTCACCAATCGAGGTTCCACCAATTGCAAATCCATCAAAGGGTAACGCCGTTGTTGCTTTGGCAGATAGTTCACGCAAATCAGGAAACTCACCACCTTGCACAATCCCAAACATCGCTTGATGGGAGTCGCGAGGTGTTGCTAAGCAACGGGCAGCCCACCTTAACGTTCGCTCCGTACTTGATTTTGCATAATCATAATCTGCAGGATAGGGAATACATTCATCAAACGCCATGATGATATCGGCGCCAATCTCTTTTTGTTTTGTAGTTGCGATTTCCGGAGTCAGCGTCATCAAATCACCATTTAAGTGATTCCTAAATGTGACTCCTTCTTCGGTGATTACACGGTTTTTTGCCAAAGAAAAAACTTGAAAACCACCCGAGTCTGTTAAGATTGGTCCGGGATATTGCATGAAGCGGTGGATGCCACCTGCGAGTTGAATCACGTCAGTCCCTGGTCTTAACGCCAAGTGATAGGTGTTACTCAAAATGACGCCTGCACCAATTTCAGTGATTTCTTCCGGGGAAAGACTTTTGACCGTCGCCAGCGTACCTACAGGCATAAACATTGGCGTCTTCACAACCCCGTGTTGAGTCGTTAACGTGCCAGTTCTGGCCAATGAATCTGTGGATTGGTGTTTCAATTGAAAGTTGATTGGAGATTTCATCATTAAACTTCCTTGATTACCTTTAAGAATGACGGTTGCCTTTGGATGAGCCATTTGAGTGGCAACCCTAGACCATATACAACCACTGCCTCGCCAACGCTTACTGACAGCATCGTTGTCAGAATCAATTCAAATGAGTAAGGTAAACCTAATGCCAACGGTAGGAAACATGAAAGATAAATCCCATTTAAAATCACTGGGGCGATCAAACTCATAAAATGGGGCTTGATGTGAATCATCATCTGCATTGCTAATAAGGTGACTAGGGTACCCAAGAACGCATCAATCCATGCAAATCCTGCTCCTAATGGACCAAAAACGTTTGCAAAAAACGTACCAATTAAGATGCCAATTGCATATTCTTTACGAAACCAAACCAAGATTAATAATGCTTCAGATACCCGAAATTGAATCGCATAAAAACTGAATGCATTCAAAGGTGGGGTTAAGGTTAAAACCACATACATACTCGCAATCAGGGCAGTTCGCGACATCCATTTTAGTTTCATTTTTGCAATTTCATCATATCACGAGATTATTTTACCTTTGGAGTAAAATTCCGAATTTATGATAAAATCCATTTATAACCTTCTTTCATTGTTCAAGGTTAAAAAGGGGAATCCCCCAAAAAGGAGAATGTATGCCAAAGTTTGCAGTTGTCTCTGACTCTTGTGCGGACTTACCACTTAAGGTTGTCCAAAGTTTAGAACTCAATGTGGTCCCGATGATCGTCACCATTGACGATAAGACCTATCGTAATTTTCCAGATGAAAGAGAAATCACCTCAGCGAAGTTTAATGAATTCTTGAAGAACAAGGCGAAACCTAAAACTTCGCAACCCGCTCCTCAAGAAGTGATGGATGTCGTTGAACCATTACTCAAAGCCGGCAACGATGTTTTATTAATGAGTATTTCAAGTAATCTTTCGCAAACCTTTAACTCGATGAATCTTGCAATGACAGAATTAAAAGAAAAGTATCCAAAGCAAAAGATTGAATTATTCGACACACTTAACGCTTCGACGGGTGAAGGTTTATTAGTTCACAAAGCTTTGTTATTAAGAAAAGAAGAAAAAACGCTTGAAGAAACGGTCAAGGCTTTAACTGCGATTCGTAATAAAGTAGTGGCGGTGGTTGCCTTTGATGACTTATCCCACCTTTATCGTGGCGGTCGGATCAATGCTGCTAAATTTGCCTTGGGTTCTTTCCTAGGCATTAAACCAATCTTAATGTGCAGTTCTGAAGGCCGCATTGTTCCCGTTCCAAAAATCAAAGCACGGGGAAGAAAGAACGCCTTAAATTTCTTATTGGAAACATTTAAGAAATATGTCGAACAAGATGATACAGTGTTCATCGTCCAAAATGACTGTGCTGAAGATGCAAAATTTCTCGCAGAAGAATTAAAGAAAATTCGCCCAAGCATCAAAACCTTAGTCAATGCTCAAATGGGTCCAGTGATTGCGGCCCACGGTGGATTAGGCACGATCGGCATCATGTTCGTTGGCAAGACCAAAGACATCGAATAAGACGTTTCATAAGTGTTTAAAAAAGGACAGGTTGACTGTCCTTTTTTTATTTGCTTTTTAATAGTTTGATAAGAATTTGATTGGTGAGAGTTGGATTAACTTTACCACCGGTTTTTTTCATGATTTGACCGATTAAAAATCCGACCGCTCGATCCTTGCCTTGTTGAAAATCAATGATCGATTGAGGATTGGCAGCGAGAACCTCTTGAACTTGCTGGGTAATATAACCTTCATCGGAAATTTGTAACATATTCATTTTTTCGGCCAGTAGTCTAGGATCACCTGGATTCTTAACCATGATTTCAAATAATTCTTTTGCTTGTTTATTGGAAAGATCACCTTTGGCAACCATGGTCATGAGTAAAGCCATATACCTTGGTTGAATGGGAAACGCTAACATACCGAGATTCGCTTTATTTAAATAAGAGGCAATCTCACCCAACAACCAATTGGCATAAAGTTTATAGTGATTGCCAAGCGTGGTTAATTGATCAAAATATTCGGAAACATAAACATCTTGAGTTAATTGAATTGCATCGTATTCACTTAAGCCTAATTCACCTTGATATCGTGTTCTTTTGGTAGTCGCTAACGCTAAGGATTGATGAATCGCATTGCTAATAAAATCTTGAGAAAGCGAAATTGGGACGATATTGGGTTCGGTGAAATATTTATAATCAACCGCATCCGTTTTTTTCCGCATCAGAATGGTTTCTTTTTTTAGTTCATCATATCGTCGCGTTTCTTGTTGAACTGGAATACCGGCAATTAATGAACGTTCTTGACGAAGCATTTCGACATCAATCGCCCGTTGAACATTGGCGATTGAATTTAAATTTTTGATTTCAACTTTGGTTCCCAAGGTTTCCGTGCCAACAGGACGAACGGAAATATTGACGTCGCAGCGTAACGATCCTTCTTCCATTTTGCCACTGGACACTTTTAAAAACGAAACGATTTGGCGAATGGCTTCGACAAACGCTGCCGCTTGAGCGCCATTACGAATATCGGGTTTGGTGACGATTTCCATTAAAGGAATACCAGCGCGATTGTAATCCACCAAGGTAAAACCCTCATAATGGTGTTGCATCGCCGTATCTTCTTCCACATGCAATCGCTCTATGCGGATTTTAAATGGTTGATTTTCAACCATCACTTCAATCCAACCGTCCGAACCAATTGGCCTTGCGTTTTGGGTAATTTGATAACCTTTTGGTAAATCAGGATAAAAATAGTTTTTACGATCAAACCAAAGTTGAGAATCGATTTGTAAATGTAAGGCATGACAAACTTGAATCGCATTGATAATCGCTTGACGATTGACCACTGGCATGGTGCCGGGATGACCTAAATCAAGTGGCACAACAGCCGTATTGGGATCGGCTTTATAAGTGACAGGAGCAGTGGAAAACATTTTCGACTTGGTTTGCATTTCCACATGGATTTCTAAGCCAATGACAGCTTCGACGTTCATGATGGTTTCCTCGTGAGGATAGAAAGATTTTTTAAGCCAGTAAATTGCTCAACCACATATGCGACTTCTAGCGTGGTTGCTTCTTCAAAGGCGCGACCCATAATATTGGCGCCAAAGGGCATATTTTGTTCAAAGCCAATTGGCAGGGTCACGGATGGTAAACCGGCAAAGTTACCTAGCGCTAGGTGGGAATCAGCAATTAAATACTGGCTAGATAATCGATCACTTGAATCAGTGAATTTTGGGGCAATGGTTGGAGCGGCGGGTAAATAAATGACATCGTAAGTTTGATAAATTTTTTGAAGATTTTCTACAATCATCCGCCGCACCCGTTGCGCTCTTAAAAATAAATCTTGTTGATTTTCTTTCATTAAGACAAAACTACCAATGACAAATCGGCGTTTAATCAATTCAGAAAAACCTGCAGTTCTTGATTGCATCATCACGTCTTGATAGGTTTTACCTTGGTAACCTGGACCAAACTTTAGACCATCTAAATTGGCATTATTACTCGTTGCCTCTGCACAAGATAGTGTCATATACGTAGGATAAATGGCTTGGAGTAATGCTAAAGGGAAATGGACATAATCGATTTGGGCACCGGCTTTTGTTAACGCTTCAAGCGTTTGTTTAAAGCGTTGAAGAATGATTGGATTTTGAATCGAATCCATCACTTCATGAATCACCGCAATTTTTTTACCAGGAATAGTTTGAGAAAAATGATATACCGGAAGTGGTTGAGTAGAACTGGTTGCATCATTCGTATCCGGGCCACTTAAAAGATTGGTGAGGATTGATGCATCTTCTACCGAACGTGTAAAGTAGGCAACATGGTCTAAAGAAGGTGCAAACGGAAATAAACCATATCGAGAAATCCTTCCCCATGTTGGTTTAAATCCGACTAACCCTGCATAACTTGCAGGTTTTCGTACAGAATCTCCTGTATCACTCCCTAAAGAAAATGGCACCATGCCACTGCTAACAGCAGCCGCAGATCCGGAACTACTGCCTCCTATTTGTCGAGTTTTGCTTGCATCAAAAGGATTATATTGATAGCCCTTATGCCCCGTCATCCCGGTGCCACCCATTGCCAATTCATCGAGCGTGGTTTTGCCAATGAGGATGGCTTTAGCTTGAATTAGTTTTTGATACACGGTCGCATCAAATAAAGGGATATACCCATTTAAAATATTGCTGCCGGCGGTCGTCTGAATACCTTGAGTGGAAAAATTATCTTTGATCACAAAAGGAATGCCCCAAAAAGGATTGTTAACCTCTGGAGTGGTTAAAGCTTTTGCCTGTTGAATCGCATGCGCTTCGGTTGTTATTTCAAACGTATTCCACGTATCGGCTTTGGCTCGACGCAAGGCTTCTTCCACCAATTGCAAAGGCGTCACTGTTTTTTTGACAAGCGCTTGATGGATATCTAAAATCGTATGGTCTAACCAATGCATATTAACCAACCACTTTCGGTAACTTGATTTGTCCTTCACTGACAAAGGTTGCATTTTGCGTTGCTTGCGTTTGGCTTAAAGATGGACTAGGCACATCCTCTCTGAGTTGCATCGTCTCGTTTTGCAAAGAAAAGGTCATCGGGGCGACGTGATCAACCCCTTCAATTTTGCCAATTAAGGCCATTTGTTCTAATAAGATATCAAATTCTTGGATTAGCACTTCATACTGAGTATCGGTCATCACAAAAAGTAAGCGAGTGCTAGCATCCAACAATAAGGTTTTATCAATTTTTTTCATCGGTATGATTATACCTTTTCTGACGCCAACATGCGTAGTAGACTGGATTCATCTATTAGAGTTACACCAAGCGTTTGCGCTTTGACTAGTTTACTGCCAGCATCTGTTCCATACACTAAAAAGTGGGTATTTTTTGAGACACTGCCGGTGACTTTTGCTCCTAAATTTTCCAAGATTTCCGTTAACGATTCTCTTGAGTAGTTTGCAAATGACCCCGTAATCACGATGGTTTTACCAGAAAAAAAACTAGTTTGAGATGCAACCGGACCAAGATAATGTGTATTAACGCCAAAGGCAATCAAACGATCAATCAGGGTTTGATGAATGGGTTCTTGGAAGTAATCTAGGATGGCTTGAGCCACAACTGGACCCGTATCTTCAAGGGCCATTAAATCTTGATATGATGCTTGAGAAAGCGCCTGTAAATTTAAAAATCGTTTGGCTAATTGTTTCGCGGTTTTTTCACCAATTTCTTTAATCCCTAAACCAACAATTAACTTTTCTAAACTTCGTTGTTTACTTTTTTCAATCGCATCAAGAATCAAGT
>Ga0172373_10008924_pt1 | contig 12604 bp, 12 predicted proteins | sample Lak10m_2_FD_114546 | JGI IMG/M metagenome (GOLD analysis project Ga0172373, IMG submission 114546) | Freshwater microbial communities from Kabuno Bay, South-Kivu, Congo - kab_092012_10m | ecosystem: Environmental > Aquatic > Freshwater > Lake | place: Democratic Republic of the Congo... | reverse complement strand
TTCCGGCGTGAGCAGCGGGTGGTTCGACTGCTGCAGGAACGCAAGCAAACGGGTCAGGCTCGCCAGCGTCTCGCGAGCCTTGGAGGTCAAATCGCCATTGCGACCGACGCGTTCGAGGATCAACCGGTAATCGCGCGGGTGCCGTCGTCGCTGCCCGGGCGGATGCGGTGTGAACACTTCGGCAATCCGGTTGACCATGGCTTCGAGCAGCCCGGCCAATACAGCCGCCGCGGACGCGCAGGTCCCGCGGTGCCGCTCGGCATAAGCGATATAGCGACGAAACGGCAGCAGGTCGACGTAGCGGTTGGTGATCAGTCGATTGGCTGTGAGGATGAAGGTGATCTGGCTGCTCTCGGGGCGCTCGGTATCGAGCTTGGTGACCACGGTTGCGGTCATGTAGAGCGTGCCGTTCTCTTCATAGAGACGATTCGAGGATTCGATCTCACGCATCTCCTCGCGCGTCGGTACATCGACGGCGAGAAAGCGCTCGACTCGGGCAAGGCGTCTTGGGCCGTGACGACCCGGCGCTGCAGGCCCTGATCGTCAAGCAGGAAACAGCCGATCATGCGCGCCGATACAGCCGCGCGCGCCGCGAGATCAGCGTGGCTGCTCGGCGCGGGCGAGGGCGTTGATGAGTTCGAGCATCTGCGGCACGCCGCCCGCCGAGTTGATATCCGTCGACCAGCGGCCACTGACCGCCATGAACGGCGTACCTTCAGCGCGGTAGCGACGCACGATCTCGTCCGCCTGCCGCAGTTTCGTGTTCACCCACATGGAATTCCACGCATCGGTGAAGGCCTTCGGGTCGATGCCATTGGCTTTCGCCCAATCGCGAACGACAGGCAGTGTCGTCTCTTCGTTGCGACCGAGTAGGCCGTTACCACCGCGGTGGATGGTGTCGAATACTTTGGTGTGCAGTCGCTCGTCCTGCTTCAGCGCCTGCAGGGTATAGAAGAGGCGCGCGTGCAACTTGGCGCCTTCGTTCCAGGTCACGGGGACGCGCACGAATTCGACGTTGGCGGGCTTGTCTTTCTTTTTCCAGCTCTCGAGATACGGGTCGAGCATGTAGCAGGCCCCGCAGCCGTACCAGAAGATCTCAACCACTTCGACTTTACCCGGTGAGACCGAGGTCGGCATCTGCGGCGCCACACTGCGATAGTGACGCCCCTGTTGCCACTTGCTCGGCACTGCAGCGCCTTGGGCGTGCGAGGCCGGCGCAACCGTGATCAACAGCAGTGCCGCGGCGGCTGCGAGGAGAGGCAAACGGGTCAATGCGCGAGTGATCGTCTTCATAAGCATCACCGTGAACTGATGGAATTAGCGCAGGCCCTGGATGTAGCTGGCGAGGGCGCGCTTGTCGTCTTCGCTCAGGCGCTTGGCGATGGTCGTCATCATGTGGCCGTTCATCGACTTCGTTGGATTGCCCGTGGCGATATCGAGGTAGCGCTGGTCGCTCGCGTAGTCGGCGAGTTGCTTGAGCGTGTAGGTCGAGTGCTGCGCGCGGAGCGCCGGATAGCCCGCCCCCGAATTGCCTAGACCAACAGGACCATGGCACGAGGTGCAGGAAGGAATGTTGCGCGCGCGATCGCCGCCCCGATACAGCGCTTCGCCGGCTTTATACGTGGCGGCGTCGGCTTCGAGACCGGTCGGCGTCAACGTGGCGAAGTAGGCGGACAGATCCGCGATGTCTTCGTCCGTCAGCGCCATGGCGAGCGGATACATCACGGCATTGTTGCGGTGGCCGGCGCGGAACAACTTGAGTTGCTCGGCGGTGTAACGCGAGTTTTGACCGGCGAGATTAGGCCATTCCGGGTTGACGCTGTTGCCGTTCGCTCCATGACAGGCGGCGCAGACAGCGGCTTTGGCAGCCCCTGCTTCGGCATTGCCTCGCGCGAGCGCCGCAGGCGCGAACACAACCGACAGCAACAGTACAGCGATGACCCTCGCGGAGGGCGGACAAATGAACATTTCGCAGGCTCCAGACATCGAATTCGACCGCAGCAGTTTACACTAAAGGGGTGTCACGCTTCCCACAGGCCAATTTCGTTCTGAGCGTGGCCGCCAAAGAGCAGTTCCCCGCCGATGTGGGCGCGGAAGTGGCCTTTGCCGGGCGGTCCAATTCGGGCAAGTCCAGTGCGATCAACGCGGTGACCGAGCGCAAGGCCCTTGCCCGCACCAGCAAGACCCCCGGCCAAACCCGGCTGCTGAACTACTTCGAGTTGGAGCCTGGGCACCGCATCGTCGATTTGCCCGGGTATGGCTACGCCTCGGTGCGTCCCGAGGAGCGGAAAAAATGGCTGCCGCTGCTCGATGCCTTGCGAGAGCGCGACAGTTTGCGGGGTCTGATGCTGATCGTGGACGCCCGGCGCGGGCTGCGAGAAGAGGATTTTGGCCTGATTGAGTGGGCGCAGCCTGCGCGACGTGGCGTCCACGTGCTGCTCTCCAAAGTCGATAAGTTGAATCAGGCGGAGCGCGCGGCCGGTCTGCGAGAGGCGAGTGCAGCGCTTGGGAGTCTTGCCAGCGTGCAGCTGTTTTCAGCCCACGCAGGTATTGGGGTGCGCGAGGCGCAGGATCGGATGGCTGAACTCTGGGGTACTGCGAGGCAGGGCGGCAAAAAAAGCATCCCCGGATAAAAGAACCCCCGGGCGCTTCGCGGGGAAACGACCGGGGGTAGACAAACCCGACACAGGTCTAGAGGCCGGGTGCCCGCTCAGGGAGGGAGAAAAGCGGGGAACGCAGAGCGTTCGGGAAATCAGACTGGGGGCCGCGGCAAAGGTTCCGAAAATAATCGGAAAATAATTTCTATAATAATCATGGGGTTAAATGGCAACATGTTGCGTTGTCACAACACCCCGGCGACCGCCGAAATTCGCCGACGGTCTTGGCGTCAATGCGCCTCGTCCCAGTTCGCCCCCGTCCCAATATCGACTCGCAGGGGTACCGACAAAGCGCCCTCGCCAGCGGCCACCATGCGCTCGCGGATCGCGGCGCTGACGTGCTGCACGATCGATGTATCGGCAGACACCTCGAGCACGAGATCGTCGTGCACTTGCATGAGTAGCGCGGCGTGCCCGCGACCCTCGCTTTCGCACCACGCATCGACCGCGATCATCGCCTTTTTGATCAGATCAGCGGCCGTCCCCTGCATGGGTGCATTGATGGCGCTGCGCTCGGCGTATTGCTGCATCGCGCGGTTGCGCGAGCGGATGTCGGGGAGATACAGCCGGCGCCCGAATACCGTTTCGACGAAGCCGTTCTCGCGCGCCTGCTCACGGGTGCGATCCATGTAGGCTTTCACGCCGGGGTAGCGAGCGAAGTACAACTCGACATAATTCTGCGCGGCGCCGCGCTCGATGCCGAGTTGGCGAGCGAGGCCGAAGGCCGACATGCCGTAGATCAGCCCGAAGTTGATCGCCTTGGCGGAACGGCGCTGATCGGCCGTGACTTCTTCGAGCGGCACGCCAAAGACCTCGGCGGCGGTGGCTTGGTGCACGTCACGGTCGGCGGCGAACGCGGCCTGTAGCCCTGCGTCTCCCGACAAGTGCGCCATGATCCGCAGCTCGATCTGCGAGTAGTCGGCTGCGAGCAGCACTTTCCCCTGCGGGGCGATGAAGGCTTGTCGGATCCGCCGACCTTCGGGCGTGCGGATCGGGATGTTTTGCAGGTTCGGATCCGTGGACGAGAGTCGGCCCGTTTGCGCCACGGCTTGGTGATACGAAGTGTGCACACGTCCCGTCTGCGGATTGATTTGCGTCGGCAGCTTATCGGCGTACGTGCTGCGGAGCTTCGCGATCCCGCGATATTCGAGAATCAGCCGCGGCAGGGCGTGTTGTTCGGCGAGTTCCTCAAGCACGTCTTCGGCCGTCGAGGGCTGACCGGTGGGGGTCTTGCGCAGCACCGGAATCTGCATTGTCTCGAAGAGAATCTGCTGGAGCTGTTTGGGTGAGTCGAGATTGAAGGCGCTGCCGGCGAGTGCGTGGGCCTCGGCTTGAAGTTCGGCTGCGCGCTGCTCGAGCTCGCGGCTTTGCACGCGCAAGCGCTCGCGATCGATGAGCACGCCGCGTCGCTCCATACGTTGCAGCACCGGCACGAGCGGCTGCTCGAATTCCTCGTAGAGACGTTTCAGCAAAGGCTCGTGTTCGATCGCCGGCCACAGCGTGCGGTGCAGCCGCAGCGTGACGTCGGCATCTTCCGCGGCGTATTCGCCGGCACGCGCGATCTCTACCTGACTGAAGGGGATTTGTTTGGCGCCCTTGCCAGCCACATCCTCGTAATGAATGGTCGTGACGCCGAGGTAGCGTTCGGCGGCTGAGTCCATGTCGTGGCGGATCGCCACGCTATTCCACACGTAAGACTCGAGCATGGTGTCGTAGCGCAGGCCCGCGAGCGTGATGCCGTGGTTGGCCAGCACGTGCGCGTCGTACTTCAGATGGTGGCCAAGCTTCGCCTTGCGCGGATCTTCGAGCAGCGGTTGCAGGCGTTGCAGTACCCGATCGCGATCGAGCTGCGCCGGGGCGCCCACGTAATCGTGGGCGAGCGGCACGTAAGCCGCGATACCGGGTTCGATGCAGAACGACACGCCGACGATGCGAGCCTGCATGTAATCGAGACTCGTGGTTTCCGTATCGAACGCGATGAGCTCAGCGGCTTCGAGTCGCGCGAGCCACTGCGCGAATTGCGTCTCGTCGCTGATGATTTCATAGGCGCGAGGTGCCGCGACGATCTCGGGGCGGCGAAGCAATGAGGCTTCGTTTGTAGGCTCGCTCGGCGTGCCCGGGTTCGTCACGGTGGGCTTGTCCGTGGTTTCGTCCGTGGTTTCGCCGAGCGCGCGAAGCAATTGCCGGAAACCGAGGCGCGTGTAGAGTGCCTTGAGCGCGGCGTCATCCTGTGGCCGACGGCTGAGATCGGCGGCATCGGCTGGTAATTCAAGGTCGCAGCGGATCGTCGCCAGTTGTCGCGACAGTTGCAGCGTGTCGAGCCCGGCGCGAAGGTTCTCGCCCACCTTGCCCAGCACTTCGGCTGCGTGAGCGATCAGGTTGTCGAGGGTGGTGTATTGCCCAAGCCACTTCGCTGCCGTCTTGGGACCAACTTTATCGATGCCCGGAATATTGTCCGAGCTGTCACCGACGAGCGCCAGGTAGTCAATGATTTGTTCGGGCCACACATCGAACTTGGCTTTGACACCGTCGCGGTCGTAGCGGCTATCGCTCATGGTGTTGATGAGCGTGATCTGCGGCCCGACCAGCTGACACATGTCTTTGTCGCCGGTTGAGATCAGCACCTGCTGGCCTGCGGCGGCGGCGCGGCTGGCGAGCGTGCCGATCACATCGTCCGCCTCGACCCCGGGTACGCGCAGCAATGGAAGACCGAGCGCGCGGACGGTGTCGAGTAGCGGGTCGACCTGCGCGCGCAGATCGTCCGGCATCGGCGGGCGGTGCGCCTTGTACTCGGCGAACAGCTCGTCGCGGAAGGTTTTTCCCGGGGCGTCGAATACCACCACCATCGTGGCGGGTTCATGCTCGCGGAGAAATTTCAGCAGCATGTTGACCACGCCGAGCACCGCTCCGGTCGGTTCGCCCGCGGCATTGGTGAAGGGCGGTAGCGCGTGGAAAGCGCGGTAGAGATAAGAGGAGCCGTCGACCAGCACCAGATCGGGCTTGCTCATGCGCGTGGGCTCATTCTTTGGCGACGAGACGACGCAGATCAGCGACGAAAGCGTCCATGGCGAAATCGGGCTGTGCGATCAGTCGCAATCGATTGTGCCGATCATAGACGTAGAGCGTGCTTGAATGGTCGATGGTGTAGCTTGAGCCGTCCTTCGAAGGTACTTGGACGGCGATGGCGTGGAAGGCTTTCACCACGGCGGGCAATTGCTCCGGCGTCGGGCGCAAGCCGACGAAAGAGGCGTCGAAGTTATCGAGATAGGCGCGCAGCCGGTCGGGCGTATCGCGTTGCGGGTCGACGCTGACGAGCAACACCTTGACATGCTGCGCGTCGGTGCCGAGCGCAGCGCGCGCCTGCTTCAGGCGCAGAAGGGTGCTCGGGCAGACATCGGGGCAACTGGTGAAGCCAAAGAACACCACCGTGACGGCATCGGCGAAGTCCTCGAGACTGCGGGCTTGCCCGCTGGTATCCGCGATCCGCAAGCCGCGGCCGTAATCGATGCCGCTGACTTCGGTGGAATTGAACGGTGCGGGAGGCGCACAGGCCGCCAGCAACAGGACGAGCGACAGCATCGCCCAAAGAAAAGGGCGAACGCCGGGCAGCGCGTGATCCGCTTCTGCCCGACGTTCACGCATGGCTTCAGGCGACGCCCGGCGCCTTCACCCAGACTTTGCACCAGCCCGGGTTCTTCACGAGCTTGCCCGGGAAGAGGTTGCACTTGGCGAGCGGGGCCTTGCGGTCCTTGTCCGCCCACTGCAGGCAGTTGCCGCAGCGCTGCTCTTTCTTGTGGTTGGGGTTCGTCTTGGCGTCGACCTTGGCGGTGTCTTCGACGTAGCCGAGGGCCTTGGCAGCCGGCTCGGTGGGGCTGAGCACGGGCAGGGCACCGGCAGCGGGCTTCGCCTGCGCGAATGCCGTTTCGACAACGACCGGGATGGCCGGCAGACCGAGCACCGTGGCGCCGAGTACCTGACGGCGAGTGAGCTTGTCAGACTTCATGGTCACTTCCTGTTTGTGATGGAGGCAATGAATGACGGGGGGACGTCACACCGGCCGTATTATAGCGACAAAGCCATCCAGAGCAGACCGCGTGCCGGTGGTGTTGAAAGCCAACTTCAGGGGACAGGCTCCATGTCGGATCGCGCAAACCAGATCGCCACGCAGGTCGAGAATTTTGTCCGGACGGTCGTGACGCCTTACGAGCAGGACCCGCGGATCGATGTTCGCGGGCACGGCCCCTCTGAGGAGTTGGTCAGTGAGATGCGTGCGAAGGCCCGCGCCGCGGGGCTGCTCACGCCACACATCCTGGCTGACGGGTCGCACCTCACCCAACGCGAGACGGCAATTGTCTTGCGTGCTTCGGGCCTGTCTCCGCTTGGGCCGGTGGCCCTCAACACCATGGCACCTGACGAGGGCAACATGTACCTGCTCGGCAAGGTGGCAACCCCTGTGCAGAAGGAACGCTTTCTCAAACCCCTCGTGGCGGGCACGGCTCGCTCGGCCTTTTTCATGACCGAACCTGCGGCCGACGACGGCGCGGGTTCGGATCCCTCCATGATGAAAACCACCTGTCGCTTCGATGGTGGGCATTGGGTAGTGAACGGACGCAAGACCTTCATCACGGGGGCGATGGGCGCCGAGGTCGGCATCCTCATCGCCAAGGCGGACGAAGGTGCCTGCATGTTTCTGGTTGAACTGCCCGACCCTGCTATTCGCATCGAACGTGTTCTCAACACGCTCAGCAGTGCGATGCCGGGCGGGCATGCCGTCGTGATAATCGACAATCTGCGCATACCGACGGAGCACATGCTCGGCAAACCCGGCGAAGGTTTGAACTACGCCCAAGTACGCCTCAGCCCCGCTCGCTTGTCACACTGCATGCGCTGGTGGGGTGCCGCCAAGCGCGCGCACGAGATCGCCAGCGATTACGCCTGTCACCGCCAGTCCTTCGGCAAGCTGCTGGTCGACCACGAAGGTGTCGGTTTCATGCTGGCGGAGAATGTGATCGATCTCAAACAATCTGAGTTGATGATCGACTGGTGCGCGGGCGTGTTGGATTCAGGGGATCTCGGCACGACGGAAAGTTCCATGACTAAAGTTGCGGTCAGCGAAGCCCTGATGCGGGTCGCCGATCGCTGTGTCCAAGTCATGGGAGGCAGCGGACTCACCGGCGATACGATCGTTGAGCAGGTATTTCGCGAGATCCGCGCGTTTCGTATCTACGATGGCCCCACCGAAGTTCACAAGTGGTCGTTGGCCAAAAAAATAAAGCGACAGACGCTACACCACTCCGGGCGGCCCGCGGGCGGGCGGTGAGGTCACAGACGATGACGCAGTGAGCTGATGTAGCGAGCCGCTGCGAAGAGCGGTCGGGTCAGCTTGCCGCACCGCCAAGACACTGCGAGAGGTCGGCGGCAGTTTCGCATTACAGCCGGTGGTGCAGTGCAAGCACAGGGGTGGTTCGGTCGACTCGGGGCGACTCGGTACGCGGCGATCGGGGTCGGTGGTGCACAGGCTCGCTGCGATCAGGGCATCGATGCCCGTGCGTGTTGCGCTGGGCGCATGGCAATCGATGACTACCCGCAAGCCGATCGCGAGCAGCAGCGCGAGCAGCCACAGACGTTGCGACCGGTTCACGCGGCGCAGCGTGGCGCACGTTCGGCCGGGGGTTCGATGGGTGGCGGCGCAGGGGTTCACCCCTACAGACTAGGGACTCGCGCGGTGGGGCGATGTTCGGGAAAACCGAAACACCGCGATTGGCCGTCAGGGCGTCGGCGTGGCGGTCGACGCATCCGCTGCGGGGCGGGTGACGACGTCGGTGGCTGGGGCAGGCAGGTACAGCGGGCCAAGTTGACCGCACCCTGCGAGAGTGGCGGCGAGACCGACGGTCGCCGCTAGGCCGGCGGCTACGGCGACCCGCCGCAGCACCGTGGGGCTTTTCGTGCGATCACCGGCCGTCATGGGCGCGCCGCGCCATCAGTGGGCAGGGTGCGAACGTCGCGCAGCGCGAGCCAACCGCGGATCACCCGGTACAGCACCCAGAGGCCCACGATCATCAGACCGAAGGCGGCGGTAAAGAATCCGACGATCAGCAGCATCAAGGGCGCCGAAGCGATGAGCACCACGATGCTCCACAGCAAGGCCCACCAGAAGGTCCGAATCTGCCAGCTGAAGTGTGACTCGAGCCACGTCCCGGCGGCGTCTTGGCGTCGCAGGTAATTCATGATGACGGCGATGATCGACGGTAGTCCAAAGATAAAGCTGCCGACGATGGTCGCCGCGCCCGTCACGCCGATCAGCACCGACAAGGCATGCAGCCCGTAGATGATGTGCGTGTAGGTGACGAGCGAAGGATCCGGTGTGCGAGCAAAGTCGGGCATGGTCGGCTCCGTGCGAGGCAATCTTAACGCCGTTTGATGACGGCCATGGTCAGGCGCGATACACAGGTGAGTTGATCGCTTGAGTCGAACAACTCGATGTTCCAGACCTGACTGCGTGCCCCGGCGTGCAGCAAGCGACCGACACCGGTCACGACATCGCCCTCCTTGACGGGCCGCAGGTGGTTGGCGTTGATTTCCTGTCCCACGGCGGCGTGCTCTGCATCGAGGCAGGCGTTGGCGCCCACACTGCCGATGGTTTCTGCGAGCACCACCGATGCGCCGCCGTGCAGGATGCGCCGTGGCTGTACGGTTTTGGCCGTGACCGGCATGCGCGCTTTCAATTGATCGCTGGTGAGCTCGGTGAAGACGATGTCGAGCGCTTCGACCATCGTATCTTTGGCGAGTGAATTGAGTAGCTCGAGCGTGACGCCGGCGCGCCAGGGAATGTCGCGGTGAGTGCTCACGGCTTCGCCGAGTCTGGGTGAGTGGTATCTACATCCACTGAGTCAGCATCGCCCGCGGCACCACGTAGTTCCGCTCCCACGCGGCGGTAGGCCTCGCGGAACGGGATGCCCTCGCGTACCACGAGTTCGTTGGCCCGTTCTGCGGCGTGGATGGCCGGATCGAGGCGGATGTTATCTTCGCGAAACCCCATCGCGTCGATCGCCGGCACCAGGATGCTCGTGCTGGCGAGCGCCAGATCGATGCCGCGAAACAGCGGCGCCTTGAGCAATTGCAGGTCGCGTTGGTAGCCCGAGGGCAGCTTGGCAAAGATGGCGAGCGCTTCGAGCAGGCAGGCCTGAGCCGTGGCACTGCGCCCGCGCAGCAGCTCGAATACGTCCGGGTTGCGCTTCTGCGGCATGATCGAGGAGCCCGTGGTGAACTCATCTGGCAAGTGCAGGAACGCGAACTCCTGCGTGTAGAACAGGCACACATCAGCTGCAAAGCGCCCGAGATCCTGCATCAGCAGGGTGATTTCGAAGAGCAGTTGCGATTCAGCCTTGCCGCGCGAGAGCTGCACGGCCGTTACCGGTTCGTGCACCAGTTCGAAATCGAGCGCCTGACGCGTGGCTTCGCGATCGAGTGGCAGACCGGGTGTGCCGTAACCCGCGGCGGAGCCGAGCGGATTCTTGCCAATGCGTCGCTGCACGCTGCGCAAGCCCGCGGCATCGTCACGGAGTTCTGCGGCGAAGCCTCCCGCCCACAACTCCACCGTACTGGGCATCGCCTGCTGCATATGCGTGTAGCCGGGCAGTGCCAGATCTCCCTCGCGCGCGGCGAGTCGGGTCAGGGCGGCCGCGACGCTATCGGCCGCGTCGGCCAGTTGCAGCGTCGCATCGCGCAGATAGAGACGAAGCGCCGTGAGCACCTGATCGTTGCGTGAGCGGCCGAGGTGCACACGCCCGCCGGCAGCACCGATGAGTGCCGTGAGGCGCTTTTCCAAGGCGGTTTGCCCGTCTTCATCGGCGAGCTCGATATGCCATTCGCCTTGCGCATGAGAGGCGGCCAGCGCCTCGAGTCCTTGCTCGATCGCTTCGCAATCGGCGGACGAGAGCAGGCCTTGATCGTGCAGCATCTGCGCATGCGCGATCGAAGCCCGCGCATCGTATGCGACGAGTCGTTCGTCGAGGGCGTGATCTTCCCCTGCGGTGTAGTGCAGCACGCGCTCATCGAGCGGTGCGCCCTTGTCCCACAGCCGACTCATGCGCTCGCGGGACCACCGGCGGCGAGTTCCGCCGGAGCGAGCTTCTGCACATCGGCGACGACCAGCGTACCGGTACCTTCGTTGGTGAACACCTCGGCGAGGATCGCATCGGGCGATTTGTAGGAGATCACGTGCACGCGTTTGACTCCACCGGTGATGGCGTTCTCGATGGCCTTGGCCTTCGGCAGCATGCCATCGATGATGCGCTTTTCCTGGCGCAGGCGCTGTAGCCCGGCGAGGTCCGTGTAGGAGATCACGGAGGTCGGATCTTCGACGTTCTGCAGAATGCCGGGCGCGCCGGTGCACAGCAGAAGTTTCTCGGCGCCGAGCGCAGCGCCGATGGCAGACGCCACCGTATCCGCGTTGATATTGAGCAAGGTGCCGGCATCGTCGCTCGAGAGCGGCGAGATCACCGGCATCAAGCCGTTGTCGAGCAGCTTGCGGATCACGTCGGTGTCGATGTAGTCGATGTCACCGACCAGGCCGTAGTCGACCATGCCATCGCCGGTCTGCAACTTCACGGGCGCACGTTTGCGCGCCTGCACGAGGCCGGCGTCCACGCCGCTGATGCCGATGGCGGGGATCTCGAGCTCGCGGCAGGCGGCGAGAATGCGGGTGTTGATCAGTCCGCTCAATACCATCGCGGTGGCGTCGATGGAGCGCGCATCGGTGACGCGGCGACCCTCGATCATCTGCGTCGGTACGCCGAGTTTCTCTGTGACCTCGGTGAGCTGCGGACCGCCGCCGTGCACAAACACGACCCGGATACCGAGCGAGTGCAGGATCGCGATCTGCTCGACCAGTCCTCGTGTTGCTTCAGGGTCGCCAAACACGCCGCCACCCGCCTTCACGACGAAGGTCTTGCCCTTGTAGAGGCGGATGTAGGGTGCCGCGCCGCGCAGCGCGCGAATGACGGCGGAAGGATCGGCTCGGTGCATGATCATCGGTAGGACACTCCAGGCAGGGGCGAGTTCAAGCGAGCAGGCGGTGCAACACCGCCATCTGTGCCGTGAGGCGATTGTGGGCCTCGCGCAGCACGATGCTGCGCGGACCATCGAGTACTTCGTCGGCTACAGCCACATTTCGCCGTACCGGCAAACAGTGCATGAACTTGCAGTCCGGCGCTGCGGTGCCGAACCACTCTTCACGCACACACCAGTCGGTGAGATTCGCGCGCAGCGCCGCATCGCCAGCCGAGTCGCCGTAATGTGTGGTTGAGCCCCATTCTTTGGCGTAGAGCACATGGGCGCCGGCGAGCGCATCGGCGCGATCTGGTGTCTCGCGTACCGAGCCACCTGAGGCGGCGGCGGCCGCACGCGCCTTGTCCATGATCTCCGGCGGCAGCGCGAAGCCCTCGGGCCGCAGCACCACGACATCCATGCCACGTTGCGCCGCCATGTGCACGGTCGCCGCTGGCACGGCGATCGGAGTGACGCGCGGGTGGTTAGCCCAGGAGAGGACGAACTTGGCGCGCTGCGGCATGCCGATGTCGTCCAAGGTCTTCCAGTCGGCAAGCGCCTGACAGGGATGATTGACCGCGGATTCGAGATTGATGAGTGGCTTGTCGACCACGCTCGCCATCGCGTTGAAATTGGTTTCCGCCAGATCGTGGCGCAGATCCTTGCCCTCGGCGAAGGCGCGTATGCCGAGTGCATCCGCATAGGAAGCGAGCACGGGCAGTCCTTCGCGGACATGCTCGGCCGCAGCCCCATTCATGATGGCGCCCACGCGTGATTCGAGTTGCCAGGTTCCTTGCCCAGGCGTGATCACGAACGACGAGCCACCGAGCTTGGTCATGCCGACCTGAAACGAAGCGAGCGTTCGCAGTGACGGGTTGAAGAACACGAGACCGAGGATT
>Ga0172373_10008922_pt1 | contig 12609 bp, 14 predicted proteins | sample Lak10m_2_FD_114546 | JGI IMG/M metagenome (GOLD analysis project Ga0172373, IMG submission 114546) | Freshwater microbial communities from Kabuno Bay, South-Kivu, Congo - kab_092012_10m | ecosystem: Environmental > Aquatic > Freshwater > Lake | place: Democratic Republic of the Congo... | reverse complement strand
TTCTCAACCACGGATGGACACGGATAAACACGGATGGGGAACAGACTCTTTTGCTGGGAGCAATCGGGATTTTGTCGGGCTTGGTTGATAAACGGGGCGCTCTCCCTCATCCCGGCCCTCTCCACATCTGTTGGCTTTTGCACTGTTCTTCAGAAGTTGGGAGGTATGAGAAGGTTATGTCAATCTCACCGTCACCGATGACGATCTTTTCAATCAGTGACTCGGCAATCCGGCGCTTCTCGTCGGTCGCCATCGTGGGCCAACGGTCGTAGAGGGCGGTCGCTTCGGCAAGCACTTCCTCGCTGCTCACCTCGCCCACCCGCAGGCCATCCACCTCGGCTTGGAGCTTGGGCAGGGCGGCGTTCAGTTGGTTCAGGCGTTCTTCGGCGGGTTTGTAGAAGTCGCCGAAGCCTTGGGGGGTGACATGGCCATCGAGATACAGCCGGTGGGTGCGGGTCATCTCCTCGCGCACCTTGGCAATCTCCCGCTCGTGGGCGGAAAGCGCCTGCTCCTTCTCGGTGAGGTTCTTCTTCGCTTCCTCGGCATGGCTTGCGAGCTTGGCTGGGGAGGCGAAGAAGGCTTTCAACTCGTCGTGGATGATGCCTTCCAAGTCCACGACGGGAATCTTGTTGCGGCACTTGCGGCAGACGTATTTGGGGCTGCCGCTCCGCACATACATCTTCGCCCCGCAGGCGCAGTGGGCCAAGGTGCCGAAGGTCTGGACCGGGAGCGGGCCGGGACGTTTCCAGCTTTTGAGCTGCTCTTCGATGATCTGGTTGACCTGGTTCCACAGCGTCTCGGAGACGATGGGTTCGCAGGACACCTGGCCCCATTCGCTCTCGGGCTTCTCGGTGGTCTTCCAATCCCCGTGCTTCTTCACCCGGTTGAAGAAGTATGTGCCCTTGGCGGAGGTTTCGATGAGCACCCGCGTCACCTGCATATCCCGCCAGAGCTTGCCGTCGCGGGTGCGGTATCCGGCGGCGTTTAAGCGCTGGGCGACGGTGCCTTTGCGCCGCAGCTCCAAGAATAGCTCGTATGCCTTCCTGCGGATGGGAGCCTCGTCGGGCTGGATGACAAGCTTCTTGTCCTTCCATTGGTATCCGTATGGCGCTTTGCCGTTGATGGGCTTGCCGAGCTTGGCGCGGGTGAGCACTGAGGCGGCGACACGCTCCGATGTCTCCTCTCGTTCCCATTGCGCAAAGACGCCAAGCAGGTGGAAGAACATCCGGCCCCCGGCGGTGCTGGTGTCGATGGACTCGGAGAGGGAAATGAGGTCGGCGTCGTGCTTGCGGAAGAAGTCGCCGAAGTCCTGCACCTCGCGGAGGTTGCGGGACAAGCGCGCGAGCTTGCTGAAGACGAGGCCAGTGATGTGCTTGCGCTCAATGTCCTTCATCATGCGTTTGGCCTCGGGGTGGTCGAGCACGGCCTTGCCGCTCTGACCGGCGAGGTCATACACCTCCTTGACGACCCAGCCGCGCGAGGCGGCGTATTGCTTGGCGCGTTCAAGATGGTGCTGGGGGCTGTCTCCTTGGGCCTGTTCCTCGGTGGAGACGCGAATCCAGATGCCGACGGCCTTGCCGACGGTCGGTGAAGTGATGGAAGTCTTCATGACAATGATTGTCCAATCTGCACTACTTCATGCCGGAACGCCTCGGCGAAGGCGAGCCAAAACCGCTGGCCGGTGCAACAATTTCGCCCGCCGCCGGCTAGTGAATGGCGACGTGCGTGCCCAGCCAGTCGAGGAAGCGGGAGACGGCATTGCTCTGCACCACAAACACCGTGCGGGCCTGCCAATATGCGATGTCGTCCTCGATGCTCTGGCAGGGTGGGCTAAACGGCGAGCGCACGGCCAGTGAGTCGTTGGCGTGGTAGTTCACGGCGCAGAAGTCCACGGGCGTGAGCTTCAAATCCACGGGCTGAATCATGCCGGTATCGAGCGAAACGGCCGCTTCGTCGAAGCGCGCCTCAAACAGTTGCGCAGTCGTCACCACGACGGGGATTGCGGTAAGGTAGGGTTCGCCCGTGAAGCCAAGTTGTTTTGCCATGAAGCCGGCCTGCCCGCGCGTCACCTGCACAAACGCCTCCTCCATGGTGTCTGTGTGGCTGGCCTTCCTTTGCCGGTCGATCGCCACCTCCAGATACAGGTTGAACACCAGGCACGATGAAGGACAGGCACTGCGCGTCATGCCATGCAACGCACTAGACCCTTCGACTGGCGGGCGCTTGGTGGCGTTGAGCGATTCGAGAAAGATGTTCGGTGCCTCCTGTCCGCCTGAACCACGTTCCCGATCAAAGAAAATCCACTGCTTGTATTGCGGGTGAGCGCGTTTGCACTCCACACAGGCGAAGTTGCCACGATGCTTCTGGTGGCGCAGCACGAGGTCGATGCGGGTTTGGGAGCCGTCCGGAGCCGTGACGGCATACTCGCTGGCAAGACACTGCCATTGCTGCTGCGGCGAGCCTCGGCCGGGGCGGTCGAAGGTGATGTGGCTGCGGAGCATCTGGGCAAACAGGAACCCCTGTTCGTTCAGTGCGGCGGCCATCTGTTCAGGCTGGGAGGGTGGGGGTGGGGGAGAATGGCTCATAGCTTTTAGGGACATGAATTGGCGACTCAACCACTACTTCTTCCGCCCTCGTGGTTTCATCACCTCCGCCATCTGTGCAATGGCGGCCTGCTCGCGGGCCGCACGCTCCTCGGCGGACACCGTGGCGGACTTGCGCTTCACTGCATACCCCTTGCGGATGGTTGGCGACTCCGGCGCGGGTGCGCTCGTGGGCGGTGGCGCCGGCAGCGGTAGCGCTGCAAGCTGTGCGAGGAACTCATCCGGGGTGGCGTAGGAGACGTGGGTGGTGGCCTCTGGCCCAAGGCTTGCTTGCACCGCTGCCCGAATCTTCTCCAACCGCGCCGCCTCCGGGCAAATCACCGCCACGCGCGGGAAGCCCGCGCGCAGACACTTCTGCACGTTGCCGACTTCGTGATCCACCGTAGTCGTCACAGACACCTCGCAGGCAATGCGGTCGTTGCCGCGCACCAAGACCAGGTCAATGCCGCCGTCGGGAACGGCCTGCTCAATGGTGGCATGGAAGCCGAAGCTCTCCGCTCCAGCCTTCAACCGCGCTTGGATGGCCTTGTGCTGCGCTCCGCCCTTGCCCATGTCCGGCGGGGGTGAGGACGAACGCTGCTCCTCGGGGACAGATTGCGCAGGTGGTGGAGCGGGGACAGGAACCGATTCCTTTTCCGAACGCGTGGGAGGGGTGGTTCGCTTCGGTTCAGGGGGCGGGACGCTGTTTGCCTTCGCATGTGGTTCCTCCGCTGCAAGGCTTGCGCGCAGCGCCGCCTCAATCTCCGCCCTCGGGGTTGCGTAGCGGCGGCGCGAGGCTTCCGTCACGCGCTGCCGGGTAGCCTCGGCCTGTTCCGCGTCCGGCTCGGCAGGCAGCGGCACCGTGAGGTTAAATTCCGCATCCGCCCGCTCCACGCGGCAGAGGGCCTGGCCCGTGGTGAGGTTCTGCACGTCACGGGCGGTGAAGTGGGTAAAGCCCGCTGCCAAGGTCGCGGCATCGGCATCGCCCACGCGGAACACCACGCGGGTGTGCGCGTTGGCGAGCACCGCCCCCGCCACCTCCCGGTCCCGCTCCAACTGCCGCAGTTCTTGGTGCGCGAGGATGAGGCCAAGGCGATACTTCCTCGCTCCCGTCAGAATCTCCGCCATCGAGGGCGTGATGAACTGCTGGAACTCGTCCACATAGAGCCAATATGGGCGGCGGGCCTCCGCCCGCTGCCCTTGCCGGCTCATGGCAAGCTGCTGGAACTTGGACACCAGAAGGCTCCCCAAGAGGAACGCGTTCTCCCGGCCGATGAGTCCCTGCGGGAGCTTGGCAAGAAACACTTTCCCCCGATCCATGAGGTCGGCGAAGTCCAGGCGGTTCTCCCGCTGGGACACCATGTATCGCAGGGGCTTGGGGGCGAGGAAGGTATCGAGGCGCGTGAGCACCGGCCCGATGGACTTGTTGCCCGAAAGCTGGGGGAAGGCTTTGGTCCAGTAATAGCGGAGATCGGGGTCGGAGACGGTGGTGAGGAACTGGGTGCGGAAGGCCGGTTCAATGAGGAACCGTCGCAGGTCGGCGAGAGTGCCACCTTCGCGGCTCTCCAAGAAGGCAAGGATGGCATTGTGCAACACGCTCCCCATCTGGTCGCCCCACGAAGTCGAGAGCCGCTGGAAGACGGAGACAAGGTCGGAAGCCAAGAGCCGCTTCTCCAGGTCTGAGTGTGCCGAGAGCAGGTTGAACCCAATGGAATACCCCTCGTCCGCCGGGTCAAGCAGCACCACGTCCTCCATCCGGTGCTCAGGGATCACGCCCAAAATCTTCTCCACCAAGTCTCCGTGCGGATCAAGGACGGCCAGTCCCTCTCCGGCCTCCAAGTCCTGCCGGATGAGGTTGAAGAGCAAGGTGCTCTTGCCGGTGCCAGAGGCACCAACCAGATGCAGATGTCGCGTGCGCTGCTCGGTGGTGAGGCGCACCGGAGTGGTTATTCCCAAATGCGTGTTTGTGCCGAGACACAGGCTGCTCAGATGCAGGACGGAGGCGGGAGCGGGGCGGCTGTTCTCCGCCTGCCGTTGGAGCCGCGCGGAACGGACGGCGCTCGAAGGGAAGTGGACCAACCCCGCCAACTCGGCGGCATTGAGCAGCATCCCGCTGCGATGGGACTGCCGCCGCAGCACGTCCTGCTCATGGGCCGCGAAGGAATATGCGTCGTTGCGGAGTGGTATGAGCGCGTTGCCCTGGGGATGGGCAAAGCCCCGCATGGCAAACGCCAGTTCCCGGGCCAACTGCCACGCGCGGTCAAAGTCTGGGGCCTGCGTGGCGATCCGCGCCACCACGCCATACAGCGGCAGGGAGAACTTGTCCCGCACGGCGTCCGGCAGTTCCGGCCGGTTCACAAAGCGCGTCTTTCCTTGTGCGTCTGCGACCGCGTTCCACGCGTTCGGCCCCCACGGCTCTTGCGCCGGGGCAAAGAGCACCTGAAACAGGGTGAGTTCCCCCGGCGAAAGCTCGTTCATCGCTCCGATGAGGCCCACGAACGGGTCGAGCTTGCCGCCAGATGCGAGCGGCAGGAGAAACTCCCGTTCCAAGCCAAACTCCACCAAGGCCGCTTCACCCTCGTGGGCAGTCCACGCTGCGGCGAGGCGGTCCTCCTGCGGGAGGAACGTCACCTCGGGGAAGTATGCCGCCACCTGCCGGCGGACGATGGGTGCATCCTGCCGGGCGACGGCAAACTGCGCCACGATGCGCTCACCGGTGCCCCAAAGCTCGAAGGCCACCGGCTCACGGCAGACGGTCAATTGGTCGAGGAAGGCGGCGAACTCGGCGGCGGGGATGTCGAGGCCGGCGGGCAGGACCGCCTGCAACTCCACCAACGGCGCGCGCTCCAGACGGACCGGCTCCGGTTCCTTGGGTTCTGGCTCTGGCGGCAGCGGGTGCGGCTGGGGATTGACCCGCTGCTCCAGCCGCTCGAATAACGATGCGAGTCTCGATGGCTTGCGGCCGTCGTCTTCACCAGGACTGGTGGCAGGCGTGTGGTATCCCGTGAAGGGGACGAAGGGCGGCTCTGGGGCGACAGGATGGGGATGCACGTGCCAGCCGCGCCCGCGCTGTTCCCAGCGGGCAAACTGCGCGGAGAGGAGGTCATCGAGCTTTCCCATGCGTCAGGGGGCCTGCGTGAGGGGCAGGACGAAGGGCTGATACAAGCCGCCCAGAATCGGTTTCTTCTCGAAGCCGTGAAGCAGTTTCACCCCGTTGGCGGAAGTGGTTTCGGCAACGTGTCGCTTCACGAGTTCTGCCACGCAGTGGAGGAAGACCAACCGCGTGTCCTGCTGGAAGTATGTGTCGCGGCGAAACCATGCTTCATACACGGGGCCGAGGACGGGCAGGGTGAGGAGCAGGGAGTCGAGTTTGGTGAGGCCGAGCTTCAACGCGTTGAAGAGCAGCCAGACAAGCATTGCGCCAACAACCATGAACGCCAAAAGGCCAAGGAACATCCCGAGCAGCTTGATGAGCGCGGCGGTGAGCAGGAGACCGGAGAGCGCAAGGGCAAAGAACACCGGGAGGTCAACGACCGCTGGAATCTCCGCCTCGCGCAGCGAGAAGAAGGAGTCCTTGCCGAAGCGGGCGGCACACACGTCGAACAGTTGGCGCTGACGGATGATGCGGAGGTATTCGCGCGAGTGGGAGAGCAGCCCCGCCTCGCGGTATTCCACCCGGCAGCAACTGCGCCGCAAGACGATCCTTGCGACCATTGCCGACAGTGGGCAATCCAAACACCCATGAACCAATCATCCACCACCAGCCGCAGTCTCGCCCTCGCGCCCTCAACCAGAGGCTTCGGCTTCGCCGTGCTTGAAGGGGAAAAGCTTGTGGATTGGGGCATCAAACCCGTCACCGGGGACAAGAACGCCCGCAGCGTCGCGAAGTTCGAGGAACTCCTCACCCTGTATCACCCCGCACTATTGGTGCTCGAAGATCCCGAATCCACCCGCCGGTCACCGCGCATTCGGAACCTCCACGCGCAGCTTGTGGTCGTGGCGAAAAAGCACCAGCTCACGGTGAAGGTGCTCACGCGCGCCAAAGTGCGTTCCACCTTCTTCACTGATGGCGAGGGCACCAAGCACGCGCTCGCCACCATCCTGGCCGAACGCTACACGGAAGAATTGCAGTGCCGCCTGCCACGGAAGCGCCGGGCGTGGATGAGCGAAGCGTCCGGCATGGGCATCTTCGATGCCGTGGCGCTCGCCCTCGCTGCGCGGGGCAAAAAATCTCACGAAATTTGACCCCATTTTCCATATCCCGTTGAGCCTCAAGCCAATCCTTTCCTTTACAGGCTGGGGGGGGGGGGCGCTATACATTTAGGGATGCGCGGAAGGGAAAATTCGCTCTCCACGGTGATTCGTCTGCCGGGTGCCTGGCTCGTCCTGCTCGGCTTTCTGGGAGTGTTTCCCCGGTGTGCCACGGCCGCTGACGCTCTTCCCATTCCCGCAATCAGGAACGGTGACCTCACCGCTTTCTACAGCAACGTGCTTCAGACGGTGAACCTCGTCGAGGCCAAGGTCGTGCAACTGCCGGCCAACAGCTTTCCGGGCATGTCCCCGGATCTCGACCTCACGGTGCTCGCCTCCACCAACGTCCCCGTGACATTCAGCAACCTGAGCCTGGTGCAGATCACCAACAAGCTCCAGGAGATTGGGTATCGAGTGGCAAGCCAGGCCACCAACTTCCCGATCAGCCTGTCCAGCAACTACTACCCGTATTGGCTGGTGTTGCGGGCCAAAGAAGTGGAGGTCCTGCCGAGGGTCGACAAGGTATACAGCTGGCCAGACTACGTATACCCCGACTTCCTCTGGGCTACCAACACTCACGGCTTCGCCCAGATTCAACGGGCGCAGATCAGCCGGACCTACAGCATCGGCACCAATACCAACGGTGGCTACAAGATGCTCGACGGCAACACACAAGAAAGCCTCCCCATCGGGATCACCGATGAATTGGTGCTCCCTGCCACAAATGTGAGAGATTTCGTGGCAGATGGAGGACTTTCCACCGTTGAGTTTCCGATGATGGCACTCGTGGACAGCCGTTTCCCCGGCACCTACATGCGCACCACCGCTGCTCGGGCCTACACGGCCCTACCAGATGGCACGGTCGCCGAAGCCGGAAACGTGATCACGGACGGAACAAGTCTCGACCCCTACGCTACTTATGGTGGCGGAAGCTCGGGAAATGCGCTGAACCGTCATGTCGTCCGCGGACGCCTCGGCATCAAGCTCTCGCTCCTCACCAACGGTTTGCCGACGGTGCTGGCACTTGAGCTCACCAACGGGGTGACTCAACACTACCTCCTGCCCTCTGGGCAACCGGTAGATCGGCCGAGCTTGTTCCCGCTGCGCTCGATGAACGGGCAGTCCCCAATCGCCCTCGTCGGTGAGCCGGGCCGGGCAGCCACGGTGGAACGAACCGCCACTCTTGGCTTGGGAGCCAACTGGATCACGGCCGCGTCCGTGCTCTTTCCCACCAATTCCGGGATCACCACCTACACCGCACCCGCCGTGCTCGGCCCGGGCACGCCCGCGCTCTTCTGGCGGCTTCGATATGACTGACCCCGAATTTGCTTTGCCCGTTGAAACTAAACTCGACTAACGCACCATGAACACCACCCCTGAATTCCTCCGCCGCCTTGGTCCTGACCCGCACGAGAACGGTGCGCAAACGCCCGCCTGTTTTGGCTGCCCTGATGTGTGGGAACTGGCTGATGGCGACTTCGCCGTCATCGGCATTGACATGACGGACGCCGTGAAGGACCGCCTGCCCGCCACGGCCGGCTGCGGCCCCGACGAGCGCGTCGTGCGCGTGCCGCGCAACATCCTCGTGGCGGCCCGCCGGGACATTCCTGAACGAGTGTAGCCCCCTTGGTGCTGCCATCGCCGGCATGGTATGATGGGAGCATCATGGAGGGAATGTGGACACACTGGCTTGATCTCTTGAACGCCGTGGGCGTGGTGGCGAGCCTCCTGTTCACCGCCTTCTCCATCCGTGAGGAAACCAAGACCCGGCGGGTTGGGAACCTCCTCACCCTCACGTAGAACCACCGGGAGATCTGGTCCACCCTGTTCCGCTATCCAGCCCTCGGGCGAGTGCTCGACTCGCGCGTGGACCTGCTGAAGCAGCCGGCCACGCGCGAGGAGGAACTCCTCGTCAACTTCGTGGTCCAGCATTTGAACGCGGCGTATCACGCGATGCAGGATGGGTTGTTCGTGCGGCCGGAGGGGCTCCGCCGCGATGTGGCGTGGTTCTTCAGCCTGCCGATCCCGCACACGGTGTGGGAGAAGTTCAAGCCGTGGCAGGATGCGGAGTTTGTGGCGTTTGTGGAGGGGTGCCGAGGAGAGGAAAGCTGGCGGGAAGCGGCACGCGGATAGTCGGGAGTGATGAACTAGCTGACAACCTTGTCGGGTATCGGCAGACTTGCTGGCCGCTGGGCGGCGGGGATAATGGAGTTGAATTGACAGTTAAAACCGCCATTGCACCAGCCACCCCAGCCATGAAAGAGACATCGCAAAACACCACCCCCGCCGTCATCCGCGTCGCTATCGTTGAGGACAACCTGGACGCGCGGGACCTGTTCCGCAACCGCACCGCCGGCCTCGTCTGCGTCGGCACAACTGCCCAAAGTCGTGCCTGTCGCATCACGGCACGGTGGCGCTTCCATCCTTTGCTTTAGGCACCAGAAAAATCAACCGCAGCGCACTTGCACTCGGCGCGATGAGCAAAGAGCTTGCAAACCAAGATGCCACTTGATACGGAGTGCGTTGTCATTTCCATTTCTGTATCCATGAGTGCCCGATACCTTGTTTGCTTGGTGGAGGATGATCCCGACACGCGAGAAACCATTCGGCGGACGCTTTCCCGCCAGGTAGATTTCACGGTGGTCGCAGAGTTCGCCGATGCAGAATCCGCGCTGGCCTACGTGGAAAACCACCCCGATGAGTTCAACGTCTTCGTTGTGGATTGGCACCTGGGCAAAGGGCGCATAGATGGCATCGAACTGATTCGTCGGCTCAGAATCCGTTTCCCGACTCTGTGCTTCCTGTTGATCACCGCCTACGACTTGGAACACTTGCCCGCGAAGGCGGCCCGCAGCGGGGCCGATGGCTTCATCTTCAAATCCGATCCGCTGAAGGCTCTGCCGGAGCGCATTCGCGCCGCCTGTGCCGGCCAGTTTCCGATTTCCGAAAAGGCGGCCAAATATCTGTTTGCCACGGTTCGTGCTGAAGGGGGTGCTCTCACGGCGATGCTCGAAAAACTCAGCCCGTGCGAGCGGGAAACCATTCTTCGGATCGTGGACGGACACACGCAGCAACAGGTAGCCGATGAGCGGGGCCTTTCGGTCCACACGATTCACAATCAGCTTACCAGCGCTTACCGCAAGCTTGGCGTCCATCATCATGCTGAAGCCATGACGCTGTTGCGGAACGGGGCGAGTCAGTAGCGGGCGGCGGCTGATGGGAGCCGTGATTTTGGGCGCGCAGAATTTTTGACCGGCATAGCCTAAATAGACTAAAGACAAGCCTGCGAATCTTGCTACTATTGCCACGTCTCCGATGAGTGCGTCTGTGCAACAAGCAAGCCTGAGAGCGAACCGTCTTGCGGCTCGGACTTATCAAGCGCCCTCCTGTAGGTCGTCGGCTTCTTCGGAAGCTTGCCTGCTCTCCGGTGGCGTTAGGGAAAAATCACTTTCCTTACCATTGCGCTCAGGGAGCGGTGAACGCGGAGACGATTTCGCCAATCCGGACATCCTAACCGCCTACTACATCGGCACCGACCGCATTGATGCCAACCGCGCCCGCATGGAACAAGTCTCGCAGGCCATCATAGACAAGATCGCCACCGACACCCTCACTGTCGTGACTCCCGCCCGGCGGGACGTTCACAGGATGATCTGACCATGATGAACTCCCTTCTGCATGGTCTGCTATCGACCCGGTTGCCATTTATTGGTGCTAGATCCACTAGTGGCTCTTGGTGGAGCATTTTATTCAGGAAGATTATTTGTTGTTCTTTGGCAGTATCGAAAGAGCTTCATCCGCCTAGAGTTTTTGGTAAGCACTTGATATTGTCTCTGCCGTTTCATGTGTTAGGGAGCTTGTTGAGTGTAGTGGGAGCTATTGACGCAAAGCAGGAGGCGATTCCAGCGTTTGTTATCCACGGCTCCACCCAGACCGAAGTCTTTCGCCTGAACGCAAAAGGATCAAGTCTACATTACACAATCAAGGCGAATTTCAATTTTCGCTATAGTAATGGTTGGTGGCAAGTCGAGTCGACCAATGTCAACTCCCTCATGCCCCGGCAGACGGCGGTGGAAGACTGCATGACTGTGCCCGGAGGCGTCCGCAGTTTCATTACATTTCTTGGTTCAACGAACCGAGGATTGGTTCCCATATCAGTCTGTCCTATCACATATCCTCCTCCCGGCAGAAGCCAGTTGTTATTCCCTTGGTTGTGTCTTTGCCCGGATGCAAAGCTGCCGCTATTGGAAGCGGGGCGGATGCGCAGGTTTCCAAGTGTTTTGGACTGCAATATGGAGCTATTTATGACGAACAAGAATGAAGGGACCTATTCCTTAGAATTTTTGGGGAATGGTTTGAAAACGCTCTCGTTTTTGAGTCTGACGAACAATGGAATTATTATTGACTTGGACATGAATGCCAAAGGAGACGTGGTGCCCACTGCAAGACCTTTTTCTGGTGGTTTTGAAAAGGGATTCAGGGAGCTTGTAATGGAGGTAACCGAGAGCACCAACCTTAGTGGGTTCAGTTTTCCATTGAATGCAATTTATGTGAAGTTCGGGCCGGATTATTACACGAAACCGCCTGGAAATGTATTCACACAACTGGTTTCTAGGCTCCGCATTGAGAGCATTGCAATTGCTCCGAACGCCTTGCAAGTAGGGACGATTGCTAAACGAATGATCGCATTCGACCGGCGGCCTGATGATCTTCCGAAGAACCGAGCTATAAGTTACGCGGTGAGCAATGAACATTGGAAGGCGGTCACTGATCCGAGATTGCTAGCACTAGCTCGTGTCGCAAGGAGACTGGATGACGGCATCCCGACTAAATGGCCCGGACGTGATCTTGCCATGATTGTTCTAGCCATTCTGTTTCTTTCACCCTTGGTGTGGTTCCCAATCCTGTCACGAAAACATCAACAAAAGGACAAATGAAAACAACAAACCAAAACAAAATGACCAAAACATACAAGCGAATTGGGACACTCCTACTCAGCACGACGTGGCTGACGGTAGCAGGGGCACAATGTTTCCGTAATCTTGCCACATCATTTTGTAGCGAACCCGTCGGACCTCCAACGCCGCCGGAATGTTATCAGGAGCACTCGGTCACTCCAGAACAGAATACTCCCTGTCTCTTATATTCACCGCCTGGTTTTAATGATTGCAGCGAGCAGCAGGTTGGTTTTCGAATTGAATGGAGAAATGTCCACCTTTATGCTGCCGGAACAGGCCCTCGTGCCGCCGAACACCCGAACGATGACTATTGCGCCAATGACCCAGTTGTAGACTGGATTAATGTCGAAGGGAGTGGAACTTGCACAACTGGCACGCTTGGCGCGGATGATCAGTGCCCTCCGCCCAGTTGAGCGATGTTGCGCGCCGATGAGCTAAACGAGTTTAATCAAACGCGATACTTACTGCTTGCTGGCACAGCAACTCTTACGAACCCTGCATGGTTACCCAGTCAGTTTAACGTATGCGAGTCTTCATTATTGTTTCAGCGGTAATCCTTGCGCTAACTGGTGCTATTAAATTTGCAAGCGCAACCGGAGAGGTTCGCTCGTTGGGCTTACACGATCCCATACTCTTATTGACAAACCGCCAAATTTTCTTTGTTGCTGGGGCCATCGAAACGGCACTTGCCTGCTACTTAGTCGTCCCTGAAAAACTCCCGACCTCAAGCGGGCGTGGACAGAGTTGAGTTGCACGCTGGAGAAAGCCGCCCGGGAAATTGAACAAGGGTGGAAAAACCCGGTCGAAATGCGGCGATG
>Ga0172373_10008920_pt1 | contig 12611 bp, 10 predicted proteins | sample Lak10m_2_FD_114546 | JGI IMG/M metagenome (GOLD analysis project Ga0172373, IMG submission 114546) | Freshwater microbial communities from Kabuno Bay, South-Kivu, Congo - kab_092012_10m | ecosystem: Environmental > Aquatic > Freshwater > Lake | place: Democratic Republic of the Congo... | reverse complement strand
TGGCTGAAAGACTTGCCCAGGTGGCTGCGGAAGAATCGAAGAAGGTTCCTGATGACCGGACTTATGACCTACCGACTTGCTCCGGCTGGTTACCCACAACAGCCACGGCGGACTGGAGCACGTTCGACACCATCGGCGGATATATACCGTCCTCCGAAGAGAGCGGAAAACTTGAGTTCAGGGAGGGCCTTTTTCTCCAAGCGATCAGAGAGAACAAGTGGCTCATCATCGATGAGCTCAACCGCTCGGATGCAGATAAGGCATTCGGTCAGCTTTTTACGGTCCTTTCGGGCCAACAAGTCGAGCTGCCGTTCCGCAAAAATGGGGGTGGCGCAAACTACTCGATCGGACGGGGTGCTGCCGAGGTCAGCAGCGTGGACGAGTCCACCGGGCGTTATACACTTGGGAAAGATTGGCGCATCGTTGCGACCATGAATACGTTCGACCGCAACCACCTGTTTCAACTGTCCTCAGCCTTTGTACGGCGCTTCGCCGTGGTGAATGTCCCTGTACCGACTATTGACGAACTTGAAGGTTGGCTTCAGGCCCGAGGGCTGGACAACTGGGCGTTGGAACAGATCAAGACATTGGTGCGCCTGTTAGAGGGCGAGCGTCCGCTGGGCCCAGCCTTGCTCGGTGACATTATAGAATACGTTGGGCATCGTCTGGCCTCCATTCCAAATGCGGCATCTTTGTTTGTCGGCCAAATCAAGCATGCCGCCGTTGTAGCCACACCAAACGGAGACGATCCGCCGGACACATCGCACAAAAATGCGCCTCTGGAGGCAGATAGCCCCCTTTCGGCGGAAGATCCATTTCTCGAAGCAGTGATCGCTTACGTTCTACCCCAGATGGACGGCCTCGACGTAGGCGCCTTAAAAAAGATACGCGAGGGATTACGGGGGGTAGTCGCAGCCGCTTCATATTCCGAACTGGATCAACACTTCCGCGCTTTGTTCAGAGTCTGACCGTGTCAGAAGACGAGAATCGCGCATGGTCTGGGGCATGGCACAACGCTCCGGGTGTTCACGACGAGGTGGCGACAGAAGTGTCGCGACTCGGATGGATATATGTTTCGCGACTTAGCGCCGAGCGCCGCCCTTCTGAACTGGTGGACATGCTTGCCCAACTCAGCGGACAAGATCTGTCGTATCTCAGACACCTCCGCTTCCTAGCCTCGAAGGAAGTCACCGCCCTCTTATCCGTTGGACCGGCTTTGTTTAGGCGCTTGCCCCAATCAACGCAATCCGTCCGCAACATTTGCCGGGAGGTCCGAGGTCGTGTGGACTGGGGAGCAACGCTAAAGGAACGCCTGTCGCGAGGGCATGACCCGAGCATTTTCTCGGTGGCGGTCGCCCATCGGCATTCTGATATGCCAGAGAACCGGACATTGGTCCATGTCCTCCGCCGTATATCAGAGGCAGGAATGGCGCTGAGGAATCATGGTGACGTATCGGCACGCGGCCTTGAGGCCGAGCGGATGTTGGCGAGTGCGTCTTTGGCTAGCGTTCGTACAACCGAGCATCTTTCTGGGCTCGATCGGCAAGCACTGCGGGTCTCAAAAGTGCCCGAATTTAGAAACGAGGTGCAAGCGGTACTGGCTCTCAGCGATTCCCTTTATTCCGAAGACATCAACGCCCTCAGAGACTCGCTGGGAGAACGGATCTGGCTCCCGCCAGAACCAGCGCGGCTATTCGAACTCCTAATTTTATTCCGAGTGGTCTGGACACTGGAGGAAGCGCGATGGACCGTTTCAGGTATCAGGCTTTTGAGGTCAGGTAACAGATCACTTCCTACATTCGAGCTTGAACGCGACAATCACCGCATCCTAGTCAGTTACCAGGGGGTTCCCAGCGAAATGCTGGCTACAAGCCGATACGCCGAGATGCTTACAGCGTTCGGCATCGAAGGCGGGATGCGTCGCCCCGACATCGTGATTTCAAGCAAAGGAATGAAAAATGACACACATCTTATAGTTGAGGTGAAGCTCACCGTAGACCGCGCATACATCGCTGATTCGATTTACAAGACGTTGGGATATCTCACTGACTTTGCCCAGGTGATGGATAAATCCCCAATGCCGCAAGCGGTGCTTGTCGTATGGGGTGGCGTCCATCAACCAGAAACAGAGACAAGGTATCCCCTCCATATTCTAGATCATGCCAGCGTGAAGGCTGGTCAAATGGTGCCGTTTATTGAAGCCATTATCGACGCAGGCGGCGAGGCAGAACGCAGCAGCTAGGCAAAAACCATTACTGCCATAGCGTTCATATCCCAAGATCTTTCACACATTTCCTGGCTTTTCCGCCCGCCTGCTCCAGGTTCTCCCTACCCCCCCGGATACGGAGTCCCGACATGCTTACATCCGCCCATCGTTTCATCGACCTGATTACCGCCCTGCATGGACTTCAGGTGCTTACACCCGCGCAATGCGCCGACGTGTCAGCCGCCCTGCAAGCCGGCTTTCCCACGTCCGAGCCGGCGGCGTTCAAGGCACTGAGAACGGTCCTGCACCTGCGTCAGATCCCCACCGCCGATTTTGCCGACCGGTTCAACGACGTGCTTCGCCGGTTCCGCAGCCAGACCGGCGGCGGCGCCTCGCCGGGAACGGTTGGCAACCAACAACGAGCCATTTCAAAAAGAACAAATAAGCAACAAACAAATGAGGGCGCACTTCAGGGAAAATCGGTGATTTTCCCGCGCGACGACCAACGATGACGGGAGCCGTCCGCCATGGCCCTGTATTCGTTCAGCCATTCCAAAATCGGGGCAGCGGAAGCCGGCAAGACCTTCGCCCGGCTTGCTTACATCTGCCGCGAGGGGGCGGCCGTCCTCGGTGAACGGCATATGCTTGCGGATCTCGACCGGGCGTCGCTGCGGAGCTTCGCCCAGGCCCGCGAAACCATGGCGGGCAAGAACGGTCGGGTGGTGGAATGCTTCATCGCCGCCCTGCCCCGCGAAGGCTCGCCCGTGCAGCACCGGGAAATTGTAAGCACTTTTTGCGAAAGGCTGACGCGGGGACAAGCGCCGTGGGGCGCGGCCATTCACACCGACAAACCCGGCAATCCCCACGTCCACATCTTGGCGTTTGACCAGAACCTGCCCGCCGCGCCGGGCCGGGGCCGGCCGCCCAAGGTGATGGCGATGTCGCGCAAGGGCGCGTTGGAGGATTCCCGCGCCCTGTGGGCCGAGTGCCACAACCATGTGATGGATGGGTTGGCCCAGCCCATCGACCACCGCTCGTTCGCCGCCCAGGGCAAGGCGCACCTGCTGCCGACGGTCCATGAAGGCCCAGCCCTGCGGGCGATGAAGGACAAGGGCGCGACGCCGGTTCCCGCGATGAAACCTGGCAAATGGGCGGAGATGGTCGATTGGCCCAGCATCGACGAGGGACGCGACCGCATGGGCATCAACGAACACATCGCCCGCATCAACCACCTGACGACCACCTATCTGGAGAAAAGTTATGGACGACCCGACCGAGTTCTTGCTGCGTTTGCAATCCAGGATGGACAAGTCGCTTTCCCTGGCAGAATCGGCCTGGCGGATGGCTCAGGCCACCGAAAAGCGGACCACCGAACTGCACGCCGCCATGCGCGACCTGCTGGCCGAGGCGGTCAAGCCGGCGGCGGCGATGCCCCCGCCGGGCTCCTTGCGGCCCGGCTGGCGGCCTTGTTGGGGGTGGGGTGCGGCGGGGCTGCTGGTCGGCACCCTTATCGGCGTCGGCGGCGTGGTCTTGCGACTGTGGGCCGCTACGCCGCTCGGCGTCTTCGAGGTTTTGAAAGTGCTGTTCGGCGCCTGATTACCGGCACCTGCCGCGCCTTTGCCGACGGCATCAACGCGCTAATCGGTATCGAGCCGAATGACCTGCCGCGAACGCCATCCTTTCCGATTCTGCCACAGCCACGGCTGCCCCGACCGCCTCGCAAGCTGGAGCGTTAGCAGACCGGTTGCTGACGCCGATAAAGTGCCGTGAACCCTTTGGATTCCGTCGGCTTGACGACGGTGCGCCGATGCCGACAAGGACATCAGAAAATGCCGTCCGGCGGAGCTGAAGATTTTCCTTGGTTCCTGCTTTCACAGTCCTAGGTGACGTCTGCGGGCGACAATGTCCGCCTATGACCTGGGAGACGCGAGATGCCCCGACGACGAAGACCGAAGCCACGGCAACTGGACCTGTTCACCTTGTTGGAAACCGGGAGAATCACCCCCGAACACAAAGACACCTTGAAAGGGCTGTTGGCCTGCCGCGACCAGGCCAACCGATGGCGCGGTGACAACATCGTTCCGCCCGGCACCTTGCTCGACGACGTGGTGTCGTTGTTTCGGCGCACGACCGACTTCCCGCTCGAGCTCCCCGCCTTCCTGACCCTGCACGCCTTGGCGGCCTACTTGCTGGACCGGGGCGTCGAGGCGCGGGTCGGCGGCACCCGTGTCCGCCCCGACCTGTGGACCACGCTGCTTGCCCCGTCGGCGGCGGGCAAGACCAAGACCACCACCATCATCGAGCAGGTGATGCCGCTGCGGTTATTCCCCGAGGTCAGCACCGCCGCCCGTTTCATCGCGGATTTGGCCGAACACAACCATGCCGCCTGGTTCCAGGACGAATGGGCGCAATTGCTGAAGCGGATGGAAAGCCAGACCTACGCGGAGGAACTCCGCGATTATCTGTTGCGCCTGCACGACAACAAGCCCATCGGACGGCGCACCAAGAAAGATCGCCGACCCGGCTTTGGTGCTGCTGGGAATGACGGTGGAGCAGACCTTCCTGGACAACGTCACCGCCGAAAGCATGTTGGACGGCTTCATGCAGCGTTTCGGTTTCATCATCGCCGACGCCGAGCGGACGCCGGAGATGTTCCCCATCTACCGGTTGGAGGAAGACGCCAACCTGGACCCGCTCAGGAAAGCCTGGACGAAACTTGCCGCCCTGCCCCTGCATCCGGCTTACATCGTCGACCGGGATGCGGAGAACGCCTTCATCCACGAGTTCAAGCGGCAATACCGCAGCCACGCCGACATGCCGTCGTCGTTCTTTCGCCGGGTCATGTGGCGGACCTTCAAATACGCTTTGGTCTACCACGTTCTTCTCGGCAAGGCCGATGACCGGCTCGATGCGGAAGACATCGGCTGGGCGACGCGGGTCAGCGCCATGCACCTAGCCGATTCGAGACGGCTGCTGGACCGCTACAACCTGACCGAACTGGAAGCGGTGGTGGTGAAGGCGGAAGTCTTGCAGGCCAAGCTGGGCCGCAAGCCGACGACGCGGGAACTGATTTCGGGCGTGCGGGGCATCAAGAACGCCAATTCCGCCCGCTTCATCATGGAACTGATGAAACGCCCCGACAACGACAACGGCGAGAACGGCGAACGGGCCTGCGGTCAGGCAGACCCGCCCCTGTTCATTTCGGCATGACCGGATATTGCTGCCAGACACGCCCGTCGATGGTCGGCGGATATTCGACGTCCTTCTTGGGAGTGCGGGCACTCCACTGCTTGAAGAAGAACGGCACATTGTGCTTCTGGCACGCACGCGCAATCTTCTCGGCCCAAGCCTTGTCCATCGGGCGATGGTGGGGACCGCTTTCACCGCCGACGACCACCCAATTGACCGTGCCGTCGGCCAGCCAGGGTTCGATGTCGATTTCCTCGAGCAACGGCTCGACCGACACCCAGCGGATTTTCGCCTTCACCCGCCGTAAATCGTCGAGACGGTGCAGCGATTCTCGGCATCCGACCGTCACCCCGCACCAGACCTTGTCGGGGATGACGTAGCCTTGGCTGAACGCAGCCATGCGGTCGGCCCGCTTGGTGCAGACCAGGAACTGGGAGTCCGACGGATTGGCGGTCATGGCATCGAACACAGCCCTGACATCGGCATCGGACACCTTAGCGTGGAAGGTGTCGGACATCGAGTTGACGAACACCCGCTCCGACGTCACGAGGCGGAGTTTATCGACGACCTCCGGCACCACGCCGATTGTTCCGGTAAACGTCTTGTCCTTGACGGTGCCGGCATAGCCGCGACTGCCCTGGGCTTGATGCCGGGCCGCCCAGCCGACGGCGTAGCAATGCTTGCATTCCGGCGACACCTTGCTGCAGCCCTTGAACGGGTTGACCGTTTCGGTCGCCCACGCGATGCCCGTCTTGGAGTTGGCCGCAGGTGCGGCCTTCCGCTTCCGCGGCTTGGGAGACGTATCTTCGCCCCCGCCGACCGTCCCCGATTGCGGCGACCGAGGCGGGGGACCGGACGGAGCGGGCGGCACCGGCGGATCTTTCGGCTCGTCGTTCTGCAAACGCGGCGCGAGAGCGTACTGCTCCTGGTAATGCCGAAGCTGGTCGGCGGTGATGAAGCCCAAGGCGTGCAGTTCATCAACCAGACGTTCGAGGAACCGCCGGGTCTTGCCCCCCTTGCCGAACACGACCAATTGGTTGCCGCGGATGGTCTCGACGACATGGGCGCAGACCACCCCCTTCTTCTTGGTTGCCTTCTTGAAGAACGGCAACTGACGGGACAGTTCGATGCGATACGCATTTTCGCTGAACAACTGACCGATGTGCTCGCCGGAATCGTCCTTCGGCACCAGACCGACCAGGATGCCGGCACGCCCCTCGGCCACTTCCTTGGCCGCCTTTTCCAGAAACACCGCCCAGGTGCGGATGGTGTAAGGCGGATTGAACCAACCCACCTCCCACGGCGCCAACAGCGAGCCGAATTCTGAATGCTCTCACGTGTAGTAGCGCTTGGCGGGAACATGGCCGATGACCTGCCGGCCCTTGTGGCAGCCCCTCTCCAGCACTTCGGCAGGCAGGTGTTTATCGTATCGTCCGTCTTTGCTCATGGAACAGAAATCGGCGTCGAACTCCTCCCGCTCGGCCGCCCGCAAGACGGCATCGACCAGGAAGCGCGGCGTATAGCATTCGTCGCCCGCAGCGGTGGTTTGCATCTTCTGGACCTCGTCGTCATTCGCCGCGAGGAACTTCAGGCGGTTCGCGCCGGCGGCGCCACAAGTGAGGGTGGCGAACGAGAGCAAGATTTCGCGACCCAGCAATTTCTCGGGCGATTGCCCGCCACGCCCGGCGTTATTGCCGGAAGTAGCCAGTCGCAGCTCGATGAACGGCTTTTGACTGCGACCAACCTTGTGCTGAACCAAACCGGCGGCGGAGAACGAGGAGGTCGCCAAGCCACGCGCCTGCAGCAAGCGGGTGTTCTTGGTCCTCACCATCAACGTCCTTCCGTCTGGGGCGGCGGACAAACGCCACACCTGGCAGGGCTTCCCGTTGACGGTCACTGGCCTCACTTCGACCTTGACCTTGTCGCCATCGCCGATGCCGCCCAGCAACAAGGTTTCCTTCGGCACGGTGATGTGGACGGTCACCTTGCCCGGCTCGCCGTAGGCCGCGATGCGGCCGCAGGGTTTGGCGGCATTGTCGTTAGCCGCCGGCTTGGGCAGGGCCGAACGGGTGCGGCCAGCGACTGTTTCTTGAACGGTCTTCATCTTCTGTTCTTTCTGGATCTTGTTTTCTGTCGGGTCGAATGGCGACAGGCCATTCGCAACCAAGACGTCGTTGATGATGCGCAGGTGGCCATCGTCGGACGGCTCTCGCGGCAAGGGGAGGCGCGCCTCTGGCGACACATTGCCTTCGACGAAAGCAATCAGCGCCTTGGCCAGTTCGGAGACGACCGGAACGATGACGCCGTTGCCCAATTGCTTCCGCTGATTCGTTTCGGCCGTTCCTTCCGGGAACGAGAAGTCCTCCGGCAAACCCATCAGGCGGATGCATTGGTCGACGCTCAGGCTGATGATGGTTTCGGCGCCATTGACGTCGATCTTGTAAGTCGACCAATTCGCATAGCCCCCGACCGAGTTCTTGAAACCGGAAGACAAAATCGTCTTCGACGCAGTTCTTCCGCTCTTGCCGCCGACCACGCTGTCGAAGGTGAACGACAGCGGAATTTTCCTGCTCAGATGCGGGAACAGCGCCGTCCGCATGGCATCGTCGCCGGGAGCGCATCCTGCCGGATCCCGACCATGAAGACGCGGGGACGCAGTTGCGGAATGCCGTAGTCTGTCCCCCGGATCACCTGATGGACCATCCGGTATCCCAAGCTCTTGAGAATCGTCTTAATGACGCACCAGGTCCGCCCGCCATCGTGGCCGAGAAGCCCACGGACATTCTCGAACATGAAGGCGATCGGGAGTTGCTGATGCAGCAGGCGGGCCAGTTCGAAGAACAAGATGCCTCGGCCCTTGTCGTCACCGAAACCCTGTTTTTTACCCGCCTCGCTGAACGCCTGGCACGGAAACCCCGCCGCGATGATGTCAAACGGCGGAACGTTGTCGTTGTCGGCAACCGCCATCTGGGAGACATCGCGGAAGAACCGAGCCGCACCATTCGTGAACAGGTCAGGACTGGTCCGTCCATGTACGTGCTCGTAAGTTTTCCGTGCCGAACTGTTGATTTCTGCCGCGGCAACACAGATCGCCCCTGCCTCGGTGAGCCCGTAATGGAACCCGCCTACGCCGGCAAACAGGTCGATGAAGGCGGGGGAATTTCCGTTGGCTGCACTCCAGGGGGATTTCTTGGCCGGCAGCGGCACGCATTCCGGCACGGCGTCAAAGTCGAAGGCGAGTTGCTGGTTGCTCATGTCACGCCTCCCCGCCCTTGGGGCCGTTCGGCTGGTTGTCATTTGACGCCCGCAGGGCATCAAGCGCGGCCTGTTTTGCCAGCAGGGCGATGATCGCTTTCACGGAATCGGTGCGCGGGGACTTGGGATCGATTTGGTTGTCATCAGAGGGCATTGCCGAACTCTCATCTTGGGTTGGCCTGCCTCATCCCTAATTCTTTATTCCATCATAGGGCGGCAGGTTCGATTCGACCTGCCCCCCTGTGACCTTTCCCTTTGTCCCCTCCCTGTCATTGGCGAATGCCTGTGACAGGGGTATAGTCAATATATGCGACATGCATATGTTCCAGTTTCCGTCATCGCTGATGTGGCATTATATTCTAGGATGTGCTTTTCGCGGAATTTCTGCGTGCGTTCTAACTGTGTTTTGAGTTATCGTTTATTCAACGTTGAGTGCGTTTGAAAGGCGCATGAAATTTCAGATGGCTCGCACTACCTCGCAGCATCGCAAGCAGCTTGAACCCAAAATCGATTGGCAGGGATACGATCCCAACCTCGTGCATTTTCCCACTTGGCTGGTCGATCAGCTGATCCCAGAGCGCTCGACCATCTGCATCTACGGCCCGCCGAATGCCGGGAAGTCATTCCTGGTACTGGACATGGCACTTGCCATCGCCACGGGAGCCCCCTGGATGTCGTTGGGAACCAAAATCACTCACGGCAAACAGAAGAAGCCGGGGCACGTGGTCTACATCCTTGCCGAGGGGCCGAAAAGCCTGCATCGGCGCATCACCGCCTGGATGGATCACCACCAGATTTCGCCCGACCAGCGCAAGGATAAGCTGTCCAAGTGCTTCTTCATCCCCATCGTCGAGAACCTGCTGATCGACCGTCCGGCGGACCTCGAACGACTGATCAATGGCATCCGCGATCGCTGCCCAGACGTCTCCTTGATCATTTTCGATCCGCTGGTCTCATTCATGAGCGGCGACGAGAACAATGCCCACGACACCCAAGATTTGGTCCACGCCATGCGCAAGCTGGCCGAAACCTTCGAAGCCAACGACTGCTCGGTCATGGTGGTCCATCATTCCGGCAAGGAAGCCTCCCGCCAGGAGCGCGGCAGTTCCGCCCTGCGGGGCGGCGTCGAGACATTGCTGGAACTCAATGGCCATAAAATGTTGCGCGTGATCAAGCAGCGCGATGCCGCCAAGCACGAAGATATCCAGATCCGCTTCAGGACGGCGGTTCAAATCGGCGAAAACGGCGAGACCCAAGAGTTGGGACAGGTCGTGGTCCAGCCGACGGAACCCTCGACACCCGAGACAACCGATCCCTTGACCTTGCCTCCGTCAAGTCTGGCGCCTCGAATCCGGAGGACGCGGAAAAACAAGGAAACCATGATCAGGGTTCTGGCCGATACCGCTTACAAGGCGCCCGACACCGTTTTCGTCGTCAGCGAGTTCTTTACCTCGCTTCGCAAGCTGCCCAGGGCCGATTTTTCGTGCAAGAAATCGTCCTATTACACAATCTTGCGAGAACTGGCCAACGGCGATAACCAGGCCGGCCCCTTCATCGTTCGCCCGAACAAAAGTCGGGTCTTCACCCTCGTTCCTGATGCCTTGAAGAAAATTGCACCGGACTTGAGGGCGAAACCGAGCGATACTGAGGATCAGCTTCCGGATGAGCCGGTTCGCGAGGCTGACGCCACGGAGAACGACGAATAGCCGTCAAGGAGACTTGACCATGCCGGTTTCCCCACGCGTGATCCTATATGGCCGCTTTTCCGACGAGCGCCAAAACCCGTCGAGCGCGCGAGATCAAATCGCAGCCTGCGAAGCCCGTGCCGGCCGGGAAGGCTGGCATGTGGTGGACAGGTTTTCCGACGAGGCTATTTCAGGCGCGGTTAAGCTACGGCCCGGATATCAGGCATTGCGGCACGCCGTGGTCGATGGCAAGGCGGACATCGTCATGGCGGAAGCACTCGACCGCCTGAGCCGCGACCAGGAGGAAACCGCCAATCTGTTCAAGCTGTGCCTATTCCACGAGGTGAAGATCTTCACCTTGTCGGAGGGCATCGTCACCGAATTGCACGTCGGCCTGTCTTCCACCATTAACGCCGTTTTCCTCAAACAATTGGCGGAAAAGACCAAGCGCGGGCTGGCGAGCAAGGTGGAATCGGGCAAATCGGCGGGCGGACGTGCTTACGGCTATCGGGTGCCGACCGCTCCCAACGGGCTGCCCATGACCGGGGAACTGGAAATCCACCCCGATGAAGCCCAAACGGTGCGGCGCATCCTGAGTGATTACGCCCGGGGGATGTCGCCGGCCAAGATCGCCGCCGCCCTCAACCAGGAAGGCGTGCCCGCCCCCAATGGCAAGGACCGCGGCGACGGCAACTGGCGGGCCAACACCATTCACGGCAACCGCCACCGCGGCACCGGTATCCTTAACAACGAGCTTTACGTCGGCCGCCGCATTTGGAACCGGCAACGCTTCGTGCGCAAGCCGGGTAGCAAGCAGCGCATCAGCCGGCTCAACCCGGAAAACGAATGGAAGGTGTTGGAGGTGCCGCACCTGCGCATCGTCGATGAGGGCATCTGGAGGCAGGTCAAGGCCCGCCAGGCGATGCTGGATGAAATCCGGCTCGACAACCAGGTCGAGGGCAAGGCGCCCCTATCCGGGTCGCAGGCCGCCCGGCGACCTGCTTACCTGCTGTCCGGCCTGATCCGTTGCGGTTGCTGCGGCGGCCCGATGAACGTCGGCGGCTCCAATCCCAAGCGCTACTACTGCGCCTCCGCCCGGGAAAAGGGCAAAGCGGTTTGCGCCGGCATTCCTGGCATCGCCAAGGACAAGCTGGAACGCACGGTCCTCGACGGCATCCGCACCCAATTGATGCAGCCCGGGGCCATCGCCGAGTTCATGGAGGAGTACAGCCGGCAATTCGCCCAATTGACCGACGACCGGTCGGCACGACGCAAGCAGGCGGAAGCAGCCTTGCGCAAGACCGAGAAGGAGATCGCCAACATCCTGACGGCGATCAAGGCCGGCATCTTCACCGAAAGCACCAAGGCGGAATTGGAAGGCCTGGAAGCGCGGAAGAAGATGCAGGCCATCGAGGTCGAAGCGGCGAATGCCGAGCCGGCGGCCTTGCCGCCCGATTTGGCCGAGGTTTACCGCGGCAAGGTCGAAGCCCTGGTCGCATCCCTCAACGCCCCTGAAACGGCGCTTGAGGCGAAGGACGCCGTCCGCGCCCTGCTGGACAGGATCGTGGTGCATTGGGATGCGGACGCGAAGTCCCATGCGGTCGAGATCGAGGGGGAATTGGCGGCTTTGCTGGCGTTGGGGACAAACAAAAACGCCGTCTCCTTGGGGGAGACGGCGTGTTCGCTAAAATTGGTTGCGGGGACAGGATTTGAACCTGCAACCTTCAGGTTATGAGTGCTACGGACGCACCTACTATAATTCTCTCACAACTTCGCACAGGCCGCAATAGCCGCCATTTCCACGCCGATTTTTCTGAATATGAATTGCAGTGCAGCACGCTTGGACTCGCGGGGTTTTGCCCCCTCATGCTGCCGCCATGATGCCGGAATTCCGCCGTTTGATTGGCGTGGTAGCAAATGAATCGGGGGGAGATTGCGGGAGCAGATCCCGGCAGGCCGCCTGAGAAACCGGCTACGTCCAAGTATGGGGCATGATCCAAGACAGTCAAGCACCTGAAATTGACGTATTGCAAAATGCGCTACAGGCACCCATGATATTTCCATTCCACGATGGAGTCCGCACCATGCGCACCGCCGCTGCCAGCCGCAAAGATCACCCCCTATCCATGCGGATGCCAGATTCAGATCTAGCTCTGATCGACCGTGCTGCGAGTTTACGGGGACGGTCGCGCACCGACTTTGTGCGCGAGGCGGCCGTGCGTGCGGCCGAGGATGTGCTGATGGAAGCCGGACTGGTTCGTATGTCGCAGCAGGGG
>Ga0172373_10008919_pt1 | contig 12612 bp, 10 predicted proteins | sample Lak10m_2_FD_114546 | JGI IMG/M metagenome (GOLD analysis project Ga0172373, IMG submission 114546) | Freshwater microbial communities from Kabuno Bay, South-Kivu, Congo - kab_092012_10m | ecosystem: Environmental > Aquatic > Freshwater > Lake | place: Democratic Republic of the Congo... | reverse complement strand
CTCGCTGGATACGGAGATGCCAGGCATTTGACTGCCCCAAAGAGCATCGCAGCTCATGCTCAGTCTGTGCTGAATACTCTTGATCAGTTGGGTATTCAAAATTTCCATTTGCTGGGCCACTCCATGGGCGGCATGATCGTGCAAGAAATCGTGTACCAAGTACCCACGCGGGTTGTTCGCTTGGTGCTCTATGCCACTGGGCCTCAAGGCAGCATTCCAGGTCGCTTCGAAACAATGGCGCGGTCCCGTGAGCGCCTTGCCGAAGATGGGGTTGAGCGCACCGCTCGGCGCATCTGCGCCACATGGTTGCTTGATCGCGAAGCCTCGCCTGCTTTTGAACTGCTCGCAGCACTGGGCACCTGCGTCAGCCACCAAGCGGCAGAGGCTGGCCTATGGGCGATGGAAGGCTGGGATGGACGAGATAGGTTGACATCGATTCAGCAACAAACGCTGATCATTTGGGGCGAAGTCGATCGCAGCTATGGCTGGTCGCAAATTGAAGCCCTATGGCGAGGCATACCCGGCGCGTCACTTGCTGTGCTTCCGGCCTGCTCGCACGCGCTTCACTTGGAGCGCACCGCGCTGTTCCAAACACTTTTGCTCGAATTTCTTTTAGCGCCAGCAACGCGGGACGCAGCGGCGACTGGTTAATGGCATTGATCGCGCGGTTCCGCAACGACGAGTGAGACTTAGCAGATTTGTTTTGTGGTGATACCTAAGTTAGTCACTGGGACCCAAGAGATTAGGGAGTGCCTATGGAATTAAAATGGCTGGACGACTATTTAGCCTTGATTGAAGCGGGTTCGTTTTCGGCTGCTGCCGAGAAACGCCACGTTTCGCAGCCTGCTTTTTCTCGGCGCATCCAGCTCTTTGAGGAGTGGCTCGGCGTCGAATTGATTGATCGCAGTCGTAAGCCGTTGCGATTCACGCCACTGGCGATACAGTACGAGGCATCCTTTCGTAGCTTGGCAACACAAATCCATGAATTTCGCTCCATATTAAGGTCCGAGGCCAGTTCCAGCCCAAGCCTAGTCATCGCCGCACAGCACAGCTTGGCTGCAACCTACCTGCCCGTATTTTTGCAGAGACTGCGAACGCTGCAAGCCGAGCAGCGCTTTCGCATTCGCTCGGAAAACCGCGATGAGGGCGTGGCTTTGCTGCTGCGAGGCGAGGCAGATATCTTGCTCGCCTACGAGACTACGACTGTAGGCACTAGCATCCCCACTCAACTTGCCACGGTCTGCGCCTTGGGCGAAGATGCTTTGGTACTGGTCGCGAGCCCCAAGCTGGCTTCGTCAGAAGAGTTTTCCGCGCCGGATAGCCCTATGCCATTGTTGTGTTTCCCAGCCGAGACCTTCTTCGGGCGGGCGGTCCGTACCCGCGCTCTGCCGGAGCTTATGCAGTCGCGCCTCGTGGCGGTGCAATACGTCAGCGAATTCAGCCTGGGTTTGCGTGAAATGGCGCTACTTAACCAAGGTGCGGCTTGGCTTCCTCGCAGTTTGGTCGCTCAAGACCTCAAACAGGGGAGTCTTCAGGAACTACCTGCGATCGGTCGCGAAGTGCCTTTGTGGATCAAGACCTATTTTGCAAACCACCGAAACCAGGCGCTGCAAAACTTGTTTGCTAAGTTCAAAGCTAGCCAAGATAACGATTATGTTGCGAAGGCATAAAGGCAATTGATAGACCTAGCCTTATGACGTGAGTCAGAAGCACCATTGCGAATGAAGCGGCCCTAATGGTGATCCATGCGGATCGAGAAAAATTTTTGGAATTCAGTGGTGGCGATTCAGGGTTTGGCTCCGGCGTAACTTTGCTTCGCAAAGTTAGCCTGCACCGAACTCGCCTGCGGCTCGTTTCAAACCCCGGACCTGCGGATTACAAAGCCTGCCGTAGAGGGTCAGCTCGAGCGAGGGTTTAGGCCGCACTTTTGCCAACCAGGCCGATGACGAAGGCTGCCCAAAGCGCCACCACCAGCAGAAAGCCGGCGCCGAACACCGCGAACCGCTGCATCACGCGGTTGTACGTGCAATGAATGAAGCTGTGGGCGAAACGCAATGCCACGTAAGCCCAAGCACCGAAGACGAGCCAGTCAGGTGAATAGTGGGCACCAATCGAGGTTGCAACCAGCGTGTAGAAGAGAACGGGGGTCTCGAACAAGTTTCTGAAGTTGTCTGCTGCTTGAACGTTCTGCAGCTTGGCAGCCATGAGCACTGACGTAGATGCTGCTTGGGGATGTACCCGCTTCTCTCGCATCTCCTTTGATCGCACATAGAGAAGCCTGAGTCCAACCACGGAGGTCAGAACCACGAGTGCGAACGCTGACAGGCTAAGAGAAGCTGCAGAGGACATGGTAGGTCTGGTTTCGTGTGCGGCCTAACGCGTTACTGGATAAGGGTTTCGTGGTGGCGATTCAGGGATTGGCTCCGGCGTAACTTTGCTTTGCAAAGTAAGCCTGCACCGAATTCGCCTGCGGCTCGTTTCAAACCCCGGACCTGCGGATTATGATTCCGTCGCTCTAACCGACTGAGCTAAATCGCCACAAGCCCGCGATTAAAGGCAATTCGGGCTTTTCGAACAATCTGCCCGAAACGCTGCCGACTCATCAACGGGGGCCTGAATTCACGGCCGGGGCGGTTAATATCCGCTCATGCATCTTGAACCCGAAGATAGCCCAGATGCCCAGATCCGGGCCCGATCGATCCAGAAATACAGTCGCCGAGCAGCGGCCTATGATGCCACCTGCGGCCCGACTTGGCCGATCCGATTAGCCACGATCGAGAAGCTGCAGCTGCTGCCCGGCCAACATATTCTGGATGTGGGTTGCGGCACGGGCTTGAGCCTGGCACTGCTGCACCAGGCGGTGGGTGATACGGGCCTGGTTTCGGGTGTGGAACAAAGCCCGCAGATGATGGCGCAGGCACACCAGAAAGTTCAGCTGGCAGGCTGGCGCAACGTGATGCTGTATGAGACCGCTGCGCAGGAATTAAGTCTAGACACCCCGATCGATGCGTTTTTATTTCATTACACCCACGATATTTTGCGATCGGCAGCCGCCCTGGATGCGCTGTTGCGGTTGGGTAAACCCCGCGCCCGTATTGCAATTGCGGGTATCAAATATTTTCCGTGGTGGATGGCGCCACTGAATCTGTGGGTGTATTTCAAGAATGTTGGATACAACGGGGCGCCGGGTGAACTCAGCACACCATGGGACAGAATCGCGCCGCGCATCTCCGACTGGCAGATGTCTTCCACTCAGTGGGGCATGGGCTATATCGCCTGGGGTCGCCTGGCACGATGATCGGGTGGATCAAGCCACTTGCGGCGCTGTTTCTTTTAAACGGGCTGCTGAGCTTTAGCACCTGGTGGCCCACGCCAGGCATTCTGCCCGACGCCCGCATTGCCCCCGAATTTATCCTCTGGTGGGCCGTGGTGCTGATCGCCTATGCAGTGCGCAGATCCATCAGCAAAATGGCACTCTTTTTAATGGCAGTGTTGTATCTGTTGTTGGTGTTGGGCCGTTATCTGGATGTCACAGCGCCGAGTCTCTTTGGCCGCGCGGTCAATCTCTACTGGGATATACCGCAGATTCCCCGCTTTATCTGGGTGACGGCGGCTGAAAACCCCTGGTGGCTCAGTGCGCTGGTGGGCGTGGCGATCACACTTTTTCTGTGGGGCTTATTTCGTTTGATCCGAGGGGCCATGGCCATGGTGGTGGCCCATGCCTTGCCATTTGCAGTGGCCCACCGATCGGTCTGGCTGCTGACCGCTGCAGCCGTTCTTCTGGCCGCTGCCAACTACGCTGGTGTGCGGGCCACCTGGCCTTATGTCTCAAAACCAGTGGTGCCCACTTATTGGAATCAATTGGTTCTGCTGTGGCAGGCCAATTCATCTGAAGAGCTTAACCGTGCGCTTCCTGCCCAGACCGTGATTGAAGAGGCACTACAAGATGCGAAGTCGTTATCGGCACTGCAGAACAAGGATGTCTATCTGATTTTTCTGGAATCTTTCGGTGCTGTTCTTTACGACAACCCAGAGGCCAGGGCCCGCACCGAGCGGGGCCGGGCCGCGCTACTGCAGTCAATCCAGAAGACACAGCGACATGTGGTGTCTGCATTTTTCTCATCCCCCACGATTGGGGGCGCATCGGATCTGGCACATATGTCATTGCTTGCCGGCGTGGATTTATCCGATCCGCGGCGCCATGACCTTTTGCTCACCACCGCTCGGCCAACGCTGATCAGCCTCTTTCGCAAGGCGGGCTATCAGACCTTTGGCCTTTATCACGCTGTATCGTGGGCCTGGCCAGAAAAAGCCTATTACAACTACGATTTCTATCTCGATGGCCGCGCATTAAATTACCGCGGCCCATCCATCGGGTTTTGGCATATCCCTGATCAGTTTGCGATTGCACGCTTTGAGCAGATGCATCCGCGCCGCGGCAATCAGCCGCCGCGTTTTTTATTCTTTCCCATCATCAGTTCGCACTTTCCCTTTAGCCCTGTGCCGCCATATCAGCCGGATTGGCGGCGGATTCTGAGCGACCAGCCTTTTAATGCACAAGAGATGAATCGGGTGCGGGCTGAAAAAGTGAACTGGCTAAATATGGCGGGGGATTACCTGCGTTCGATTGATTACACCTTTGACTGGCTTACCGGGTATATTGCGCAGCCCGAACCCCGAGACACCGTCATCATTCTGATCGGAGACCATCAGCCTTCTGCCAATGTGATGGGCGATGGCCAGCCTTGGCATGTGCCGGTCTTTGTCATTGCAAAAGATCGTGCACTTCTGGCGCGCTTTGAATCACAGGGATTTCAGCCTGGCCTATCGCCCGATCGCACCGTGCGTGGTGGCATGCATGATCTAACCCAGGTGTTGTTGAAAGCGTTTGGGAACTAGGCCGACCGCAGCGGTGAGCAGCAGAATGGCGGTGAGCAGCCAGGCCTGGATATTCTGTGGCCCTTCCACGGCCATGATCAGCGGCGCACACAACGCCAGACCGGCGCTCAGATACCTTTGTGAACTTGGCAGTGGGTCATGCATGAGCGAAAGGCCCAGGAGCAGCACTGCCGGGCCCAGCACTGTGGCCCAGGGCAGTGGGCGATAACGGCCATCGATCAGAAGTGCCAGAACCATTCCCAGCAGCACGTAGAGCCATGCGAAATGCAACACCGTAAAGAGTGCAGGGCTGCGAGAAAATTCTGAACGGGTCTGCAGCCGCTGTGCACTTGCCAGGCTGAGCGCAAGGCCCAACGCCATGATTGCACCAGCGGTGGCCCATTCACTCAGAGTTCGGCTCCACAACCATAAGGCCTGCAGCTGCAGCACCAGCAGCATTCCGATTAGGCTCCAGGCTGCAATTGCAACGGCACCCGATACAGGAGTGATCGCGGCTAATTCCTGATGCCGCAGGCGTGATGCAAGCGGGGGAATGCATCCGAATATCAGCCCGCAGGCAAGCGCCCAAGCGGCCGATCGGTCTTCCACCACCGAGCCTTCAAACTGAACGCGCTGCGAACCTTCTGCAGAAAAAAAGCCCCAGGCACCCCCCATCGCACCCTCAAGTCGCCTCTTCCACGGCTGATCGAAGCCTTCAATCAGATTAAAGGGCAGCGGAATCTTTGCCTCTGGCCCGGATCCAAACGATGAAAAAGCAGAATGGGGTGACACCTGGCCCGGGTAGGGCGTGCTGAGCATCTCGCGAACAAACCGGTTCTGGTTGACGGTGCCTGGCACCGCGGGGCCTCGGGGCCGACCGGCCGCAGGCCAGCCGGTCTCTGCAACCAGCACGGGCATTGGGCCCAATTGCGCCTGCACCTGGGAATAAATCTGGTGAACATGGGCAACTGCATCATGGATGTGCACGGGGTCATCTTCCCAATAGGGCAGAATATGTGCCGCGACGATATCGACATGCGCCTGAAGAATCGGCGCATGGCGCAACCAGAATTCCCAGACATCCGCATACGTGATCGGCACCGAAGATTCTTGTTTAACTTTTCTAAGAAGATCCGCCAGCTGCGCTGCGGTGAGTTCCCGGCGCAAGAGCACCTCGTTGCCAATCACCATCAGCGTAATCACATCTGCATGGCTGCGCGAAAGATCAATAGCCTTTTCAATCTGTGCCTCGTTGGCAACAGCATCGCTGCTAATCCAGGCACCCAGAATGACACGCATGCCCAGCTCGCGCGCAACATCGGGCACCGCATCCAGGCCATGATCCAGGCCGTAGGTTCGCACACAGTCAGTGATTTCTGCGAGCTGTTGCAGATCGCTGCGAAGCGCTTCTCTGCTGATAATCAGTTCCGGATCAAAAGGCGAGTGCGAAGGGTTGCGAAAAGGCGCATAGGACACGCAGGCCAGCCGGGTCTGGGTAGCGGCTGTGACCTGGGTGGGGGTGATGCGATCCACCAGCCAGATCAGCAGGCCAAACAGGATCAGCACCAACAGCCACCCGACAATGCGCGAGCCAGTGCGGGGCTGATGGATCTTTATCATGTTAATTGGCTGGAGCAGGTAATGATTGCGGTGAAAAATGACTGAGTCTTTTTCAAAGGTAGCGGCTTTCTGGCAGCGACCCATTGCCGCGTGGGTGATTGCAGCCCTGATTGTTGCACTGAATTTTTCTGTCTGGCGTTTTTTTAATCCACCCCATTTTGCGCCCGATGTGTCCGTGCGCGTTCAGGGCCTTGCCTATAACGCCTTTCAACGCTGGGATAGCCCGCTTGCGCAGCGTTTTCCAGAGCGCGATGCGCTGATCAGCGATCTGAATTTGCTGGCCCAGCACACGGGGCGCCTGCGAACCTATAGCGCCACAGAGCTTCCCGATCTGCCGCAGGCTGCAACCCATCTGGGCCTGAAGGTCACGCTGGGGGCCTGGATTGATCAACGGTGGGTGAACAATCAGCGCGAGATCTCTGCAGCAATCAAGGCTGCACAGCGCCATGCGTCGATTGAGCGCTTGGTGATTGGCAATGAGACCCAGCTCCACCAGAAAATTAGCGCCAGGCAGCTCTACAGTTATCTGGATCGTGTGCGTGCGGAGGTGGGCGTGCCGGTGTCCACCGCAGAGCCTTGGCATGTCTGGCTTGCCCAGCCTGAACTTGCACGTCATGTGGATTTCATCACGGTGCACCTATTGCCCTATTGGGAAAAGGTGCCGGTTACTGCGGCAGTCGATGAGGCCTTTCGTCGATTAGAAGAGGTGCGCGCGCGATTTCCGCGCAAACCGATTGTGATTGGCGAGATCGGCTGGCCATCGGGCGGTGATGCGCTGGGCGATGCAGAGGCAACACCTGCCGCGCAGGCCTTATTTATTCGAGAGTTTTTATCCCGGGCCCAGCAGGTGAATCTCGATTACTTTCTGATGGAGGCGATTGATCAGCCCTGGAAGGTTACGACCGAGGGTGTGGTGGGCGCGCATTGGGGTCTATGGGATGCCGCCCGTCAACAGAAGTTTTCATTCCAGGGGGCAATTGAAGGCGATCCCCATTGGGTCAAAAAAGCGATTGTTTCTTCGGTGATGGGGCTGATTGCGGTGTTGCCGTTCCTGTTTGTGTTTCGCAGAATGCGCCTGGCCGGCCGAATAGCGTTTTCACTAACAACTCAGGGGGTGGCATCCTGCGCTGTGCTGTTGATGACTCTGCCATTGGCCAATTACCTGAGCCTGGTGGACACGCTGGTATGGCTTGGGCTGCTTCCTGCTTTGGTGATCATGGCCGCGATTCTGCTGGCACAGGCCTTTGAGTTTTCCGAGCTCTATTGGCCGGGCAGTCTGGGCAAGCGCGTGCTACCGAAATCGTTGCCGCAAGAGGCGGCCAAGCCTGTGGTCAGCATTCATCTGGCCTGCAGTAATGAGCCGCCCGCCATGGTGATTGCAGCGATCGAAAGCCTGCTGAAGCTGGAATGGCCGGCCTATGAAATTGTGGTGGTGGATAACAACACGCAGGACCCTGCGCTCTGGCAGCCGGTGCGGGACTTTATTCAGAATATCAATGCATCCGCAATCAAGACGGATTCAGCATTGAGCGCTCTTCCCCGATTAACATTTATTCATCTGCCACAGTGGCCTGGGTTTAAGGCGGGCGCATTAAATGTTGCCTTGGCGCAGACAGATCCGCGTGCAGAGTGGATTGCGTTGGTCGATGCAGATTATCTGGTCATGCCCGATTGGCTCTATGCGATTGCTGGTTATTTTCCGCAGGCGGATGTGGGCCTGGTGCAGACACCGCAGGCCCATCGCGATTTTTCGTCCTCAGCGCTCTCTCGCATGATGAACTGGGAATACGAGGGATTCTTCCGTGTCGGCATGCACCACCGGCACGAGCGAAATGCAATCGTGCAGCATGGCACCATGACCGTGATTCGTGCAGATGTGATGCGCGATTTGGGCGGATGGGATACCCGTTGTATCTGCGAGGACACGGAGCTGGGGCTGCGGATACTGCAACAGGGTTTTCGTGCTGTTTATGTCGATCAGGCCCTGGGGGCAGGACTGGTGCCGGCAGACTTTTCCGCCTATCGCCGTCAGCGTCGGCGTTGGGCACAAGGCGCGATGCAGATTCTGCGCACGCACTGGCGTGCCCTGATGGGGCGATCGTCATTGACCTGGGGCCAGCGCTACCATTTTGTGGCGGGCTGGCTTCCATGGGTGGGGGATGCCCTGCATCTGCTCTTTACCCTTGCGGCGATCGGCTGGACCTTGGGCATTCTGATTGCACCGGAGGTATTTGGGTTTCCGATTGCATTGTTTATCTTGCCCCTGGCGATCTTTTTTTCATGCCGCCTGCTTTTGGCCCCGTTGCTGTATTCGCGGCATGTGCGCTGTGGCGCGGCCGATACGGCGGGTGCAGCGCTTGCGGGCATGGGGCTATCGCACGTGATCGCCCGTGGCATTTTTGCGGGCCTTCTGGGGCAGCGTAGTGTCTTTGAAATCACGCGTAAACACATCGCAGCCTTGGGGGCTCAGTGGCCAGAGAACTCAGAATCGGTGCCGCCGGCATCGACCACATTCGAATCCGTGATGCCGCATCTGCGGGCAGTACGAGAGGAACTCTTGTTGTTTGCTGGCCTGATCGCCTGTGCATTTGCACTATTGCTCACGCGTGCGGCAGTCGACGCTGTGGGCCTGGACGCACTCTGGATGTGGATTGCTGTACTGATGATGCAGGCACTACCTTATGCCGCTGCAGTGGGCTGCGCCTGGATATCATTTAACGGGCGGCCCAGGCCGTATCGGGCACTTCCAGCGCCGTCTGTGGCAGAACGTAAGGCGCATTAGGCCATCCCAGAAGCGCTGAGGCCAGCGCCGACTGCGCCTTGATATCTTCAGTATCCTCGCCGCCCAGATTGGCCACGCCGTAGCGATGGCTCTCTAGCCACTTTAGTTCGCGTTTGAGCGCATGGCCTGATTTTGTAAATATAAACAGATGCGCTTTGGGCAATGCCTGGGCAAAGGCCTGGCGTGCAAGCGGGCTGGGCATGGGCGGCACCTCATGCTCAGAAAAAGTTCGCCATACCAGGCTGGCTGCGACGCGCGCGGTGGGCTCGGTGCGAGGCACCTGTAAAGGATCCTGGCCTATTGCCATGGCCACGGCCATCGCATGCGGATTTAGGCCATAGACGCGCTGATAGAGATCACCGAACTGGGATGACAGGCGCGGATTGAATTCGATCACGCTGAGACGATCGGTTGCCTTGTCGTAAAAGAATTCGAGATTAAAAAAGCCATGGGTGAACCCCACTTCTGCCAGAAAAGATTTCGCAACATTGGCTGCACGCGCTACCACCGGCGCGGGCAGACTGCTCGGCAGTTCCCAGCGCTGAAAGGATTGCGTGCCCGGATACATCACGGCATCGACCACCCCCAGCACATGAAGCCCACGATGATCAATAAAGCCATCCAGATTGTATTGCGGGCCGCGCAGAGCTTCTTCAATCATCAAGCGATGCGCATTGCCCGCATGTGGCAGCCGTTCCTGAATCATGCGATCAAAGGGATTAATTAGCTGATCCATGACCCAGCGCTCGCGCCAGGAAAAATCCATGTAGCGGCGCAGTTCCTCTGGATTGCCGATGCGCCGGGCCAGCACGGAGAAGGCCGCCCGCACTGGCTTGACATAGCAAGGGTAGGCCAGGCCTTCAGGGGCGGGCTCGCCCTGCCGCCAGGCAAGCGCCTGATGCTGCAGATTTTCAGCTGGACATATTTTCTCCAACACGCGCCGCGCATGGACTTTGTGTTGGCAGGCCAGAATGGATTCCGGCGGGGTTCCGGGCAGGCCACTGATCTCTGCAGTCAGTGCAGCGGACAGGGCGCCATAGAATTCGTTGTGAGAGAGCACGCCCTGCCAGCGCAGCTGGCGTGCGCGTTTCGCCTGTCGTTGAGCAAATCGATTGAAATCGAAATCCACCATCCCGAGTTTGCTGGGATAGCGAAAGAGATCGAAGCCGGCCCGATCGAACTCTATGCCGGCGCCTTCGATCTGCCGATGGGCGACCGCGTCATAGTCGATATCAAAGAGAAGCCCAACGCGCATGGTGAAGAGATCTGATCTGTGGCGCTCAAAAGCGCGTTGTGAGGTTGATCCACGCCTCGGGCAAAACGTTGACCAGCTCTGCCTCTAGCCACTTATCACCACCACTTAAAATCGCAAGCCCAATGAAAAGCACGAATAAACCAAAGCCTTTTTTTACAGTCTCCATGTGCGCCAACACCCAGCCGCGCATCTTTCCAAAGCCCGCACGCGAGGCATAGGCGACCGCGACAAGCACTGAGGCGGCCCCAAATCCGAACATCCCCAGTATGAAAGTCCCTCGCGCAGCGCCGCCTTCGGTGGCGACCATGGCAAGCGCGCTCGCAAGCATGGGCCCAGAGCATGGGCTCCAGACCATTCCCAACAAGCTGCCTGTTGCAAATGCTCCTGTTAAGGAGGAGCTGTCAAACCGGGTGGTGGCCGAGTATGCGCCGCTGGCTACAGGGGAGATGAGCCGGGTGAAGCGTTCGTTCAGGGCGGGGATTAACATGACCAAGCCGAAGCTGATCAATAACCAGGCACCCGCCACTCGAATGAGGTCAGTATCAATGCCAAGCGCGTCGCCTGCCACCCCAACGATCAGGCCAAGCAATGCGAACATCAAGACCATACCGGCACCCATGGCAACGGGTGCATAACGATTTGCCTGCAGGGCGCCGCCAAGAACCACGGGCAGCAGCGGAAAAACGCATGGGTTAAGGGTGGTAAGGCTACCCGCCACCAATGCCAGGCCAAGTTCAGCGGGGCTAATCATGCGTGCCCTCCAGGGGTTCAGCGACGACTCACTTACAGCGCTTTGAGAAGTCCGGCTTTGATCTCTGTTGCCTGGGACTGACCGGCAAGACGGGTCATTTCCTGGGGGCCTTTGAAGACCACAATGATCGATTGCGAGCGAACCTTCATGCGTTTGCGCAGATCTTTTTCCCTGTCGTAGTCGGCCACGAGAACTGTCATGGACTTGAGCTGCGGGTCGGCCTTCAGGGTTTCGAGTGCATTGGCCTGCGCAACACAGGTCGAGCACCAGTCGGCATGAAAATGCACGGCCACTGGCTTTCCCTGTTGTTGGATTGCGCTGAGTGCCGATTGGCTAAAGGGCTTGATTTCCAGGGCGTTTGCCCATGTGCTCATGGCAAGCAGGCCGGCGAAGAGAGATGCCTTAAGACCGGATGGAAGACTGATCTGCTTCATGTGGTTCTCCAGATGATGGTTCATAAAAGGTCTTGATGCGGATTGCCAACCAGGAACTCGCTCTGGCACTCGCTTTGGATGCAACAGTTTAGGGAAACTCTGAACAATGGCACGATTTAAATTGGTCGGACGACATTGTTGATGACGCAGGCATTTTTTTCATGTGGGTGGGCTGTTAATCGGGCCATGCCGCGGTATCGGGCCTTGATAAATCCAAACTGGATCTTAATGACTCGGAACGGGTGCTCGACCTTGGCACGGACTCTGGCTTTGAGCGTTTCAAGCTGCTCCGTGATGCGGTCTTGGGCGGAGTCATTCAGCGCGCGCCGCTTTCCAGGCCGCATGGCAATGTGCCAGGTGGCTTTGGTCTGGGTGCGCCTCTCGACCCCACGGAAGCCAGCATCTGCAAAGATGGCGTTCTCTTCTCCGGTGAGAAGTTCTTCAACCGCGTTGAGGTCGTGCACATTGCCACTCGTCGTCTGAAGACGCCAGCTAGTTTTTATTCTTAATAAAAATCAATGGCTTACAGGGATTCTGAGCCGCTGTAGTTAAAAAGTAATTAACTCACGGGCGTGGGGCCTGCCCACGAACTGTCCGAAATCAGGGCAGAGGACTTGGATCAGTCTCTACGAATTCTGAAGATTCTGGTGTCCGACCCCATCAGGCGAAGTGTGGCGTCCAGAAACATGGACAGACCGATCCCGATTCCTAGCCCTTCCAAGTAGCCAATATCAAATGACAGGGGACTGCCCGCCAGCACCCCGAGGGCTGGGAAAGCAATCCAAACAGTCAGTCGCAGGCGCCTCTGAGCTGCCTTCATTCGCTCAACCGAGGCGTTACTCACCTCCGAGCCACCGACGAACTTGGGGGGAAATCTTGGCCACACCATCGG